>ENA-OQET01001376-OQET01001376.1-human-gut-metagenome-genome-assembly--contig:-NODE-1376-length-10856-cov-3.169634_pt1 | contig 10856 bp, 11 predicted proteins | sample MGYA00242800_ERZ504645 | MGnify/ENA primary metagenome ERZ504645 (study PRJEB26092, sample SAMD00036308) | human gut metagenome | host: Homo sapiens | study: EMG produced TPA metagenomics assembly of... | reverse complement strand
ATTGACAATTTTTCAGATCGGAGGTATCCGTATGGACCAGGTTGTTATAATACGTCTGTTTCATACTGCGGTTGATATTGTTGGCGAAGCGGCGCACATACAGACGTTTGTGAAACGGGAGATCTGAACCGTAAAAATGGCAATAAAATAAGCAGTGCCAGTTTCAGCATATCTGAAAAATGGCTTTGGCCTTTCTGGATAAAAAACAGGCACTGTATCATCTGGCCTTCAAACCAGGGACGGGCCATAAGTCCAAGATTGTAAATAAGACCGGACACTGTGATAACAGCTAAAATTCCCTTTTGCATGGGAAAAATAACTGGTGATATGGTCTGGATGTTTTGCATATTGGGGGGGTGCAGATTGTTTTACTCATGTGAGAGTTCTCCTTCCTGTGGTTCTTTTTCCGGAGCCTTTTTTGGGGGCAGTTCTTTATTTAGTATTTCTTTATCTGGTATTTTTTGATCGGTCATTTCTTCGCTGGGGATCCGGGAAAGTTTTTCATTGGTCCATGCCGATACATGGGTAAAGTCTGCTCTCCGTTCTTCTTTGGATTTCCAGTAAAGGATATCCAGGATGCGGCAGAATTCCCTGCGGTCTGCTTCTGAGAGATCAGCAATGAGCCAGTCATAAAAAGCGTCTTCAATGTTTGCCTTGGAGTTTTTCAGCTCTTCCGCTTTTTCTGTGGCAAAAAGAAGCTGGCTGCGTTTATCTTCAGGATTTGGTTTTCGTACCAGATAGCCCTTTGCTTCCAGGCTTGCAGCCCGGCGGGCAGCGGCTCCTTTGTCGATCTTTAAGGTTTCACGGATTTCTGCCTGGGTGATTCCCGGTTTGTGGCGGACCAGATGGATAAAGTCAAATTCTGCTGTGCCGATGCCCTCTTCTTTCATTGCCTGAACCGTAAATTTCCCGGCTTCCCGCGCTATTTTTGTTATTTTCCGTTCTGTTGGATCCATTTTTCTGTTCCTCCTGTCCATTCTCGAGCTGTTTCAAATAGATGCATATACAACTAATTAGATGATAGTACAACTAATTAAAATTGTCAATCGCTAGATCTTCTGGTTGACGAAGTATCGTCCGGACTTTATAATAGAAGTATTCGGCTGTTAAAAACAGTCAGTCTATCAATAAGGAGATGTATCTTATATGGAAAAGAAACATACGCGCGGCAGCTTTACCGGATCGATCGGCTTCGTGCTTGCTGCCGCAGGAAGCGCGGTTGGACTGGGAAATATCTGGCGTTTCCCTTATCTTGCCGCAAAAGACGGAGGCGGAACTTTTATTTTGGTTTATATCGTACTGGCTCTGACCTTTGGATTTACGCTGCTGACAACTGATATTGCCATCGGAAGAAAAACCGGACAAAGTCCGCTTGTCGCTTACGGTAAGATTCACCCGGGCTGGAACGGTCTTGGCCTTCTCGCCAGTATCGTGCCGGTTGTCATCCTGCCTTACTACTGCTCCATTGGCGGCTGGGTATTAAAATATCTGTCTGTGTTTCTCACCGGACATGGCACTGCTGCTGCCGAGGATGGTTACTTTACCGGCTATATTACCGGTACATGGCAGCCGATTGTGTGGTTGGGAATCTATCTTTTTCTTACCGCATTCGTTGTATATCGTGGTGTCAATAAGGGAATTGAAAACTACAGCAAAATTCTGATGCCGATCCTTCTGATTTTAATCATCGGAATTTCTGTTTTTTCTCTGACCCTGACCCATACCGACGCAGACGGTGTCGTCCGTACGGGACTGCAGGGTATGAAAATTTATCTTGTTCCAAATTTTAAAGGAATGACGCCGCAGAAATTTTTCACCGTCTTTGTCGATGCACTCGGACAGCTTTTCTTTTCGATCAGCGTTGCGATGGGTATCATGGTTGCCTACGGTTCCTACGTAAAAAAAGAAACAAACCTGATGAAATCGATCAATCAGATTGAGATTTTTGACACCATCGTTGCGCTGCTTGCCGGTTTGATGATCGTTCCTGCTGTATTTACCTTTATGGGAGCAGAGGGTATGTCCGCTGGCCCTGGTCTGATGTTTGTCTCCCTGCCGAAGGTCTTTCAGTCCATGGGAGCAGCAGGCGGCGTAATCGGAACCATTTTCTTTCTTATGGTCTCCTTTGCAGCCATTACATCTTCCGTATCGGTCATGGAGTCCATTGTTTCCTGTATGATCGACAAATTTCACATCAGCAGAAAGAAAAGCACGGTTATTGTAACCGTTTATGCATGTCTCGTCGGTATCATCGTATGCCTCGGCTACAATGCGCTTTATTTTGAACTGAAGCTTCCAAATGGCGCAACGGCTCAGATCCTGGATGTCATGGATTTTATCAGCAATAACCTTCTGATGCCGCTTGTTGCACTTCTCTCCTGTATTCTGATCGGATGGGTTGTAAAGCCGCAGGTCATCATCGATGAGGTGACGCTGGGAGGATATAAGTTCGGTCGAAAGAGGCTGTATATCGTCATGGTGAAGTTTATTGCACCCGTGCTCCTTGCCGCACTGCTGCTGCAGTCGTTCGGTATTTTAAACGTCTGATCACTGCGATACCAGATTGCTATGTGCTTTGCACTCACGCAATCTTCAAAAACATTCGTAATCCGCTCATTTTCCTTCGAAAAATGGCTCCTTACTTATGTTTTTGGCGAGTCAAGAGATCAAAAAAGCATGTTTTCCGGTGGCTTTTCCAGAAAACATGCTTTTTTTGTGCCTGTCTGCACATATTTCTAACAGGTGAAACCCTTACATCCTGCGAATTAACGTTCCATTTACACCAAGTATCTCTCCATCAAATTCCCGGGCAAAAAGTACTTCCCCGTCTCCTTTTACTTTTATCTCCTCATCCGATGCGTTGAGCAGAACTTCGATTTTATTTCCCTCTTCGTCTAGTTTAATATACTCTACACACCGATCATTTTCATAACCATTCGGAAAATGGAAATGCAGGCTTCTGCACACTTTTTCATTTCTTCGAAGCATGATCAGTTTCCGCATCGTTGCAATTTTTTTCTGATTCTCTTCGCTTTCAATTTCACTCCAAGGCATACATCTTCTGCAGTCCGGATCATGAGCGCCTTCCATTGCGATCTCCGTTCCATAATAAATACAGGGGCTTCCCGGAAGCGTAAAAAGGATTGCAAGCTGCTGGTAGAACTTGTCCAGATCGTGAAAACGGTTCATCAGCCTCTCGGTATCGTGGGAATCCAGGAGATTAAAAAGTACATCGTTATTCTGCTGCATATACATGGTATAGCAACGGTTTACCATATATTCAAATTCTTCTTTTTTCATTGTTTTATCAAGAAAGAAATCATGGATTCCACTCAGCAGCGGGTAGTTCATGACAGAATCATATTCATCTCCCTGCAGCCACTGGCTTGCATCATGCCAGATTTCCCCCAGAAGATAAATATCCGGCTTTATCGTTTTTAAATGCTCTCTTATCCGCTTTAAGAACCTGTGCGCCACTTCGTTTCCTACATCGAAACGAATTCCGTCGATATCAAACTCCCGTACCCAGTCCTCACAGATTTTACAGAAATACTGTATCACCTCTTCATTGTTTGTGTTCAGCTTTGGCATCCCGTCTGTAAATGCAAAGGAATAGAACCGTCGGTCTCTGGTGTCTCCCCTTTTTTGAACCTGTTCCCAGTCCTCTACCATAAACCAGTCCGCATAACGAGACTCTTTTCCATGCTCCAGGATATCTATCCACGGCTCAAATTTTCTTCCACTATGATTAAACACTGCATCTACCATAATGCGGATTCCTTTTTCATGTGCTTCTTTGCAAAGCACTTTCATTGTATCCGCATCGCCAAAAAACGGATCTATTTTTGTATAATCGGTCGTGTCATATTTGTGGTTGGACTCTGCTTTCATAATCGGATTCAGATAAATACCGGTAATCCCAAGTTCCTGCAGATACGATAATCTCTGACGGATCCCTTCCAGATTTCCTCCGAATTTTTCTTCGTTTGTTACGGTTCCGTGATTTCTCCAGGGTGTGATATCATCTCCGTTTTTTTCCGGTGTCCCGTTGCAGAACCGATCCGGGAAAATCTGATACCAGATCGTTTCGTTTACCCATGCCGGTGTGCGATTGATATCTGCCGGGTTCATCCAGGGTACAATAAAGCACTGCTGCATACGGCCATCCATCCGGAGCTGTTCTTCTGTCAGGAAACCATCCTCAAAATAATACCAGACTTCCTTTTCCGTCCGCAGCTCGAAATAATATTTGCATCTTTTGTATTCCGGAAGAAGCGTTGTTGTCCACCAGATCTGATAAGGCAGACGTTTTTTATATATCATTTCCTCTCTTTTTCCGATCCACTTTTCTTTTCCGCCCAAAATTCCGGCTTCATAAGGATCTCCGTAATGGATAAAAACCTGTTTTACATCATATCCTGTCTTGATATTGACAATCAGTCTGTCCTCATCCAGGGCATAACTCATCTGTTCTGAAGTTTTATGGTATACACCGCTAAATTCCATCTCATTTTCCTCCCGTATAGCTCTAAAGCTGTTTTTTTGCATCCTTGTAAGAAACACGATCACTTTTTTGTTTCGCATTGTTTCGTAACTTTACTATAAGCCTTTTTTATTTCTTCGTCAATCAATTTCCATTTTTCCCTGCGCTTTCGTAAAATTCAGATAATTTTCAGGATGATTTTTGTGCAGGATGCTTTCTTTTTCGAAACTTAACGAAACATTTCTTTTTCAAGGTATTGATTGCTTTTTATCTTATGATTTTATATAATGATACCGGGATCAAAATGGTCTTTTGACACCTATGATAGCTGGGAGTTTACATTTTTTGTTTTGTGAAAGGATTGCCGATTATGACTACCATTCAGGATATTGCTGATAAAATGGGAGTTTCCAAGAGCACGGTATCCAAAGCGCTCAATGACGCGCCTGATATCAGCGATGCTTTACGGAAACAGGTTTTGGAAACTGCCGTAGCTCTGGGTTATACGAAGCTGCGGCGTTATAAGAAACCAACGAAAAAAGTCTGTATTATAATAGAAAAAGAAAATATGCGGTATCAGGAACCGCATCATTTTGCCTATGATATCCTAGTGGGTTTTCGTCAGATGGCAGAACCTGCCGGATTTGATGTTGAAATTGTACCCGTTGATATTAAGACCCAAAGAAACCAGCATTATGATGTTTTTATGCTGGAGCATGATTATATAGGAGCTTTTGTGGTCGGCTTTTCCCTGAGCGATCCCTGGATTCAAGACTTTAAAATCAGCCGCACACCGGCTGTTCTTTTCGACAACTATATAGTAGGGAATCCTTCCACCGCTTATGTAGGTATTGATAATGAGGAGGGAATGGAGCTTGCCGTCTCTTATCTTGCCGGACTTGGACACCGGAAGATCGCCTATCTGAGCAGCTCCCTCGGTGCCCGGGTTCTCCAGGCACGCCATGCTGCCTTTCTCCGTTCCATGCACCAGCATGGACTGAAGACTTCTCCTGCTGCGATCGGCTGTTCTTATTATCTGTCAGAATGTATGGAAAAGCATCTTCCCCGTTTTCTGGAAAACGGAATCACTGCTATTATTTGCAACCAGGATACCCTTGCTAGTGCAACGCTCACGCAATGTCAGCAGCTGGGATTCCAGATTCCTGATGATATCAGCATTATCGGATTTGATGATCTGCCGATTGCTGCTTGTACGTCACCGCCCCTTACAACCATCAGACAAGATCGGCTGGAGCTCGGAAAAAGTGGATTTTTTGCATTGTCAAGTCTTCTCAATCACATCCCAATCAGTACGTATTTGTTGCATGCACAGCTGATTCAGCGGGAATCGACAGGGAAGGTTCCTTCATAAATTCATCTCATCAACAATATTTGCCGGTTTTGCAGTCATTTCTACCCATGCCGGTATAAAACCGCTTTTGACAGCGTTTCTTACAGATCTGACATTAGACCAGGCGGTACAGTAAAAAGGTACTTTTCCCCTGTTTATGATCTCTTTTGTAAGTCTGCTTGTCAGTGCAGAGGCAATCCCCTGTCGTCTGTATTCCGGCAAGACATCCACACCGATCTGCCACATATCGTCGCAATCGGCAGAACAGGCGGCAAGTCCCACCAGCGTACTTCCATCATATGCGCCGACGCCAAGTACATCCAGATTCTTCCGATCTTCGCAAAGCGCATTGCTCCATTCCGGTCGATACAAATCCGCAAAAATCTTCCTGTGTCAATACTCGTGTCTCATAGGCGCAGGAAAGAGTCGGTATCCGGCTGATGTCCGGCAGATAGTATTCTGCCATGAAACATATTTTGTGACCTTTTTCAGCTAAACGTTCATTCAGCCAATGCATGTTTGGTGTCTCAAAACAGTGGTAAAATTCGAATTTGTCTACATACGCAGATACCAGATCCATCGTCTCCGGTATGGAAGCCGCCATGATATTATTTCCATAGGAAACCAGATTGCAGGTAATAGGCTCTTTCAAATATTTGCGGGCCTTCTTTCCTAATTTTATGGGAACAACAACATTTTTGTCCGCCTTGAAATCTTCCACGCGGCACCCCATATCTTCCGCAGACTGCCTCATGGCAAGCTCCATCATTTCACGATTCATCATATGCTTTTCTCCTTTATGAGTTTGTAATAGAAACTGCTGGGCATCAGAGAAGCTCATTCCCTGCAGTTATTTCTGTGGATCAATTTATGATTATTCCTGGCTCTTTTTCATCTCTGCCTCAAATGTGTTTTCCGTCATATGCGCCCGCAGAATATGAAGCAGCACTCCCGCCGCCCGCTCCATTGCAGCCGGATCGATAGAGGAATAGTTCATGACATACGTATTTTCCTGCTTTATTGCCTCCGCCGCATCCGCGTAATAGCCGGAGAGCGGCTTTAATTTCACACCACGGGATTTCGCCTGCGTGACAATCGACTCTTCTTTCAAATCCGTGCGAAGATGCATCAGAAAATGAACGCCTGCTTCTTCCTCCTCGATGGTCACGTAATCACCGAGCGGCTTCTTTTCGAGTTCCTGTAAAATCAGATCTCGTTTGTTCTGATAATAGTTTCGCAGCCGGTTGATATGTTTTTCGAAACTGCCATTCTCAATAAACTCTGCCAGTGTGTACTGCTCAAAGTTGGAGACGGTGCAGGAATAAAACGACAGCTCGCGATAAAATTTCTCCGCTAATGTCTGCGGAAGCACCATATAGCTGATCCGTACCGTGGAGGCAAGTGTTTTCGTAAACGTATTCATATAGATGACCTTGTCCGAAACGTCGATACTCTGCAGTGTCGGAAACGGCTTTCCGCCGAGACGCAGCTCACTGTCATAATCGTCCTCAATGATATAGTGATGATCTGATTTTGCCGCCCAGCCGAGCAGTTCATAACGGCGGCTGACCGGCATGACTGTCCCGGTTGGAAAGTGATGGGACGGGGAGGTATGAATAATATCAACCGATCCTTTTTTCCAGCTCCTGCACCGAAACACCGTCCTGGTCGAGCAGCACTGGCTCGTACCGTACCTTCATGCTCTCATAAATCCGCGCAATTTTGTGATACCCGGGATCCTCTACTCCATAAACAAGATCGTTTCCGAGAAGCTGAATCAGAAGGTTATGCAGATACTCCGTTCCTGCGCCGACAATAATCTGCTCCGGCAGCACCTGCATGCCGCGGAACTCACGCAGATATTTTGCAATCGCACTGCGCAGCTTTAAAATCCCGGCGCAGGGAGAATTGATCATGAGCTGGATGCGGTTGTCATTCAAGACAGCACGCACCGTCCGCGTCCAGATTGTAAAGGGAAAAATCTCGCTGTCCGTCTGATTGCTGGAAAAATCCGCAAAATAGGAAGTCTCCCCGTTTGCCACCTGCAGGATCTCTTTTGGCACCGCATCCCGCATGGAATCCTCAATTTCCAGATCAGCCGCATAGAATCCGCGCTTTGGCATGGAATACAGATAGCCTTCCGCAACAAGCTGCGCATAGGCATTCTCGACGGTAATCACACTGATGCCCAGATTTTTTGCAAACGTTCGTTTCGACGGCAGCTTCTCTCCCGGACGGATATTTCCCAGTAATATGTCGTTTTTGATACATTTATATAAATATTCATACAGGGAATCTGACCCTATATTGGAAAAATTATACGTCAGCATTCGACCATTCTCCTCTCATCTGACCTTACTGAATATATTTGTTTTGGCGATTTTTTTATAGTCACTTTACCAGTATACTGTGAGGCAGAGCAAAAGTAAAGCCAAAACATGAAACAAAATTTATCACCTGATATTTATCAGGCAAGGAGGAGATTATTATGACAGCAGCAAATGAGAGATACAAACTGAACAAAGAACTGGCACAGATGTTAAAAGGTGGTGTGATCATGGATGTTACCACACCGGAACAGGCCCACATCGCAGAGGAAGCTGGTGCCTGTGCCGTTATGGCACTGGAGCGGATTCCGGCAGACATCCGTGCCGCCGGCGGCGTTTCCCGTATGAGCGATCCGAAGATGATCCGCGGCATTCAGGAAGCCGTTTCCATTCCGGTTATGGCAAAATGCCGCATCGGCCACTTTGTAGAGGCACAGGTTCTTGAAGCCATCGAAATCGACTACATCGACGAGAGTGAGGTTCTCTCCCCGGCGGATGATGTCTACCATATCAACAAACGAAATTTCAAAGTACCGTTTGTCTGCGGTGCAAAAGATCTCGGCGAGGCACTCCGCCGGATCAACGAGGGAGCGTCTATGATCCGTACCAAAGGTGAGCCGGGAACCGGCGATATCGTACAGGCGGTCCGCCATATGAGAAAAATGAACAGCGAAATTCAGAAACTGACCTCAATGCGTGAGGATGAGCTGTTTGAGGCAGCCAAGGTCCTGCAGGTTCCGTACGATCTTGTTCAGTATGTTCATGATAACGGCCGTCTCCCGGTTGTCAACTTTGCAGCCGGCGGTGTGGCAACTCCTGCCGATGCAGCGCTGATGATGCAGCTTGGAGCAGAGGGTGTTTTTGTTGGTTCCGGTATCTTCAAATCCGGCAACCCGGCAAAACGTGCGGCTTCCATCGTAAAAGCCGTTACCAACTACACCGATGCGAAACTGATCGCAGAACTCTCCGCTGATCTCGGCGAGGCTATGGTCGGCATCAACGAGCAGGAAATCGCCTTACTGATGGCAGAAAGAGGAAAATAATGAAAATTGGAGTGCTTGCACTGCAGGGTGCGTTTGCAGAACATGGAAAAAGTATTAGAACAGCTTGGCGCCGAATGCATCGAACTGCGGCAGGCCCGCGATCTTGCCGAGCCTTACGATGCACTTGTACTGCCGGGCGGCGAGAGTACCGTTCAGGGAAAGCTTTTAAAAGAGCTTAGCATGTTCGATACGATCAAAAGCCAGATTCAAAATGGCATGCCGGTCCTCGCAACCTGTGCCGGTGCAATTCTTCTGGCAGAAACGATCGACGGACAGATGAAGGGACAGCCAGAGCAGTATTTCGGCACGATTCCCATGTGCATCAAGCGGAACGCCTACGGCCGACAGTTAGGCAGCTTCCACACAGAAGCATTCGGTTTGTGGGCATCGGAACAGTGCCGATGACGTTTATCCGTGCGCCGTATATTTGCATCTGTGGGGAACGCTGGAAGTGCTCGCGGTTGTGGAAGAGCGGATTGTCGGTGTAAAATATAAAAACCAGATGGCCTTCTCCTTCCATCCAGAACTCGACCCGGATATGAGGATTCATAAGACATTTCTTTCGATGATCAGCAACGTATAAAGCAAAAGACTGTGCAAATCATAAATTCATTTGCACAGTCTTTTGCTCTGTTTTCGTACCGCAATGCAGCCTCACTGAATATCTTCCTTCTAACAACGTCAGGAGCTTTTGTATTATTCCGGGCAAAGTACAAATCGGCTTCGCCAGATATTTTCTTTTCCGTCAGCTTCCCATTGAATCAGAAACACAGTTTCCATTTTTCCTTGATGATCTCTATGAATGCATGGAATAATTTGAATCTTTTCCGGAGAAACACCATCTATTTTCAGAGTTCCCCTGTCACCGATTCGAATCCGGTCTTTTTCCCGACTTACGTTCTGCCGTGTGACAAGATTTTCCGTGAAGCCATTATCCAAAGGAGCGGTCTTCAGGCAATCTTTGATCTGAAGTTCACCGGTTTCCCTGCAAAAAACAGCAGTCCGTATCAGTTTTTTCCTGCTTTCTTTCTCATATGCCCCAGCAAAGGAAATCGAAATTTCTCCTGTCTCGGAGTAATTCACTGCATCGGCACGATATGTTTCCCCTTTGCACTGTTCCTTTCCATCCAAAATCGGAACGCTATGGCCACGTGAACTACAGCAGAGTACGGAATATCGTTCGGGGCCAAAATATGCTTTCGTGTATTCTCCGGCTCCAAGATCACTGATAATTTCTTCTTCCCCGATAAAATACAGAAAGCTGCCGACATCGTTATGATTGTGCGGCTCCCCGTTGTTTCCACCTTTGATTGCGAATGCGGTCTGATGCTTTCCAGTTGCAATTGCCCATTCGGCATCCGCCAGATAAGTAAACGTGCCGGAACATACCCGTTCCTCTGCAGCATTCTCGGAACCGTCCGACCTGCTTTTTAACACATTCAGATATTGCTTCGTCCAGATCCAGTCCCTATATGCGGCATTCCAGCGATAACACGGATCTTCCCCAAAATGCATTGCCCGTACCAGCGGCGGGATTTTAACATTTGGATCCAGCATTGCAAAATGGCAGGTAAGTCCCATCCGGTAACGGCTTTTGCTGTCTCCGTCAGAAAAGCTTAACGTATTTCCGCCCGGGAAATAGCATTTCTGCT
>ENA-OQET01001375-OQET01001375.1-human-gut-metagenome-genome-assembly--contig:-NODE-1375-length-10864-cov-2.694328_pt1 | contig 10864 bp, 12 predicted proteins | sample MGYA00242800_ERZ504645 | MGnify/ENA primary metagenome ERZ504645 (study PRJEB26092, sample SAMD00036308) | human gut metagenome | host: Homo sapiens | study: EMG produced TPA metagenomics assembly of... | reverse complement strand
CATAAGCTTTCTTTCCTTCATTTATAACGCATCGCTACAGATACGGTCATTCCAACCCAAAGCGGTCCTGCCAACGGCGGGAATGGTGCGAAAATCGCAAGAATCAGGTTTCTCAGACCACTGATCAGGTTTGATCTGCTTGAATTGAAATCAATATATTCATCGCTTCTGCTCTCCTGAGCTTCCTCTACCAGTGTCTTTGATGTAACAAAATCTCCAAATGCCAGTACATAACAGATCAAAGCCAGAGGTATGGCACTGATGAATTTTGAAAGCGGAGGAAAGCCTACCGCAAAGATACTGACTGTATGGAATATATTACTGAAATCAGGAATTCTGATGACTGTTCCAAGTTCTAATACAGGTTTTGATAACTCTCCAAGCGCAACCCCTGCTACCATAGCGATCAGATATGGGAACAAGTTGCCATACTTGGCCATAATATCTAATATCTTATATTTACTTCTGTTCTTCTCACAAAACGGTGAAAAGCTTAAAAATGCAAGTAATAATGTACCGGCAAGTGTTGCCACCGGTGCTGTCATAAGCTGGCTTCCATCCGATAACTGTCCCTGCAATACCGTAATCGGCGCAGCGATCAGGATACCACCTTTGATTGAATTTGGCACACCATTTACGAATTTGTCTGCCAGTTTTGTAATTCCCATAAATATAAATACAAATGCGACCAGAAGCTGCAATGCGATCATTGCCTGTATTCTATCCGGTCCTTTTTCAAACCCATTTAAATATGCCAGGGTAAACGGTAATGTCGGAGTAATCCATCCCGGAACTACCGGATCTCCCAACCATCCGTGAAGCATATACATAAATACTTCAATAATGACGCAGCTCCATGCAAGTTCATATGGAAGTCCAAGATTATCAGTCAGGTACGGAATGGAACTTAAAGCTGTAGCGCCAAGGATCAGACCTTGAAAAAATTCCACATATTCTACTCTGTAATGGATTCCCGGAATTCTCCATTGGAATGGTCCAAGAGGAATATAAGGAAGTTCATTAGCATTTTTTTGCTTTTTTCGGACTCATCTTTGAGCGTCCTCCTTCGTTTTATAAATTTTTGCATACAAATTATATTTGCATACTTCAGGAACCAAAAGCTATTATAACATAGCATTCGTTATTCCATAGAAATAATCTATGGAATAACATATTTTTCCTCTGTTTCGCTAGTGTTTTCTATAAATGTCTTTTTTTAACAATCCCAAGTTAAAAGAACGGGACTGCTTATCCGTTATTGTCCGGAACAACAGTCCCTTTTATTCTTGATTATATTTTACAATGCACTCTTTCCGAAGAATTTTTTTGTGCTGTGCTACTAAGTAGAGGGAACTTAAAATAGCAAGGATTGCAAATACTAATAACATGATCATGAGGCTGTATACTGCATTTGCCTCACCAGATGCTTTTGTAAGCTGTGCTGCTACTACCGGAATCAGATAGCTTGCTGCACCCATAAATGTGTAATAAATACCGGTGTTTCTTCCTTTTGGTCCCGGGTTGAATAACTGAACCACTGCAAGACCAGTCTGAAGAGCACCACCTGCTGCAAAGAATCCTAACATTGCAATTGCAACATAGATGATTGCCACCTGATGAATAAACAGTACACCTGCAAGAGCTACTGCTGTACAGATAGAATCGATCAGGACAACTTTCAGCGGGCTCCATTTTAATTTGGCCATCATAAATGCCCAGAAAAGCACTGCACAGATAGAACCAATTGTATAGATAGATGTCATACCTGCTGCCTGCATCTCAGAAAGTCCACATACGGATAATCCGAACGCTTTTGTATACTGCTGAGCACCATACATGATTGCCATACAAAGGAATGCGTAAAACATTACCAGAAATACTACAAATTTGCCTGGCTTTGTAAGCATTGCTGCTTTTGCTGCATCGATTTCTGCCTGCACTGCATCTTTTGATTTGCCATCAGTTCCTTCTGATGCCTTCTTCTGATCATCATATACGAACGGTGCAATAATTGCAAGTACCAGACAGATAATTGACATAACCACTGGAATCATAACATTTAATTTCCAGTTTCCACTGTTTGCATTATGTACAACCAGAAGTGGATATACCATACCAGACAATGAAACGAAGAATTTGATTCCTACAAGCGCTGATCCAGGTGCTGCCGGATAAGCTTCCTGTACTGCAGGATATCCTGAAGCATCCCAGAATCCTGAAGTTGCAACTCCAGATGCAAAACCGCATACAGAAGCAACCAGTGCGCTCTTAGTAAATAAGAATCCAAGGAAACAGATAATATATAATGCTGCTCCACCGATCATCAGTTTCTTACGTCCGACACGGTCAGAGATTTCTCCACCAATCCATACGCTTATGAATTTACCAAATCCAGTCCATGCAACTGCTGTACTTACTGCTGCAAGTCCTGCTGCATATGCTGCAGACTGCGGATCTGACATATTGAATCCCCACTGTTTTGCGAAATTCACATTATTCTGGCTTAATATAATTGCCTGAATTCCATGTGTCAGATAGCAAAAATATACGCAGATGATAGACCATAAATATTTCTTTGCTTTCATTCCCTCATTCTCCTTTGTCTTTTATTTTGCCTGTGCTTTCTGGAATTCCTGATACTCGGCAAGCGGCATTTCTTTTCCAACGAACAGTCCATAGTTTACTGCTCCCTGCTGCTGAAGCATTCCCACTCCGCCGATTGCCTTGCACCCTGCTTCTTCTGCTTCCAGGATCATTTTTGTTTTTTCCGGGCTGTATACAGTATCTGCAACAACCAGATCTTTACGGAATAACGATTTGTCAACCAGTGTCACATCCTGATGTGGTTTCATTCCCATAATTGTAGCATTTACAAGAATGTCACATGCTTTGATTGCTTCTTCCAGTTTAGCCTTGTCATCAAGGTCATCTACGGTAACTACACATTCCGGACACTTCTCTGCTAATTTAGCCTTTGTTCCTTCTGCTCTTTCATAGAATTTATCTTTGATATTGAAGATATTTACTTCTTTTGCTCCATCCAGTGCTAACTGAACCTGAATTGCTGTATGCAGCTCCGCCTGCTCCAAGGACAACAACCATTTTGTCTTTTACAGGTGCTCCGTTGAGTTCCAGATTCTTAACGAATCCGACACCATCTGTAATGTGTCCTGTGATTACTCCGTCATCGTTAACGAATACATTGCAGGCTCCGATGATCTCAGCTGCAGGTGATAGTTTGTCCACCAGCTGTGCAGCGATGTTCTTGCATGGCATAGTAAAGTTACCACCACGCCATATTTAATAAACGGATAGACTCGAATACTTTCGGCATTTCCTCTTCTGTTACATCAAATGCCATATACGCATAATCCAATCCATCATGCTGGAAGCTGAAGTTGTACATTGCAGGAGATCCTGAATGTCCGACCGGTGTTCCAAATAACGCCATTAAGCCTGTATGTCCGGAAATTCTTTTTTCCATGATCTTAACCCTCCTGGTTTTCTTTCTAAATTCAATTATTAAAGTTTTAATGCCACATCGTAAGCTTCTTTTGTAGCATCCAAGGCACGACGTGCTCTTACTGCATCACCTACTACATGAACTTCCGGAACGATGTCCTTTAATTCATCGGCGAAGTCATATACAATATTCTGACCATCGCGGTGTGTATAACGGGAGCTGAATCCCATAGAAAGAACAACTGTGTCGAATCCTCTTGCCTCGTAAATTGTCTCATCAGATTTATCTGCGGCATTCTTATAGCTTACGCCGTCTGAGAAGATTTCAGATACTGCGGCACTTGTAATCTGTTCAATTCCGTATTTTTCAAATGCTTCCATAAGGAAGATACGGTGCTCGTGGATCACATCCGGTCCAATGGCATCTCTCATCTCGATAACAGATACTTCATGTCCCTGTTCAGCAAGGAAATCTGCTGTCTCGGCACCTACCATACCGCCGCCTACAACTAAGACTTTATGTCCTATCGGACGTGTTCCTTCCAGACAATCCACACCATATACAATATCAGGATTGTGGATACCTTTGATAAACGGAAGGACTAATGTCTCAGATCCGGTTGCAAGGATAACTACATCCGGTGTATCTTCTTTTAACATCTGTGCTGTTACTTTTGTGTTCATCTTGATATTTACACCGGCTTTTTCGCATTTTACGATATAACTTCTGATCATACCTGTGATGTCACCTTTTCCCGGCGGATAAGCTGCCAGTCTCATGTTTCCACCAAGTTTATCTGTAGCTTCAAATAATGTCACGTCATGCCCACGTCTCTTAGCTGTAAATGCGGCACACATACCTGCTACTCCGCCACCGATGACATATACTTTCTTTGCCTTTTCTGCTTTCGGAAGACCTTCTGACTCACGGCCAAGCACAGGATTTACCAGACAGCAAAGAGGTTTTCCGGCATACATGTTAGCGACACATCCCTGCAGACATGCGATACAAGGTGTCATATCTTCCAGTCTCTCTTCCTGCGCTTTTTCAGGAGTATGAGGATCTGCCAGTGACTGACGTCCAAATGCTACCAGATCAGCTTTTCCAAGTTTTACCATCTGTTCTGCGAACTGTGGCTCTGTGTAACGTCCGACTGTAATAACCGGAACAGATACACAATTTTTGATATTTGCTACAAGCTCTGCCGAGAATCCGCCATGAATTCCTGTCGGAGCCCACATATACTCATCTTTCAGATGTACCGCACGTGATACATGAAGTCCATCCACTCCGCAATCTTCAAGATAAGAAGCAATTGCACACATATCATGGTTATCCAGACCGCCAAACATATCTTCTGTACTGTTGATACGTGCAAGCACTGCAATTTTACCTTCTGTTCTCTTCTTAACTTCTTCAACGATCAGACGAGAAAATCTCATTCTGTTTTCGAAGTTTCCACCAAATTCATCTACACGTTTATTCGTTCTTGGTGACATAAAAGAATTCACAAGATAACCGTGTGCCATGTGAATTTCCACTGCATCTGCTCCGCCCTTCATTGCGCGGACCGCTGCTTCTCCATATCCTTTAATAAGCTCATATACCTGCTCTGTAGGAACTGCTTCCGGAATGTCTCTTCCATCAGCCGCTGCAATAGCTGTTGCTGCCTGGATTGGTGCTCCCGCATTCTTGGCATTTCCTTCAGGTCCGGCATTCTGAAGCTGAATGGAAATCTTAGCACCTTCTGCATGACAGGCATCGGTAATCTTTTTCAGACTCTCAATGCTGTTGTCATCATACAGACAAGGTTTTCTCGGGCCGCCCTTTGCTCCTTTATGGACAACTGTTGCTTCGATCGTGATCAGGCCAAACTGACCTTTTGCACGTTCAGCATAGTATGCAACAGACTCATCGCTCCATGTTCCATCTGTATTTGCAAAGTTATTTCCCATTGGTGGTACTACAAAGCGGTTCTTTACTGTCATTGGTCCGATCTGAATCGGAGAAAACATATTTTTGAACTTCATTATTTTTTTCCTCTCTCTTTTGAACAAATCTGATTTCTATAAATTAGTCTACCAGTTCTGGCCAAGCTTCTTTTAATACTTTTTCAGTATTCTCATATGTATAAGCTGCTGCTTCGTTAATTCCTCTTCCAAGGATCTCGTCAGAAATTACTTCTACACCAACAACCTTTGGATCAATTCCTGCATCTTTGATCATCTTAACGAATCCAGCTGTATCTTTTGCTCCTGTTCCAGGTGCAAGACGGTCATGCATGGACTCATCTCTTAAGATTGAATCTGCATACGGTCTCTCATATGCATCATTGATCTGGATGGAAATAACTTTTTCAGCGATCTCCGGTGTAAGAATATCATATGGCTGATCAGCTCTTACCCAGTGCCATGTATCAAGGATAAGCATTGCATTCTCACATCCGGATGCTTTTACAACTTCCCAGCCTTTCTGAAGGTTTGGAATACCGCTGTATGGCATTGGCTCAACACCAATAATGTATTTTCCGGCTCTCTGACACAGCTCTTTTAATTTCTGCGCTGTATATTCTACGGAATAATTTTCCATCAGTCCACAGTTGATGTGACCAACTCCGAAAAGTTCACACATATGGAAGCACATCTGCTCTTTGTATTTCTGCTCGTATGAACGATGCTCTTCGCACCACTGAACGATATACTCAACTTCTGTTACTTTCATGTCATGTTTATCAAGAATTGCAAGAATGTCTTTGTCATGAAGTCCCTCATTCAAAGCATCAACATAAGTTTCTGCACGAAGACCGATTCCTTCATACCCTGCTTCTTTTGCAGCGATCACACGGTCTTCAAATTTGCACTGATCTCCAAGTGTCCATGAACTTACGTAATTGGATTCTTTTTTGACATAATTCTACCTCCATTGTTAAAATTGAACAGATTCTCTTTTTGCTTAATGTTCAATCTAGTAATATTTGCTATGATTTGATTATATATCCTTGTTAAATAAAAAACAAATTGGTTATTCTATTATAATTTATAGATTTTATTCATAGTTTTTCCACTCCGTTCATGATAAGATATAAACATATATAATATAACAAAAGAAAGGGGGACCGGCTTTATGAATCTGTATCATCTAAGATATTTTGCCACGCTGGCACATCTGGAGCATTACACAAAAGCCGCTGAAATTCTTTCCATCACTCAGCCAAGCCTGAGTCATGCGATCGCATCTCTTGAAAAAGAATTGGGGGTAAAACTTTTTGAGAAAGAGGGCCGGAATGTAGTACTTACAAAATGCGGGCAGGCCTTTCTCATTGATGTGGAACAGGCTCTGGATATGATCGATTCCAGTGTTAACAAGCTTCAGATGACAGGTCGTGGTGAAGGTCGTATCGACATCGTGGAACTGCGCACTCTAAGCAGTACTGTGGTTCCCGGTTTCGTAAAAGGATTCCTGGATTCTACGCCGGACAAAAAGATTGATTTCTATTTTCATAGTTCTACAGGTCTTACTTCTGATATGATCCAGGGGTTAAAAGACCGGAAATATGACATTGCATTTTGCTCTATGATGGACAATGAACCTCTGATCGAATTCATACCTGTTGCAAAACAGGAACTGGTATTGATCGTGCCAAAAGGACATCCGCTTGAAGAACGCAGCTCTATTGATCTGAAAGATACACTTTCTTATCCGCATATTGCTTTTTCCAAACGAAGCGGCTTAAGATATGTTATTGACAAATTGTTTCATAAATGTGGAGGTTACCCGCAGATTGCTTACTCCATGGAAGAAGATCAGGGCGTTGCAGGTCTTGTCGGTGCAGGTTTTGGTATTGCAGTTGTTCCAAAGATGCCCGTTCTTTCTTATATGCCGGTATCTATTATCGAAATAGAAAAACCTTCGTGGGAAAGACTCTTTTATATGGCTACTTTAAAAAATGTCTATCAGGCACCTGTCATCATGGATTTCAAAAAGTATGTAATAGAACATGCGGATCTTTAAAAAATAACAGAGAGGAAAGGTTTTTAACAATCTTTCCTCTCTGTTATTTTTATATCATATTGCAAAACTGACTCTTTTTATTATTCCCATGGAAGAGCCATATGTTCCGCTTTTCCAACACGCAGCATCAGTTCATTTACCGCTTCTTTCGGACTTTTGTCCTCAAACAGCACCTTATTTACTTCTTCAATAATCGGAAGTGATACCTGATATTTCTTTCCAAGCTTCGCTGCTGCCTTTGCCGAATATACACCTTCCACTACCATCTTAACTTCATCCATAGCTTCCTGCATCGTTCTGCCCTGTCCCATCAGATATCCGGCCTTGCGGTTACGGCTGTGTACACTTGCACAGGTTACAATAAGATCTCCGATACCGGCCAGACCACCAAAAGTCTCAGCCGCTCCTCCCATCTTTACACCAAGTCTTGATATCTCGGCAATTCCACGGGTGATCAATGCAGCCTTGGTATTATCTCCATATCCCATTCCGTCTGCAACCCCGGCTGCAAGTGCAATAACATTCTTAAGCGATCCGCCAAGTTCAATTCCCAGGATATCCGGACTGATATATACGCGGAACACTTCATTCATAAAAAGCTGCTGTAAATACTTTGCAGTTGTCTCTGTATGTGCTCCGATACAGACCGTTGTAGGAAGACCTCTTCCTACTTCTTCGGCATGACTTGGTCCTGAAAGAACCGCCACATCTGCCTGCGGTATCTCCTCTTCGATCTGCTGAGACAGTGTCATCAGGGTGTCTTCTTCTATTCCTTTTTGCTACATCCACTAAAAATCTGTCCGCTTTTTACATATGCGTTCATCTTTTTCGCAGTATTTCTCACATGAATAGACGGTACTGCAAGTACAACTACGTCCTTTCCTTCTACCGCCTCTTTCAGATCCGCAGTAAAAAAAAGTCTCATTCGGAATCTTTACTCCCGGAAGCTTACTTACATGTTCTCTTTTCTCACTCAGCGTACGCACTTCTTCTTCCTTATATGACCATACCGTCACATCATGTCCATTTTTACATAATAGTAATGCCAGTGCTGTTCCCCAGCTTCCGGCTCCGATCACACTTACGTTTGCCATAGCCTGTCCTTTCTTTTTATCTGTCATCCCTGACTATTTTTTTATCCTTTCCCGCCAACACTGATCTTATTCTCTGTGCCGCTTAAAAGTCTCTTAATATTCGCTCTGTGTCTCCAGAATGCCAGTATCATCAGAAACGCTGCTACACCATACATCTCATGCAGATAGGATACATTCTCCACACCAAATCCACCGTGCTGACCATATACGATCACACTGATCAGATAGATTGTAACAACCGTCATGGAACCAAGGGATACATATCTGGTTGCCGCAACAATTGCAATAAATGCTGCAAGACAGATCAGCACGATCCATATATTCGTAGTACTGATGATCAGACCTGCTGTCGCTGCTATACCTTTTCCGCCTTTGAATTTCAGATAGAATGGATAATTATGTCCGAGGACTGCTCCCATTCCGGCATACATGGAAAGTAAAGGCATCATATCTGTATGTGTCTTTCCATAGATCAGATGCACGACAACCACTGCCGCTACGCATTTAAAGCAATCTCCAAGCAGTGTGACCGCTCCTGCTTTCCAGCCCATGGTACGAAGTGCATTCGTTGTTCCTGCATTTCCGCTCCCCTTTTTTCTAAGGTCAACGCCATTCTTTTTTCCATATATGTATCCGGTCTGTATCAGACCAAACACATATCCGACAAGTACACATATCAACCGTTCCATGATTACTGATCCTTTTCCTTTCTTTCCCTGATAAAGAATTTCAAAGCTGTACCACGGAATCCAAATGCCTCCCGGATCTTATTCTCCAGATATCTGGTATAAGAGAAATGCATCAGTTCTTTATTATTTACAAAAATCACAAATGATGGCGGTTTTACCGCTACCTGTGTAATGTAATACAGTTTGAGTCTCTTTCCTTTGTCTGAAGGTGGCTGCTGCATTGCAACAGCTTCTGTCATGATCTCATTCAGAACACCTGTTGCGACACGCAGTGTCTGGTTCTCAATGACCATATCGATCATATCATATAGCTTGTTCAGGCGCTGTCCCGTCTCTGCCGATACATACATGATCTCTGCATACGGCATAAAAGAAAGCACACGGCGCACATTATTCTCGTACTCTTTCATAGTCTTGTCATTCATTTTCAATGGCATCCCATTTATTTACAACAATAATGATACCTTTCCCTCTTTCATGTGCGATACCGGCAATCTTCGCATCCTGTTCCGTTACACCTTCCGTCGCATCGATTACTACCAGAACGACATCTGCCCGTTCCACTGCAGTTACCGTACGGATGATACTGTAGCGCTCCAGTTCTTCTTTTATCTTGCTCTTTCGTCTCAGCCCTGCAGTATCAATAACACATAATCTTTTCCATTATATTTCACATTGGTATCAATAGCATCTCTGGTTGTTCCTGCTATATCTGATACGATCACACGCTGCTTTCCGGTCAGTTTATTGATGATTGAAGATTTTCCTACATTTGGTTTTCCTACAATCGCCACTCTCGGACGCTCGTCCTCTTTCTCTTCAGCTTCATGTTCCGGGAAATGTGCGATCACAGCATCTAACATGTCACCGATACCAAGTCTGGAAGCTGCAGATACCGGCACAGGATCACCAATCCCCAAATTATAGAATTCATATACATCCGGCATAAACTTCTCAAAACTGTCTACTTTATTCACCGCCAGAACGACTGGTTTGCCTGATCTGCGGAGCATATCCGCAACTTTTGAATCGGCATCTACAAGTCCCTGTCTGACATCCGTAATGAAAATGATCACATCTGCAGTATCAATAGCAATCTGTGCCTGTTCTCTCATCTGTGCAAGAATGATATCTTTGCTCTCCGGCTCAATACCACCGGTATCGATCATAGTAAATTCTTTGTCCAACCATGTGACATCTGCATAGATACGGTCTCTTGTTACTCCGGGCGTATCTTTGACGATTGAAATCATCTCTCCCGCCAGTACATTAAAAAAGGGTTGACTTCCCTACATTCGGTCTTCCCACAATAGCAACTACTGGTTTACTCATCTTAACTCTCCTCTCATATTTCATTCTATATTTGTCTCTTAACGATACTATTATACATTACCTTTGTCAAATAGTCCAATCAGTAGTTGACCTTTTTATAGAAAAAGTGATATAAATAATTAGGAGTAACTTAATATATAAAATACACAGGAGTTTTTTATTATGCCAAATATTCAAATTAATGGAAAGCGGACTTCCTGTTGCGCCATTAAAAATCGGTGCTTTGGAATCATGCCGCGAACTTGGATGAAAAACGTAAATGATTACATTGTAAC
>ENA-OQET01001373-OQET01001373.1-human-gut-metagenome-genome-assembly--contig:-NODE-1373-length-10871-cov-5.112435_pt1 | contig 10871 bp, 6 predicted proteins | sample MGYA00242800_ERZ504645 | MGnify/ENA primary metagenome ERZ504645 (study PRJEB26092, sample SAMD00036308) | human gut metagenome | host: Homo sapiens | study: EMG produced TPA metagenomics assembly of... | reverse complement strand
TTCGGAAAAAAACAGCAACTTTGTTGCATGGTTTTTTTGATTATGTTGCAGTTTGAAAAAGGTCTATTGCAAAGGAACACAGAGACGTTATAATAGAATTACAACAGGACGGTAACAGAAACCATTCATAGGAAAAAATGATGTATAAGGAGGTAACGCATGATCTGGGAACCAGTACTTGCAAAGTTTAAAGAATTATTTGGGGATGAGGGAGAGATCGGAGTTTATTTCGCACCGGGACGTGTGAATATGATCGGTGAGCATACCGATTACAACGGAGGACATGTATTTCCATGTGCGCTCACGATCGGTACCTACGGTGTGGCGAGAAAAAGAGACGACAAGAAGCTTCGCTTTTATTCCATGAATTTTGAGAATCTCGGTGTGCTGGAGTCTTCCGTGGAGGGCTTAAAGCCGGAGAAGGAAGCAGACTGGACGAACTACCCGAAGGGTGTGATGTGGGCGTTCGGCGAGAAGGGCATGAAAGTGGAGTCCGGTATGGATCTCGTGCTGTTCGGCAATATTCCGAACGGTTCCGGATTGTCTTCTTCCGCATCGGTGGAAGTGCTGACCGGATTCATCCTGCGCGATATGTTCGGTTTTGATGTGACGAATCAGGATCTGGCATTGATCGGCCAGTATTCCGAGAACAAGTTCAACGGCGTCAACTGCGGTATCATGGATCAGTTCGCCATCGCCATGGGCAAAAAGGACTGTGCGATCTTTCTTGACACCAGCGATCTGAAATATGAGTACGCACCGGTTAAACTGGAAGGCGCAAGAATTGTCATCTCCTGCAGCAACAAGAAACGCGGCCTTGGCGACTCCAAATACAACGAGCGCCGCAGCGAGTGCGAGACTGCTCTGGCTGAGATTCAGAAAGTCAAAGACATCAAGAGCCTTGGCGAGCTGACCGAGGAAGAGTTTGAGGCAGTGAAAGATGCCATCAAAGATCCGGTCCGCCAGAAACGTGCAAAACATGCTGTTTACGAGAACCAGAGAACCGTTCAGGCCGTTGCAGCTTTAAAGGCAAACGACATCGCAAAATTCGGCGAACTGATGAACGCATCCCACGTTTCCCTGCGTGATGACTATGAGGTAACCGGCATCGAGCTGGATACTCTTGTGGAAGAAGCATGGAACTGCCCGGGTGTCATCGGATCCCGTATGACAGGCGCAGGCTTCGGCGGATGCACCGTCAGCATCGTAAAAACAGAAGATATTGACAACTTCATCGCAAAAGTAGGCGCAGCTTACAAAGAAAAAATCGGCTATGCCGCAGACTTCTATGTCGTAGACATCGGAGACGGCGCAGGCGTATTAAAATAAGAAATAAAAAAGCTGGATCGGCAGCAGGGAGGAAGCTACAGTGATTAACGAGAGTATTGCAAAACTGGTAAAATATGGAGAAAATGCCGGTCTTGTTTCGGGACTGGATAAAATCTATGCGACAAACCGGATTCTGGAAGTCATGCAGATTTCCGATTACGAAGAGCCGGAGCAGATTCCGGAGAACCCGGATCTGGAAGAGACTTTAAATGAACTGCTTGATGATGCAGCTAAGCGCGGTCTTCTCGAACACAACAGCGTCGTTTACCGCGATCTGTTCGATACGAAACTGATGGACTGCCTGATGCCGCGCCCGGGAGAGGTGGTAAAGAAGTTTGAGGAACTCTATGCGAAGAGCCCGCAGGAGGCAACCGATTACTTCTACAAACTGAGCCAGGATTCCAACTACATCCGCAGATACCGCATCGCAAAGGATATCCGCTGGAGCGTACCGAGTGCCTACGGCGATATCGATATCTCGATCAACCTCTCCAAACCGGAGAAGGACCCGAAGGCGATCGCGGCTGCAAAACTGGCAAAACAGAGCGGTTATCCGAAATGCCTGCTCTGCAAGGAGAATGTGGGCTATGCGGGACGCGTCAACCACCCGGCGCGCCAGAACCACCGCATCATTCCGCTGACGATCAATCAGACGGAGTGGGGATTCCAGTACTCGCCATATGTGTATTACAATGAGCACTGCATCGTGTTCAATTTCCAGCATAACCCGATGAAGATCGAGCGCGCGACCTTTGTGAAGCTGTTTGACTTTATCAAGCTGTTTCCGCACTACTTCATCGGTTCCAATGCGGATCTGCCGATCGTGGGAGGCTCCATTTTAAGCCACGATCATTATCAGGGCGGCCACTATACCTTCGCAATGGCGAAAGCGCCGATCGAGCGCCATTTTACCATCAAAGGATACGAGGATGTGGAAACCGGCATCGTCAAATGGCCGCTGTCCGTCATCCGGATCCGCCACAAAGATGAGAAACGGCTGATCGATCTGGCAGAGCATATCCTGAACTGCTGGAGAGGTTACACGGATGAGGATGCGTTTGTATTCGCCGAGACTGACGGAGAGCCGCACAACACGATCACGCCGATCGCAAGAAAAGTGGGCGATACGTTCGAACTCGATCTGGCATTGCGCAACAACATCACGACGGACGAATGCCCGCTCGGTGTTTACCATCCGCATGCACAGTATCATCACATCAAAAAAGAGAACATCGGCCTTATTGAGGTTATGGGACTTGCGATTCTGCCGGCGCGCTTAAAAGATGAGCTGGAAGAGCTTTCCAAATGCCTCGTAGAGGGAAAAGATGTCCGCGCTGTCGCAGAGCTGGAGAAACATGCCGACTGGGTAGACGAATTCCTGCCGCGCCATCCGGAGCTGAACAGCGAAAATGTGATGGATATCCTGAAAGAGGAAGTCGGAAAAGTCTTTGTCGGCGTACTCGAGGATGCCGGCGTTTACAAGTGCACCGAGGAAGGCAGAAGTGCATTTGCAAAATTCATGGAAACGTTGTAGAATAAACTAAATGCTTCAATTAACCCGCTGCGGCAAAAAAAGCAGCAGCGAAGGAAAACATGGAGGATACCAAAATGAAAATCTTAGTTACTGGCGGTGCAGGCTATATTGGAAGCCACACCTGTGTGGAACTGCTGAACGCAGGCTATGACGTTGTTGTCATGGACAACCTTTACAATGCAAGCGAGAAAGCCATTGAGCGTGTAGAACAGATTACCGGAAAGAAAGTAACCTTCTACAAAACCGATATGCTGGACCGCGAAGGCGTAAAGAAAATTTTCGACAACGAGAAAATTGACGCTGTCATCCATTTCGCAGGCTTAAAAGCAGTCGGCGAGTCCGTACATAAACCGATTGAATATTATCACAACAACATGACCGGAACCCTGATTCTCTGCGATGAGATGAGAAACCATGGCGTAAAGAACATCATCTTCAGTTCTTCTGCAACCGTATACGGCAATCCGGCACAGATTCCGATCACCGAGGAGTGCCCGAAGGGAACCCCGACCAACCCATACGGCTGGACAAAAAGCATGCTCGAGCAGGTTCTGACCGACATCCACACCGCAGATCCGGAATGGAATGTTATCCTGCTTCGTTACTTCAACCCGATCGGAGCGCATAAGAGCGGCCTTATCGGAGAGGATCCGAAGGGCATCCCGAACAACCTGCTTCCGTATGTCGCACAGGTTGCCATCGGAAAACTCGAGTGCATCGGCGTTTTCGGTGATGACTACGATACTCCGGACGGAACTGGTGTCCGCGATTACATCCATGTTGTTGACCTGGCACGCGGCCATGTAAAAGCCATCCAGAAACTGGCTGACAACGAGGGCGTTTCCATTTACAACCTCGGAACCGGCAAAGGCTACAGCGTACTCGATGTGATCCACGCATTCGAGAAAGCATGCGGCCATCCGCTGAAATACGAAATCAAACCGCGCCGTGACGGTGATATCGCAACCTGCTACTCCAAATGCGACAAAGCAAAAGAGGAGCTTGGCTGGGAGGCTGAGTACGGCATCGAGGAGATGTGTGCCGATTCCTGGAACTGGCAGCAGAAGAATCCGAACGGATATAACGACTAATGTAATGTGAGTGTTATCTGGCGGTCCGCCGATACTTGAAAGAGTGTCGGCGGGCCGTTTTTGTATAGATAAATTCAGTCTTTTTTCACAAAGTCCGGCTTGCTAATTAAGAGGGAATCCGATATAATGTAAGAGTTAAAGTGTCCGTAAAAAAGAGGGGCGGTTTGACATACAAGGAGGAAAAGCATGGACGATAGAAAAAATCAGAACCGGGAACCAGAAAAAGGCTCCGGGGGAGGACCGAAAAACAGACAGACGATACTCATTATCCTGATCTGCCTCCTCGTCAGCCTGATGGTGATGGGACTTCTGAACAATGCCCTTGGGGGAATTACTTCCGAGGATCTTGACTATAGCAAATTCCTGGACATGGTAAACAACGATGGAGTGCAGGAAGTTGTCTTGAAATCGGGAACACTGACCGTAACGCCGAAAGACCAGAAATCGGAGGGAATCACCTATCAGGTAACGATGATGGGAGATGAGCAGGAGCTGGTCGATCTGTTACAGGAGAAAGGCATTACGTACCACAAAGATCCGCCGGATTCTACCGGAACGATCATTTACACATTGCTGACCGTCATTCTGCCGGTTGTGATGCTTGTCGCTGTCATGGTATGGGTGATGCGCAGCATGAACAAAGGCGGCGGAGTCATGGGCGTAGGAAAGAGCAGAGCAAAGGCCTACGTACAGAAAGAAACCGGCGTGACATTCCGCGATGTTGCGGGACAGGACGAGGCAAAAGAATCGCTCCAGGAGGTTGTGGATTTCCTGCATAACCCTGGAAAATACACGACAATCGGTGCAAAACTTCCGAAAGGAGCGCTTCTTGTAGGCCCTCCTGGAACCGGAAAAACACTGCTTGCCAAAGCCGTAGCCGGTGAGGCGCACGTACCGTTTTTCTCGATGTCCGCTTCGGAATTTGTCGAGATGTTCGTCGGTGTCGGTGCATCGCGTGTGCGTGACCTGTTTGAGGAAGCAAAGAAAAACGCACCGTGCATCATCTTTATCGATGAGATCGATGCGATCGGAAAGAGCCGTGACAACAGCTACAACAGCAACGACGAGCGGGAGCAGACGTTAAACCAGCTCCTCGCCGAGATGGACGGATTCGACAGCTCCAAGGGTATTCTGATCCTTGCGGCCACAAACCGCCCGGAGGTTCTTGACCCGGCGCTGCTGCGTCCAGGCCGTTTTGACCGCCGGATTATCGTAGAAAGACCGGACCTGAAAGGCCGTGTGGAAATCCTGAAAGTACACGCCAAGAACGTATCGCTCGATGAGACGGTTGATCTCGACGGCATCGCACTTGCGACATCGGGAGCCGTTGGCTCTGATCTTGCAAATATGATCAACGAGGCAGCGATTCTTGCGGTCAAGAACGGAAGAAAAGCCGTTTCCCAGAAGGATCTTCTCGAGGCAGTCGAGGTTGTCCTCGTCGGAAAAGAGAAGAAGGACCGCATCTTAAGCCAGGAAGAGCGAAAGATCGTTTCCTACCACGAGGTAGGCCACGCACTTGTTACTGCACTGCAGAAGGATTCCGAGCCGGTACAGAAAATCACGATTGTGCCGCGTACGATGGGTGCGCTCGGCTACGTCATGCAGGTGCCGGAGGAGGAGAAATACCTCAACACGAAGAGCGAACTCGAGGCGATGATCGTCGAGTGCCTCGGTGGAAGAGCGGCAGAGGAGATCGTATTTGGCAACGTGACAACGGGAGCTTCGAATGATATCGAGAAAGCGACGAAGATTGTCCGCGCGATGATCACGCAGTACGGTATGTCGGAGAAATTCGGTCTGATCGGTCTTGCGACCCAGCAGAATCAGTACCTCGACGGAAGAATGGTCTTAAACTGCGGCGATGCCACAGCAACCGAAATCGACCACGAGGTCATGAAGATCTTGAAAGAGTCGTATGAGCAGGCAAAAGAACTTCTGGCAGCTAACCGCGATGCGATGGATGAAATCGCAGCTTACCTGATCCAGAAAGAGACGATCACCGGAAAAGAATTTATGGAGATTTTTCATCAGGTGATTGCAAAACGGAATGGAAACGCGGAAGAAGCGGTTGAAAATCCAGAAAATACAGAAACAGAAAATACAGCACTTCCGGAGGCGGATTTTACCGTAAACCCAGAAGTATAAAAAGAAAGCGAAAAGGCCCGGCGGGAGCAGAGAAAACGATCTCTGCACGCTGGGCATTTTCAACATTACAGTCCCAAAAAGAGGAGGGTCATATGGCGTTTGATATCCAGGAAGAACTGAAAAAACTGCCGGGGAAACCCGGCGTCTATCTGATGCACGACGCGGACGATACAATTATCTACGTAGGAAAGGCGATTTCGCTGAAAAACCGTGTCCGCCAGTATTTCCAGACGAGCCGCAACAAAGGGCCGAAGATTGAGCGGATGGTCACGCATATCGCCCGTTTTGAGTATATTGTGACGGATTCCGAACTGGAGGCGCTCGTGCTGGAGTGCAACCTTATCAAAGAGCACCGTCCGAAATACAATACGATGCTGAAAGATGACAAGGCGTACCCGTACATTAAGGTGACCGTGAACGAGGATTTTCCACGCATTCTGTTTTCCCATCAGATGAAGAAGGACAAGGCGAAATATTTCGGCCCGTACACGAGCGCCGGAGCTGTGAAAGATACGATCGAACTGTTGCGGAAGCTGTACGATATCCGTTCCTGCAATAAGAGCCTGCCAAAGGAGATCGGCAAGGACCGCCCGTGTCTTTACTATCACATCCACCAGTGTAAGGCACCGTGCCAGGGATACATTTCCAAAGAAGAGTACGGCGAGCAGATCAAAAAGGCGATCAGTTTTCTGAATGGAAATTACAATGACATTATCAAAGAGCTGACTGGAAAAATGACGGAGGCGGCTGAGGAGATGCGGTTCGAGCAGGCGGCGGAGTACCGTGATCTGATCGACAGCGTGCGCAGGATCGGCGAGCGGCAGAAGATTACGAACAGTGACGGCGAGGACAAGGATGTCATTGCGCTTGCGATGGACAAAGAGGATGCGGTGGCGCAGGTCTTCTTTATCCGGAACGGAAAGCTGATCGGGCGGGAGCATTATTATCTGCGGATCGGCGAGGAGGAGCAGAAAAGCGAGGTGCTGCTCACGTTTATGAAACAGTTCTATTCCGGCACGCCGTTCATCCCGCGGGAAATCATGATTTCCGAGGAGATTGCCGAGCAGGAGCTGATGGAAGAGTATTTAAGCAGCAAACGGGGCCAGAAGGTCCGCATCCGCGTGCCGAAAAAGGGCAGCAAGGAAAAAATGGTGGAACTGGCAGAGCGGAACGCACAGATCGTTCTCGACCAGGACCGCGAGCGGATCAAGCGGGAAGAGGGTCGGACGGTCGGTGCCGTAAAAGAGATCGCCAGATGGCTGAACCTGCCGTCGATCGACCGCATCGAGGCGTACGATATCTCCAATATCAGCGGTTTCCAGTCGGTCGGCTCGATGATCGTCTACGAGAAAGGAAAGCCAAAGCGCGCCGATTACCGAAAATTCAAGATCAAATCCGTCGAGGGACCGAACGATTACGCCAGTATGAAAGAGGTCTTAAGCCGCCGTTTTCTGCGCGGCATCCAGGAGGACAGCGGTTTCGAGCGGCTGCCGGACCTGATCATGATGGACGGCGGACGCGGCCAGGTTAACATTGCGCTTGAGGTGCTTGAAGAAATGGATCTTGCGATTCCGGTCTGCGGTATGGTAAAGGACGACAAGCACCGCACGAGGGGTTTGTATTTCCGAAACGTGGAAATTCCGATCGACCGGAACAGCGAGGGCTTCAAACTGATCACACGCGTGCAGGACGAGGCACACCGCTTTGCAATCGAATACCACCGCCTGCTGCGGAGCAAGGGCCAGGTCCACTCGATTCTCGACGACATCCCGGGCATCGGGCCGACAAGAAGGAAAGAACTGATGCGCCACTTTCAGGGAATTGATGATATCAAGGCGGCAACCGTGGAAGAACTTTCCGGACTTCCGGGCATGAATAAAAAGGCGGCGGAGCAGGTTTACACATTCTTTCACGCACCTGCACAGGAGGAAAATGAGGATTCGTCAAAATAGTTAAATTTCTAGGTTGCCCGTGATGCTTTATTGTGCTAAAATCATAGAAGAGACGGATTTAAAAAGACGTCGAATGAAGTCGGAGGACAGGAAAATGAAAGAAATTGAAATGACCAAAATGGTGGAGGAAATGGATCTCCGCAACCTGACACCAGAGGTTGATATGACAGATCTTGTCATTGCCACACCGGATATCAACCGTCCTGCACTGCAGCTGACCGGTTACTATGAGCATTTTGCCAATGAGCGTGTGCAGATCATCGGTTATGTAGAGTTCACGTATCTGCAGCATCTTGAAGAGAGCGAGCGCGTCCGCGCGTTTGAAGAGTTTGTAAGCCGCAAGATCCCATGTGTCATTTTCACCACGAAGATGATTCCGGGACCGGAAATTCTGGAGCTGTGCAATCGTTATCAGGTACCGGCCTTTGCGGTAGACAAATCGACTTCCGTTTTCATGGCTGAAATCATCCGCTGGCTGAATGTCCAGCTTGCCCCGATGATCTCCATCCACGGCGTGCTGGTCGATGTATTCGGCGAGGGCGTTCTGATCATGGGCGAGAGCGGAATCGGAAAGAGCGAGGCTGCACTGGAGCTGATCAAACGAGGCCATCGTCTCGTCAGCGATGATGTGGTTGAAATCAGCCGTGTCAGCGACATTACGCTGGTCGGAACGGCACCGGATATCACGCGTCACTTTATCGAGCTGCGCGGTATCGGTATCATCGACGTCAAGACGCTGTTTGGTGTCGAGAGCGTAAAGGATACCCAGTCTATCGACCTTGTTATCAAGCTTGAAGAGTGGGACAAAGAGAAAGAATACGACCGTCTGGGCCTGGAAGAAGAGTATATTGAGTTCCTTGGAAACAAGGTTGTCTGCCATTCCCTTCCGATCCGTCCAGGCCGTAACCTGGCGATCATCGTAGAAACCGCTGCTGTCAACCACAGACAGAAGAAGATGGGCTACAATGCCGCACAGGAGCTGTACCGCCGTGTACAGGCTAACTTAGTGAAAAAAAGGAGAGGAGAAGTAAGAAAATGGCAAACTATGTATTTGGAAATCGATGTTGGGGGTACTTCAGTAAAATGCGGACTGTTCCAGACAGACGGAACTCTGTTGGAAAAATGGGAAATCCCGACCCGCACCGAAAACGGCGGAAGCGAAATTCTGCCGGATATCGCAAAAAGCGTAAAAGCAAAAATGGCTGAGAAGGGTATCGCAGCAGATGATGTTGCCGGTGTCGGCATTGACGTACCTGGCCCGGTTAATGACAAAGGTGAGCTTTCCATCGCAGTCAACCTGAACTGGGGATATAAAAATATCGTAAAAGAGCTTTCCGACGAACTCGGCGGAATGGCAGTAAAAGCAGCAAACGACGCAAACGCAGCAGCTCTCGGTGAGATGTGGGCAGGCGGCGGAAAGGGAAGCAAGAACCTGGTTATGGTTACCCTTGGAACCGGTGTCGGCGGCGGAATCATCGTGGACGGCAAGATCGTAGCAGGTGCTCACGGCGCAGGCGGCGAGGTTGGTCATGCATGTGTTGATCCGGAAGAAGAAGCGGTCTGCAACTGCGGAAACCACGGATGCCTCGAGCAGATGACATCTGCAACCGGTATCGTTCGTCTGGCAAAGAAATATCTGGCATCCCATGATACTCCGTCTTCTTTAAGAGAAAGAGGAGAGTCCATCAGTGCAAAAGCTGTCTTTGATGCATTAAAAGAAGGCGATGCAGCAGCAGAAGCAATCGTTCAGGAGTTCTCCGAGTACCTCGGAAGAGCACTTGCAGTATTCGCATGCGTTGTTGACCCGGAAGTTATCGTAGTCGGCGGCGGTGTATCCAAAGCAGGCCAGATCCTGATCGACGGCGTAGCTAAATACTACCGTGAAGCAGCATTCATCGCATGCAAAGATACCCCGATCGTACTCGCTTCCCTTGGAAACGATGCTGGTATCTACGGCGCAGCAAAAATGCTGATTGACTAATTGATTCAGATGGAAAAAGAAGTATAGAAAAACCGGTCCTGCTGGCATATGCCAGAGGGCCGGTTTTTTGTGCATAGACTGACTGAAAAAGCTATTCGGAAGAGCCGCTCTCTTCGGACTGCGGCTGTACTTCCGATGTCTCCGCCGGGGTATCCGGTTCTGACGGTGCATCAGGGGTATCCGGTGTGTCGGGAGTTTCTGGTGTATTAGAAGGCGGATCGGCAGGTGTTTCGGGCGGAGCCGGAGTTTCCTGCGGTGCCTCCGTCGGTGTCGGGGTTGCCTGCGGAGTTGATGCTGCAGAAGGGGTTCTGGTCGGCGTCGGTGTTGAGGTCGGCGCGGTGTAGTGGCCCTTGCAACGCTCGGTCGGCAGATCGGATACCGCAAAGTATTCGGTGATGGACGGGCAGCTTGAGCGGGCGAGCAGGCCGGTCTTCGTACAGATCGTTGCCTCCTGTACTGTTGCGGAAGTTTCGAAATCCATATCGGCAAGGCCTTCGTGGATTTCATTCATGACCTTTGCCCAGAGACGTTTGTGGAATTCACGGTCGCTCTCCGGAAACTCCGCGTGTGTATCATACGTTGCCCAGATGGCAGCGGTATAATATGGTGTAAAGCCTGCAAAGACGAGATCCTTGGCCTCGTTCGTCGTACCGGTTTTTCCGGCTGCGTGCATATTGTCGAGGCGGGCGGCAACACCGGTACCTTTTTCCAGAACATCCTCCATGGCATTGGTGAGGAGGGAGGCAGTGCTTGCCTTGAAGACCTGCGTTGCCTTGTTTTCTGTGTTGTCAATTAAAACATTTCCCTTGCTGTCGGTAACCTTTGTGTAGAACACCGGC
>ENA-OQET01001372-OQET01001372.1-human-gut-metagenome-genome-assembly--contig:-NODE-1372-length-10885-cov-3.786020_pt1 | contig 10885 bp, 14 predicted proteins | sample MGYA00242800_ERZ504645 | MGnify/ENA primary metagenome ERZ504645 (study PRJEB26092, sample SAMD00036308) | human gut metagenome | host: Homo sapiens | study: EMG produced TPA metagenomics assembly of... | reverse complement strand
TGTTGGAATCATTACGATTACCAAACCAGCATACATAACGCCAAAGTTTGCCTGTGATTTTGCATCTGCCATCAAGTATTTAACACCAACAGCCAATGTTGCATTTCTTTATCCATAAAAGTAAAGGCGATAACATATTCATTCCAGAATGCTTAAAAACTGGAACAAGATAACTGTGATGATACTTGGTCTTGCCATTGGAATCATGATTTTTAACATAGTCTTGAAATAACCACAACCATCAATTCGCGCAGCTTCTTCATACGCTTTAGGCAACGTTTTAAAATATCCTGTTAACAAATAAATTGTAAATGGTAAAGCTGTTGCTGCATAAACAACAGATAGCCAGAATTTATTGTTCAAGAAGAAATCAAATCCAAGAGCAATATCCGCATTAAATAACATCAAGAAAATTGGTAATACGATATAGTTAACATTAACAAATAATCCAGCCATGAACAATCCATTAAAGAATTTTTTGCCCACAAAATCAAATCGTGCCAAAACATAGGAAGCAGGAAGAGCAACAACTAATAAAATAACTAATGATAAAGCTGTTACGATTACCGTATTCAATAAGTAATCACCCATTCTTGCCTTTACAAAGGCATCGGCAAAGTTAGACCATAACATCTGTGCAGGAAGATCAAAAGGATTTCCACTAACCAGTTCCAACTGTGATTTCAAAGATGCCAAGAATACCCATGCGATTGGTACAATGATTGAAATAGCCAATGTGATCAAGGCTACATAAACAAAGATCTTATATATAGGAAAATTACGTTTTTTTCATAAACCAACCTCCTAGTACTGTAGAACTTCACGTTCAGTTACCTTATTTATGATAGCTGACAAAGCAAATGAGAAGACGAAGATACATACACCAATTGCCATACCGAATCCATATTTACCGGCAAATGCATTGTTGTACATATAGTTCAAGGCAACTTCACTACCTAAATTACCTTCACTTGTCAACTGTACAAACATGAATGATAAGTTGATCGTAGAAATAACGAAGAATGTCAAAGTAGTACGAATATTATCCCAGATCAATGGTAAAGTGATCATAAAGAACTGTTTTACTTTACCTGCTCCTTCAAGGCTTGCTGCTTCATATAGGTTTTCTGGAATACTTGTCATACTTGACATATACATAACCATATAATAACCAATCGCCTGCCATATTAAAGCAGCAATAATTGAATAGTTAATAATATCCGGATTACCCATCCATTGTTGCTGCAAGAAATCAAGTCCAATCATACCAAGGAATGTATTCAAGATACCATTTGTAGGCTGATAGATGGCTGAAAAGATACCTGCAATAACAACAATACTCAAAATATTTGGAATATAGAAAATAACACGGAAGAAATTCTTTCCAACAAAATTTTCACGTGTTAACAAGGTTGCAAATAAAACCGCCAATATCAATGTTATGATCGTGATCAATACGACATAAAGAATTGTATTTTGCATAGCCTCGATAAATCGCATATCGTTAAAAAGAACTTTGAAGTTAAAGAATCCGGCAAATGTTGCTTCACTGACAAAATTGCTCTTTTTAAAGAATGCGGTCTTAAATACATCAATCGTCGGAATGACCATAAAAATGAATACTAAGATAACTGCCGGTGCTAGACAAGCAAATACGAAACGACTTTGTGCTTTCTTTTTATTCATAATTTACCTCCAATCTTTAAAAAGCGACGAGCAATAATTTGCTCATCGCTTCGATTTGTAACTATTTTAATGTTTAATTATTCAGCATTTAATTTATTTTCTGATAATTTTACCCAAGCATCAGCCAATGTGCTCTGATATTCATCTGCTGTGATTTCACCAGTAGCTAAAGAATCAATTGAACCGAATACTGTAGCCGCACGGTCAAAATCAGGTAAATTTTCTGTGTTATATGGAGCAAATGCACCGAATGCTGGAGTTGCTTCATTGTATACAGAGAAGAATTCTTTAGTATATCCATCTTCCATAGCTGCTACACGATCCATCATATCTGTTGTAGGAACGATGTTTCCACTTTCAGCCATGATCTGTACACCTTCATCAGAATAGATAAATTCTAAGAATGCTTTTGCATCATCAACGTTTTTAGCCTGAGCAGGGATCCAAACTTGTTCAGTCATAGAACCAACGAAACGTTCTCCACCTTCTTCAAGAGCTGGTAAAGGAAGAAGTCCCCAATGGAAGTCTTCAGGAGTAGTATCAGCCATTTCGTTAACTACCCAGTCACCATTTGGCATAAACAATGCTTTTCCATCAATTACTGCTTGCTGGTTCATTGTGAAACCATCTTTAGCGTTTGCATTAGATACTGTATCAGAATACAAGTAATCAGGGCTTACTAATTTACTAATGATATCGATTACTGTTTTTCCTTCTTCAGAATTCCAAACATCTGGTTCATAATTCAAAACGTTGAACAAGAATTCTTCACCGCCAGCTTCTTTCAATAATGCATTTAATGTATTATCAAAGTAACCATTTGTTGGATAAGTGAACAATGCAATTCCATCTTCTTTAGCCTGATCACCTAATGCCCAGAATTCATCCCAAGTTGTTGGAAGTTCATATTTCTTCCCTTCTCCGATCAATTCTGTGTTATAGAAGAATCCAGCTGGAGTTGTCTTTAATGGCAACAAGTAAGATTTTCCATCACCATAGTACTGTACAATACGGCTATTTGCGTATTCTTCATTAATATTAATATTTTCGATAACGTCGGAAATATCCAATACTTCATTTGTGTTTAACTGAGTTTCTGTGTATCCAGAAGGTTGTCCTAAGTTGTAATAAACAACATCTGAATATTCACCTTGTGCATTTTCTTTGTTCAATACATCAGGCAAATCTTTTTCGAAACGAAGTTGAACATCTACATCTGGGTTAGCAGCTTCGAAAGCTTCAGCTAATTTTGTAAATACTTCTTCTCCATTTCCTCCAGAGAATGAATCGAATTTAAGAACTCGTTTATCTCCAGAATCTGCATCTTCAGCTGGTGCGCTTGAGCATCCTGCCAACATAGATGCTGCCATCGCAAATGATAGTCCAGCAGTTATAATTTTTTTCATACTCTACCTCCTATAAATTCGTATGAATCTTTTTGACAAATTCAGTATATCGAATTTGTAAGCGCTTTATCATAATTATATAGTTGTTTATTTTATATATATTGCGATTTTGTTTGTTCTAAACAAAATTGATAAATCAAAGAAAACAATATATAATTATGTAGAAAAGGGATTTATTATGAGCACACATCGATTTCAACTTGAACAACTAAATTTTGATAAAACAAGGCCAAAGCTTTTGTACATTACTGAATCTAGTTTCGACCATGAGTGGAATTCTACTTTACATACACACTTATGTACCGAAATCTTTTATGTAACAAAAGGTCATGGTCTTTTTAGTCTAGACAACAAAACTTATCCAGTAAAAGAAGATGATCTAGTCATCGTGAATCCGCTGGTTTCACATACCGAACGAGGTATTGAAAATGTCAATTTTGAATATATCGTTATGGGAATCGAAGGGATACATTTTTTTCTAAAGAACAGGATGAAGAACAAGGCTGCAGTATCGCAAACTATTATGAATATAAACACGAGGTCTTATTCTACTTAAGAACGATGTTACTTGAGGTAAAGACAAAAGATGTTGAATATCAATCACTTTGTCAAAACCTTCTGGAAGTCTTGATCATCAATTTAATGCGTCGCGCTCAAATTAAGCTGGAAGTATCCCCTGTCAATAAAGCGAATAAAGATTGTGTCTTTATTGAAAAATATATTGACGCACACTTTAAAGAGGATATCACATTAGACAAATTAAGTGAACTCACATTTTTAAATAAATACCACATTGTTCATGCCTTTAAACAATACAAAGGTATTTCTCCTATTAGTTATATGATCCAAAAAAGAATACACGAAGCTAAGATTCTCTTGTCTACGACTAATTTACAGATTTCTGAAATTTCTTATATTGTCGGATTTACAAGCCAATCTTATTTTGCTCAGGCATTCAAAAAATCTGTAGGTATCTCTCCCCTTCAATACCGAAAAGATCATAGTAATTAAGATCTATATTTGATACAATAAGAACATGAAAACAGGATATTTTTTTGATATGGATGGCACACTCTATAACAACGCCTTCCATACGATTTCACATAAAACATTTCAAGCCCTATATCAATTAAAGGATCAAAAAGATATGCTCTTTTTAGCAACCAGCCGTTGTTTAAGAGAACTCGACCACTTGCCACGAGAAATGTATAATTTCCCTTTTGATGCCAAAATCTTAGATGGCGGCGCACTCATCTTAGATACAAACAATCAAATCATTGAAGACACTCCTATCTCACCTACTTTGATGAAGGAAATCGAAACATATTGTCTTAACAACGATCTTCTTTATCGATACAGTACAAAAGATGGAAATTATTTTGGCACCAAAGTCAAACAAGCCTTTTATGAATTAGAGTTTTCTTTATATTTAAACACACCAGATTATAAGCCCTATGAAAATGATATTGCCTATAATGTGCTAATTTGTTATGAAACAAATAAACAAAAAGAAGAAATTTGTCAAATAGCACGTGATTGTGGCATCGTTTTTATCCAGAATGTGTTGAGATCCGAGCCAATAACATAGATAAGGCGACTGCGATCCAAAAAATCAAACACCATTTTGAACTTGATCGCATCATCTGCTTTGGTGATGGAGAAAATGATATTGAAATGATCAAACAAGCGGACATTGGAATCGCAATGAAAAATGGTTGTGATAAAGTAAAAGAAATCGCCGATCATATCACTGACTCGGTCGATGAAGATGGTATATATACATATCTAGTTAAAGAAAAGCTGGTAAAGGAGGTCTAAAATATGCCATTTAAATTAGAAAATGAGTTTTGTCGTTTGGAAGTAATCCCGGAAGCTGCAGAAATTACTTCTTTTTTCGACAAGACAAATAATGTTGAAATCATGTATCAAGGAGATGAAGGCTGGTCTGGAAGAAACCCAAGTCTTTTCCCTATCATCGGTAGTACATATTCAAAGTATTATGAAATTCACGGAAAACAATATACGATGAAAAATCATGGCCTTGCCCGTTATGCTACATTTAAAGGGGAACAACTTGAAGACAAATTGATTTTTACATTCTGCTCTGATGAAGAAACTTTAAAACAGTACCCTTTGATTTTGTGTTTGAAATTGCTTACTCTCTTGAAGGCAAGACTTTACATATCGACTACACGATCAAAAACACTTCAAAAGAAGATATGCCATATTCATTTGGACTTCATCCTGCTTTTAGAGTCCCTCAATACAAGAATGAAAAATTTGAAGACTATTCCATTGATTTTGAATTCAATGAAGAAGCTACACAGCTTGTCTTTGATCCAAGTTTTAACGAAAACATCAAAGAAAAGAAAGTTCAACTAAATTCATGGAAGTTATCTCGTGAAGATATTAACCATTATGCTACATTGGTATACAAAGACTACAAGAGTTCCTATGTAACACTAAGCCATCAAGGTGAACCTCGTCTACGTGTTCACTTCGCCGGATTCCCATACCTGGCTCTTTGGACACATCCTACACCTAGCAACTTCATCTGCATTGAACCTTGGTATGGACACAGTGATTTTGAAAAAGAAACACCAGATTTCTACCATCGTGAAGGTACGATGATATTAAAACCTGGTGAAGAAACACAATTCAGTTATCAAATTGAACTATTCTAAAGACCCAAGTGGTCTTTTTCTTTTTCTAAAAATTCTTGCACTTTATATTTTGGAAATCCTACAACATTTGAATAAGAACCTTCAATACGCTCTACAAAATCCACTTCCTGAATTCCGTAAGAACCCGCCTTATCCATACAAGTTCCTTTATTTACATAGTCGTTGATCCTATCATCACTTAACTCTTTAAAATAGACTTTTGTCGTAACGACATCAACCACTTCATGATTTGGACTACATAAAGCTACCGCTGTTTTGACTTCATGAACTTTACCAGACAGCATTTTCAAAGTTTTAAAAGCTTCAGTTTTGGAAGCTGGTTTTTGAAGAATTTGCCCATCATAAACAACGATCGTATCAGCACCAATAATACAATCATTATTGTGTTTTTCAAATACTTCCTTTACTTTTGAAAGAGCTACATTCTTCAAAGCTGCATCAATATCCTGACCTTTAAAAACTTCATCTTTTAAGGCCGGAATCACGCAAAATGTATAACCTAGTTTAGAAAGAATCTCTTTTCTTCTTGGCGATTTAGAGGCTAATATTAAATTCATTTTCGATCAAATCCTATCGGTGCTTTTTTAAATTGATAATATATTGAAAACGCTAATGCAAATTGCAACCATCAAAACAAATTCGATGATAATACTAATGACCAGCTGATTAAAAATAATTTCAGGCAACATACAGATCATAAAATCAGTACGTGGATCTAACAGCCATAAATCATTAGAGAAGAACACAGTATGAAACCAAGTCCAAAAGCCTGTAAAATCATATGCGATCCACATCCCAAAAAATAACAATACAATTCCTAAACATATTGAAGCTTGGATCATCCCTTTGCTAAGATAGCTGATCATGAGCTTCTTTTCTTTTACAAAAAAATAGACCAGGATACCAATCATAAAAACAAAACAAACGATACCCACAGTAATCGCATTTTGATATAGCACTTTTACATCTATCATATGCGTCTTTTCTTTTGTGTTAAACGCTTCAACAGCCTGTCCATTGCGAGTTATCGTAATGTCCATATCCTGTCTTTCATCTTGAATATAATCCAATAAGACTATAATGCTGTCATTGAGATCTTGATTAGAAACATTTAAATCACTAGCCAATTCCATTTGTTCATAACGAGTTGTATAAAAATCAGGATCCAACGCGATTGATTGAATGCTGAAAACGGCAGCACATACAATAAACATTAGACCCCAAATAAAAGAAATGAATGATTTCATTATTCAACCGCAACCAATTCCGCCTTATCAACCATTGGCATAGCTTCCATTAATTTCAACAAAGCTTGAATACTGATTTCTAGATCCGTTATATCTAAAGTCAGTGATAAGTTATGAATACCATTAATTGGAATCGTTTGATTGATTGCCAGAACGTTGACCTGTTTTACCGATACTAAAGACAAGACTTTTGACAAAGCTCCCTTTTCATTTTTAATGATCATAGAAACTACAGCGTTACGGCGCGATTGATCCTGATCAAATGAGAATACTGCATCTTTATATTTATAGAAAGTTCCTCGCGAAATCCCTACTTCCTTAACTGCTTCTGAGATGCGTTTTGCTTTGCCTGATATCAGTAACGTTCTTGCTTCTATAACTTTTTCAAGAACTTCAGGTAAAATATCACTTGAAACAACAAAGAACTTACTCATACTCTATATATGCTCCTTTCGTAGAAATCGATACCTTCTTATAAGACATGCCACAATATTTTACAATCCATTCTTGTAACATGTCCAGCTTTTTCTCATCTAAACTCATGGCCAGCATCGTACTGCCACTTCCTGAAATCCACATAGCTAAATCAATGCTCTTACAGTAGTCATGAATTTCAGCATATTCCTTGATGAGTTTACAACGATAGGGTTCATGAAGAAAATCGTGGCATGTCTTAGGAAAGATCAATTCATTTCCACTGGATAAACATTGAACAAAACTTAACGCATAACCAATTTGTTTAACGGCATCTTTATAGTCAATGGTCTGTGGTAAAACCTTTCTGGCTTCAGATGTTTGAATCGGATAAGCCGGAATCATGGCCAAACCTTTAAAGTTTTGACAAGGAATCATCATCATGCGAACATCTCCATCATCCATGAAGCTTGTGCATGCTTGTCCAAATATTGCCGGTGCAACATTATCTGGATGTCCTTCGATCTCGGTTGCGATTTTTAGCATCTCCATCTTGTTTAATTGACCGTGAAACCATGCATCCGCTGCCATGATACCCGCAACGATACAAGTTGAACTCGAACCAAGTCCTCTTGATGAAGGTATATCTGTATCGATTTTTAATTTTAAGGTAGGCATATCTACCTTCATATAATCACAAGTTTTTTTAAATCCTACGATTACTAGATTGTCTTCATTTTTAAATTCATCTGGGCAGCCTTCAATTACAAACTCTGGATTTGGTTCAAAGTAAAATGTCGCAAACCAATCCAAAGCCATTCCTAAAGTATCAAACCCAACACAACAATTTGCACTTGTTGCCGGTACCTTTACACAAATCATACGAACTTCTCCACCATATCTTTAACGCTTTCTTCCATCTCTTTGACAGAGATCACATCTTTATGAATGATTTTAGAGGTTTGTAAAGCTGCTAGATTGCCAGGAATTGGATCGCTACAGATTTCTGCAAGTTTGTTCATCGCATCAAATTCAGAAGTACTTTCTATACCCAAGGCATCCAATACATCCTGAGGAAATTTATAAGGTGATGCCGTTGCTAAAGAAACGATCACATCTTCACAGGCATCTTTGGCAACCTTATACGCAATGGCAGAATGTGGATCTAAGATTACACGATTGGAATCATAAGTTTCTTTTATGACTTGTTTTGTGGCTTCATCATCAATATAACCACAGCCAAATAAAGATTGTATTTTTTCCAACATCTGTGCTGGAATTTGATATTTTCCTTTTTGATTTAGATCATCCATACATTGTTTGACAAATTCTGTATCTTGATTTGACATATAATACAACAATCTTTCTAGATTGGATGAAATCAAGATATCCATGCTAGGTGAGATTGTCTGAATAAAATCGCGGTTACGATCGTAGATTCCGGTTGTTAAAAAATCTGTTAAAACATGATTGGCATTGCTGGCTACATAGAATTTCTTTACCGGCAATCCCATTAAATACGCATAATACCCAGCCAAAACATCTCCAAAATTTCCTGTAGGAACACTAAAACACACTGGTTCATTCATTTTAATGACATCATGATTCACAAGATATTTATAACTTTCAAAATAATAAACGATCTGAGGAACAAGTCGTCCTATATTAATCGAATTTGCACTCGTTAGCATGACATTATGCTCAGCGGCAAATTCATTTAGATCTTTATCCAAAAACAATTCTTTGACTTTACTTTGGGCATCGTCAAAGTTTCCTTTGATTGCCAACACTTTTAAATTGTTACCCGTCTGACTTGCCATTTGGCGATATTGCATCTGGCTCACTTTTTGATCTGGATAAAAAACTTCGATTCCGATATTTTTTACATCTTTAAATCCATTTAACGCTGCTTTTCCAGTATCGCCACTTGTAGCCGTCAAGATCAAAGCTTTCTGATCTGTTTTTTCAAGAGCTACAGACATAAGCTGTGGTAATAAAGTCAAGGCAACATCCTTAAAAGCACTGGTTGGACCATGAAACAATTCCAGAACATAGATATCCCCTACCTTACGAACTGGGGTAATGTCTTTAGAGGCAAAAGTATCTGTATATGCATTATTTACACATTGTTCTAATTCTTCTTTTGTAAAATCATGTAGAAGTTTGCTCAAAATGTAAACAGCATTTTCTTTATAATTATTTTGACAAACTCTATTTAAATCAATTTTTACATCAGCTAAATCAGGCCAGACAAACAATCCACCATCATCACTGATTCCTTTTAAAATTGCTTCTTTTGATGTCAGATGAACCTGTTTATCTCGTGTTGAAACATAGAAATTGTTCATGGGAATCCCTCCTTGAAAAACTATATCTCATATGATACAATGTTCACAATTTAAAAACAAGTGTTTTTTAAAAAAACACATAAGGAGGATAAAATGAACATTACTTTATGTGGATACGGTGTTGTAGGAAAAGGTGTTGAAAAACTTTGTGAATTAACCAATGATCTCAATATCCAATATATATATGTACGAAAAGAAAAGGAAGATCTACCCCGCTTTTCAAACGAAGAACATATCGTTGAAGATCCATCCATTGATATTGTCATGGAATGTATGAATGGTCTTGAACCAGCTAACACATTGATTCGTAAAGCTTTAAAAGCGAAAAAACATGTAATCACATCCAATAAAGCTGTTATCGCAACCTATTTGGAAGATTATTTAGATCTAGCTAAAGATAATGATACGACCATTCAAATTGAAGCTTGTGTTGCGGGTGGAATTCCTTTTTTAGATGCACTGTTAAAGCTACAGCGTTTGGAGCCAATTCAAGGATATGAAGGAATCTTTAATGGAACCAGTAACTATATTCTAGATCAAATGACTAAAAATGCTCTAGATTATGAAGTTGCCTTAAAAAATTGCACAGGACCTTGGATATGCCGAAAAAGATCCTACAAATGATGTGGAAGGAATTGATGTTTACTATAAGGCTGTTATATCTAATATGCTGGCTTATAAAAACAAAAAATTTAGAGCTGCCAAAACCTGTTGGTATTTCTAAAATTTCAAATAATGATATCGCCTTGGCAAAAGAAAACGGGAAGATCATTCGCCATTTAGCAATTTCAGTTTGTAAAGATGAAAAGTTTGTACGATCATTGCACCGGCATTTTTAGATAATGGAACTTTCTTAGCCAATGTGAAACAACTATAATGCACAAACCATCCATGCACATAGCTTTGAAACACTTGGCTATCTAGGTCAAGGGGCTGGTCAATTAGCTACCGCTCAAGCTATGATGCAAAATGCATGGATACATTGGAAAACAAAGAACGTACGATTATATTAACCAATACGTACACATATGATGAAACACTGATCAAAGAAAACTGGATCATTCGTTCAAATAAAGAGCTTACAATCAACTATACAAAAA
>ENA-OQET01001371-OQET01001371.1-human-gut-metagenome-genome-assembly--contig:-NODE-1371-length-10887-cov-2.501580_pt1 | contig 10887 bp, 12 predicted proteins | sample MGYA00242800_ERZ504645 | MGnify/ENA primary metagenome ERZ504645 (study PRJEB26092, sample SAMD00036308) | human gut metagenome | host: Homo sapiens | study: EMG produced TPA metagenomics assembly of... | reverse complement strand
CACCTTCAGCGCATACTTAGATGCGGCTCGGGTTCATATTGCACAGCAGCGCGTGACTTAGTTCGCTGAGTGTAATAGGAGAAGTGTGGATTCTGTCCGCACTTTTTTTTATATTTGCGGCGTCAGGTATCAGGCAGGAATTTCTTCCTGCGAAGGGGAATGAGAGTCCAGAAGTTAAAAAACTGGATCAGAACAGATCATCTATCAGGTATGGAGGTGCACGACAATTAGCATTTAATGATTAACGAACAAATCAGAGACAAAGAGGTACGCTTAATCGGACCGGACGGAGAGCAGCTTGGAATTATGTCCGCAAGAGAAGCAATGGCCAAAGCTCAGGAGGCAGAGCTTTGATTTAGTAAAGATTTGCCCCACAGGCAAAAGCCGCCGGTATGTAAGATCATTTGATTATGGTAAATATCGCTACGAACTTTGCCAGAAAAGAGAAAGAAGCCAAGAAAAAGCAGAAGACCATCGATGTCAAAGAAGTGCGTCTTTCACCAAATATTGATACCAATGACCTGAATACAAAGGCTGGGGCAGCGCGCAAATTCCTTACCAAGGGCGACAGAGTGAAGGTTACTCTTCGTTTCCGCGGAAGAGAGATGGCACACATGTCAAGCAGCAAGCACGTTCTGGATGATTTTTGCCGATATGCTGAAGGACATTGCTGTAGTTGAGAAGGCACCTAAGGTAGAAGGCAGAAGCATGACAATGTTTTTAGCACAGAAACACTAGGATGTTGCATTCATTTGGAGAGACACCCTGAGGGTGTCAGGCTGGATGAGGGACATTAAATAGATACGATATTAAGGAGGAAATTACAATGCCAAAAATTAAAACTTGCAGAGCAGCAGCAAAGCGCTTCAAAAAAATCAGGAACAGGAAAATTAGTAAGAAATAAAGCTTACAAGAGCCATATCTTAACAAAGAAATCTCAGAAGAGAAAGAGAAATCTGAGAAAAGCTACTGTTGTTGATTCTACTAATGTTAAGAGCATGAAGAAAGCATTACCATATTTATAAGATATAGCATAGAAGAAGACGAACAGGAGGAAAATAAGAAATGGCAAGAATTAAAGGCGGATTAAACGCAAAGAAGAAACATAATCGTGTATTAAAACTGGCAAAGGGCTACAGAGGAGCTCGTTCCAAACAGTATAGAGTAGCAAAACAGTCTGTTATGCGTGCACTTACCAGCTCCTACGCTGGAAGAAAGCAGAAGAAACGTCAGTTCAGACAGCTCTGGATCGCACGTATCAACGCTGCTGCAAGAATGAACGGATTATCCTACAGCAAAATGATGCACGGCCTTAAAGTTGCAAACATCGACATCAACAGAAAGATGCTTGCTGAGATGGCTGTAAATGATGCTCAGGGATTCGCAGCACTTGCTGAGATCGCTAAGAAAGCAATTGCTTAATTGTAAATGAAATAGGATATTTGAATGGGAGATGGGTGACCATCTACCTTTTTTTTATCCCGGAGCCTGCAAAAAATCATTCTTGCAATCTGAACGCCTCACCTTGCAGTTAATTTTGACCGAATTGATTTTAAACACATTCCAATATGAGTATAATACAAAATATGAAATCAGCATGAAAGTATGTCCTACAACGTACGTTTGTACGTCACAGAAATAACATAAACAGAAAAAATTGGTCATTGTAACGGAAATTTCTTTTGCAATTCTAAAAAACTATAAAATTTTCTATTGCAATCAAAAAAACAGAATGCTATAATCATAACATTAAAGTAGTAAAGAGAAGAAGTTATGGAAGCCAAAGCCGGCTGGGAAACCACCAGTGGGCTTTTATACTATCTCAGTGTTTCAGAACCTGTTCCCAAAATCATTCCTGCAATCTGCATGCCATGTTTTTCGGATATGCCTTGGGCACCATGAGAGGCGAGATGACAGACGCTCTTACATAAATTAAGGAGGAGATTTATTATGAGAAATCTGAAAAAAAGTACTCAGCAATTACTGCAGCCGTAGCAATGGCAGTATCCACAGTAACACCTGTATCTGTATTTGCAGAGAGCGAGGAAACCTTCAAGATTGGTGTCATCGGACCTATGACAGGAGATTATGCACAGTATGGTAATGGTGTATATAATGCAGCTAAGATCGCAGCAGATGAGATCAATGCAAACGGCGGATTCAATGGATATCAGGTAGAGATCCTTGACGCTGGTGACGATCAGGGAGATCCGGAGAAAGCAGTTAACGCTTACAATGACCTTCTTGACAAAGGAATGCAGATGCTTTGCGGTACTGTTACCTCCGGTGCTTGTATCGCAGTAGGTGCAGAGGCAGCTGATAGTACATTCCTCTTCACACCGTCTGCTACAGCAGTAGACAGCATTACCGCTGGTGACAATGAGTTCCGTATGTGCTTTACAGACCCAATGCAGGGAACGAAATCTGCTGAGTATATTTCTGAGAAAGGTCTTGCTACGAAGGTAGCTACCCTCTACGATTCCATGGCTGATTACAACTCAGGTGTACATGATGCATTCGTTGCAGCCTGCGCTGATTACGGCCTTGAGGTTGTAGCTGATGAAGCATACACAACAGATAACAACACAGACTTTTCCGTACAGCTTGGAAAGATCAAAGACAGTGGCGCTGAGCTCCTGTTCCTTCCGAACTACTATTCTGACAACGCTCTGATTCTTCAGCAGGCTCATGACCTTGGTCTTGACATGAAGATTTTTTGGTGTTGATGGTATGGATGGAATCCTGAATGTTGAGAACTTTGATAAATCTCTTGCAGAAGGCGTTATGCTTCTGACACCATTCTCTGCTACAGGCGATGATGAGGCAACTGTAAAATTTGTTAAAGCATATGGCGATGCAAACAATGGTGAGACACCAAATCAGTTTGCTGCAGATACATATGATGTACTTTACGCTATGCAGGCAGCAGCAAATGATGCTGGCATCACACCAGATATGTCAAATGAAGACATCAGTGCAGCAATGTCTGCTTCCATGCTGAATATTACTCTTGATGGTCTTACAGGAGAAGCTAAATGGACAGAAGACGGTGAGTGCGATAAAGCACCTAAGGCTTATGTGATCAAAGATGGCGTTTACGCTTCTATGGAGTAATTATAAGAATAGAGCCATTGTGCCGGTCATACGGCAGAGGCTTTAACCATTTCCCTGATTGCGCAGGGGATGGCCGTTAGCAAGGGGGAGACGGTTACCTGTGGGTCCGTCTCCTTCTTTGCAATTACAGAAATGATTGTTGTTTCAGTCTGATACAACAAACGGACAGGTGGCCTGTCGGCGACATCATGATATAGGAAAGTCAGCTGCCGTCCGGGACATTCATAGTAAATAACTGGAGCGTGTCTGAAAAATTTACTTCCGCTTTTTCGTGTCAGAAAGTGACAGGAAGCTTTTACAGTGGGAAAAGCCGGGAATGAATTTTCAAACACGCTCGTGAAAAAAGAAAAAATCAGTTACTATCTACAGTAATAAATCCAGTTAAGAGGTGCATTATGAGTTTTATATCCTATTTAAAAAGATGGTATCAGCCTGGGCAGTATCTATGCGATCATCGCTACTCGGCTATACAATGGTATATGGTATTGCAAAAATGCTGAACTTTGCACATGGTGATGTTATCATGGCTTGGAGCATTTGTAATTCTTACCGCAGTTACCAAAGCCAGTATGTCACCAATCCTGGCAATCATTCTTTCTGTTGTGATCTGTACTGTTGCCGGTGTTGTCATTGAGGCAGTTGCATACAGACCTCTTTCGTAAGGCTTCATCGAATCTGGCAGTTCTGATCACTTGCAATCGGTGTCAGCTATCTGCTTCAGAACCTGGCGCTTTTAATTTTTGGCGCAGATGCAAAGAGCTTTGTTCCGGTTATCAATGTTCCGTCTCTGGAGCTGTTTGGCGGACAGCTTACGATTAAAGGTGTTACGATCGTAACAATCCTTGCCTGTATTGTGATTATGGTTGGTCTTCAGCTTTTTGTAAAGAAAACAAAACCGGGGCGTGCCATGCAGGCTGTTTCCGAGGACCGTGACGCCGCACAGCTGATGGGTGTCAACGTAAATGCAACCATTTCCCTTACCTTTGCAATCGGTTCCGGACTTGCTGCAATTGCAGGACTTCTTCTTTGCTCCGCATATCCTACACTGACTCCTTATACAGGCGCAATGCCTGGTATCAAGGCTTTCGTAGCGGCAGTATTCGGTGGAATAGGTTCTATCCCAGGAGCAATGGTTGGAGGAATTCTCCTTGGTGTTATTGAGATTTTCAGTAAGGCCTATATTTCCTCTCAGGTTGCAGATGCAATTGTATTTGCAGTTTTGATCATCGTGCTGCTTGTAAAACCATCTGGTCTGTTCGGCAAGAACATCCAGGAGAAAGTATGAGGTGGCCGATATGAAAAAAAATATGAACAAAACAACAAAAAACAATTTTATTACATATGGCATGGTAATCGCAATCTTCGTTGTGGTACAGATCCTTTCCTCTACAGGAAACCTGTCCAGACTGCTTACCGGCCTTCTGGTACCCATCTGTGTGTACATTATCGCATCTCTTTCCCTGAATCTGGTAGTCGGTTATTCCGGAGAGCTGAGTCTTGGACACGCAGGATTTATGTGCGTTGGAGCCTATTCCAGTGCTCTGTTTTCCCATGTTACCAGTGATGTGCTTCCGTCTGTTCCAAGATTGATTCTTGCATTGCTGGTAGGTGCTGCCGTGGCTGCTGTCTTCGGTGTGCTGATCGGTATCCCGGTACTGAGACTTCGGGGAGACTATCTGGCAATCGTAACCCTGGCATTTGGTGAGATTATTAAGAACCTGATCAATATTCTGTATGTTGGTGTGGATGATAAAGGGCTTCACGTTGCAACAAGCGCAGCCAACCTGAAACTGGATCCAGGCGGAAAACAGATCATCAAGGGTGCTCTCGGTGTTTCCGGTACTGCAACCTTATATAAAGATATTAAGGATTATTTCTTCCTGATCGGTGTGATTCTGGTTCTGGTCGTTCTGTTTATTATCCAGAATCTGGTAAACTCCAGAAGCGGACGTGCCATTACATCTACCCGTGATAACCGTATTGCAGCTGAGTCCATCGGTATCAACGTAACAAAGAATAAGCTGCTTGCATTTACTATTTCCGCTGCAATTGCCGGTGTAGCAGGTGTACTTTATGCCCACAACCTTTCCATGCTGAAGGTTTCTATTTTTGACTACAACATGTCCATCACCATTCTGGTATATGTAATTCTTGGTGGTATGGGAAATCTTCGCGGAAGTATTCTGGCAACGATTGTGCTTTATGCACTTCCCGAGCTGCTTCGTGGATTCTCCACCTACCGTATGCTGATTTATGCAATCGTAATGATCACAATGATGCTTTTCAACTGGGCTCCTGCAGCTAGAGATTTCAGAAGCCGTATTATTGAAAAAATCAAAGGTCACGTGAAAGAAAAGGAGGCAGCTTAATTATGGCAATGTTAGAGGTAAATAATCTTTCCATACAGTTTGGCGGCCTTCATGCTGTAGATAATTTTCAACTGAAAATCGAAAAAGGCGAGCTTTATGGTCTGATCGGACCAAATGGTGCCGGAAAAACAACCGTATTTAATCTTCTTACAGGTGTTTATAAGCCAACAGAGGGAATTATCAAGCTGGATGGTCAGGATATCACCGGAAAAAGTATTATCGATATTAATAAAGCTGGAATTGCACGAACATTCCAGAATATTCGACTTTTTAAAGATATGACCGTACTGGACAATGTAAAGGCTGGTCTGCATAATCATTATAAATATTCTACTTTAACCGGAATCTTAAGACTTCCCAAATATTTTAAAGTAGAAAAAGAGATGAACGAGCGTGCTATGGAGATCCTGAAGGTGTTTAATCTGGATCAGGAGGCTGGTCTTCTTGCGGGAAACCTTCCTTATGGTAAACAGCGTAAGCTGGAAATTGCCAGAGCGCTTGCCACAGATCCCAAGCTTCTCCTTCTGGATGAGCCGGCTGCAGGTATGAACCCCAATGAGACTCAGGAGCTGATGGATACCATTCGGTTTGTAAGAGATCATTTTAATATGACGATCCTTCTGATTGAGCACGATATGAAGCTGGTTGGCGGTATCTGTGAGGAACTGACTGTATTGAACTTCGGACAGGTTCTCTGTCAGGGTGAGACAGCAAAGGTTCTGAAAGATCCTGCTGTTGTTACTGCATATCTGGGCGAATAAGGAGGAAAAAGAAATGGCAATGTTGGAAGTAAAAGATTTACACGTATATTATGGTGTAATCCAGGCATTAAAAGGAATCTCCTTTGAGGTAAAACAGGGCGAGGTTATTGCTTTGATCGGTGCCAATGGTGCAGGAAAAACCACTACACTGCAGACACTTACAGGTCTTCTTTCAGCAAAAGAAGGTTCCGTTGTTTTTGAAGGAAAAGATATTACCAGGGTTCCGGCCCATAAGATTGTTGAAATGGGAATTGCACATGTTCCGGAGGGACGTCGTGTTTTTTCAGATTTAAGTGTATATGAGAACCTGATCATGGGTGCTTATACGAGAAAAGATAAAGCTGAGATCCAGGAAAGCCTTGCAGGAGTCTATAAAAGGTTTCCGCGTCTGGAAGAACGTAAAGGACAGCGTGCCGGCACACTTTCTGGTGGTGAGCAGCAGATGCTTGCCATGGGTCGTGCCCTTATGAGTAAACCCAGACTGATCGTAATGGATGAGCCATCCATGGGACTTTCCCCAATCTTTGTAAATGAGATCTTCGATATTATCCGTGTGGTAAGCGAAAGTGGTACTACGGTACTTCTTGTAGAGCAGAATGCGAAGAAGGCCCTCTCTATCGCAGATCGTGCATACGTTCTTGAGACTGGCAAGATCACAATGAGTGGAAAAGCAAGCGACCTGCTGAATGATGAAGCGGAAGAAGCTGTCCGATACAGACCGTATGCGCTACGAAGGCGGTCAGTACTACGTGAAATCCGAGCAGGAAATGGCGGCACTTTTCCCATATGCACTGGAAGCCTTGGAGAACACACATAAAATAGCAGAGCGCTGCCACGTAGAAATTGAATTCGGAGTTACCAAGCTGCCAAGATTCGACGTTCCCGAGGGCTACACCTCCTGGGAATACCTGAATAAGCTCTGCTTCGAAGGGCTGGAGCGCCTGTACGATCCGGTTACCCCAGAGCTACGGGAGCGACTGGAATACGAGCTGAACACTATCAAAAATATGGGCTATGTTGACTACTTCCTCATTGTGTGGGATTTCATCCATTATGCCCGCAGTAATGGCATTGAAGTAGGTCCCGGACGAGGCTCCGCAGCCGGAAGTATTGTTGCATATACCCTTGGAATCACCTTACTTGATCCAATCAAATATGACCTTCTGTTTGAACGTTTCCTGAATCCGGAGCGAGTATCCATGCCGGATATTGACGTGGATTTCGGATTTGAGCGAAGACAGGAAGTAATCGACTATGTTGTACGGAAATACGGCAAAGACTGTGTGGTTCAGATTGTTACATTCGGTACTTTGGCAGCCCGCGGTGTTATCCGTGATGTAGGCCGTGTCCTCGATATGCCATATGCCCAGGTAGACTCCATTGCGAAAATGGTTCCTGCCAAAATACCGAATGTGAAGCTTGTCACAATCGACAAAGCCATGGAAGTAAACCCGGAACTGAAAAAAGCATACGACGAGCAGCCGGATGTGCATCATCTGATTGACATGGCCAAACGTCTGGAAGGTCTTCCAAGACATACCTCCATGCACGCTGCCGGAGTTGTAATCAGCCAGAAAGACGTCTCCGAGTATGTGCCCCTTTCCCGCGCGCAGGACGGAACCATTGTCACCCAGTTTGTCATGACAACTCTTGAGGAGCTGGGACTTTTGAAAATGGATTTCCTTGGCCTTAGAACCCTGACTGTAATCAACAACGCAGTAAAAAATGTAAAGAAAAATTACGGCATATCCCTTGATATGCAAAAGATAGATTATAATGACCAGAAAGTGCTGGATTCTCTTGGAACCGGACGTACAGACGGTGTGTTCCAGCTGGAGAGTGGCGGAATGAAGGGCTTTATGAAAGAACTGAAGCCTCATAGCCTGGAGGATGTGATCGCCGGAATTTCCCTGTATCGTCCGGGACCGATGGACTTTATCCCCCAGTACATCCGGGGGCAAGAACCGTCCAGACACCATCCACTATGATTGTCCTCAGTTGGAGCCAATCCTGAAGGCGACTCACGGTTGTATCGTGTATCAGGAGCAGGTTATGCAGATCGTACAGAGCCTTGCCGGATTTACCCTGGGACGAAGCGATCTTCTTCGCCGAGCCATGTCCAAGAAGAAACTTAACGTTATGGAAAAAGAACGCCAGGCTTTTGTCTATGGAAATGAAGCAGAAGGTGTTCCTGGATGTATTAAGAATGGAATTGACGAGAAAATCGCAAATAAGATTTATGACGAAATGATCGATTTTGCACAGTATGCATTTAACAAATCCCATGCGGCTGCATACGCCTATGTTACGTATCAGACTGCCTTTCTGAAATACTATTATCCGGTAGAATATATGGCTGCGCTGATGACCTCCGTAATCGACAAGCCTACCAAGGTTGCCGAGTATATTCAGGTCTGCCGCCAGATGAATATTCCAATCTTGCCGCCGGACATCAACAAAGGCGAGTATGGTTTTTCTGTATCAGGAGGCTCGATCCTCTATGCACTTTCCGCAATCAAGAGCGTAGGCCGTCCGGTCATCGAGGCTATTGTTGCAGAGAGAAAAGAACATGGCGAGTACCTTTCCGTGAAGAACTTTATTGAGCGGAATATGGAAGCTGTGAACAAGCGTGCTATTGAGAACTTTATCAAGGCCGGTGCTCTGGATTGTCTGGAAGGAAACCGTCATCAGAAGATGGTCGTTTTTGGTCAGATCGTAGATGACATTTCCCGAAACAAGAAGCAGTCTATGGCAGGGCAGCTCAGCTTATTCGACATTGCCAGCGAAGATGAAAAAAAAGAGTTTGAGATCCGTATGCCGAATCTGGAAGAATATGACAAAGAGACGGTTCTGTCCTACGAAAAAGAAGTCCTTGGCATATACCTGAGCGGTCATCCTCTGGATCGCTACCGTAATATGATGGAAAAAATGATTTCCGCAAGAACTATTGATTTCCAGCCGTCAGATGAAGACGACCGTGAAGGCGGTGAACCGGATGAGTCAAAAGTACGGGACAATCAGAAAGTCATCATCGGAGGAATGATCACAGAGAAAAACGTGAAGTATACCAAAACAAACAAAGTGATGGCGTTCCTTACCGTGGAGGATCTGGTTGGAACTGTAGAAGTCATGGTTTTTCCAAGAGATTATGAGAAATGGCAGAATATGATCAATGAGGACGCCAGGGTATTCATCCAGGGACGGGTATCTGCCGAGGATGACAAGGCCAGCAAGCTGATTCTGGAAAAGGTACGGCCTTTCTCCGATATTCCGAGAGAACTCTGGATCCAGTTTGAAAGTAAGGACGATTATAGCCAGAAAGAAAAAGGGCTTCTGGAGGATCTACGGAATTCTCAGGGTACAGACACTGTCGTTATTTATCTGAAAGATGTAAAAGCAATGAAAAAACTGTCTGCTGCATACCATGTAAATCTGCAGGATGAATGGCTTGCACAGATGAGTAAAAAATATGGTGAAGGCAATATCCGGGTTGTAGAAAGAGCTCTGAAAACGCTTTAAAGTGAAGAATCAGACAGGTATATGGAAAATTATGGTAAAATCACGGAAAACAGAGTGTAATTTCGGCAATTACTTAAGGAAAGAGTCTTGAAAAACCTTTGAAAATGCTATAAACTAATGCTGAATATGTGTATAGAAAAACGAGGGCGTTTCCACTGAAAATGGAGACACAGCTCCCGACGATTCATAAGATGGAGGAGATTATTATGGCAGAAAACAAAGTTAAGACCATTGGTGTCCTTACCAGCGGCGGTGACGCTCTGCAATTCCGTTCTCTGCACCCTCTCCCGGAGCCAGCTCATATACGAAGACTGCATCTGACAGATCAGTTTCCTCTCCATTTAAAATGGCATCAATAGCTGTACGGGAAATATAGCCCATAGCACCCTGCTGTTTCCTGTCAGGGTAAATACGGAATCCTCCGGTTGCAAACCAGAGATTTCCTTCATAGTCAAACACTACAGCAAGAAGATTCTGATCCAGTGTTTTTCCAAGTGCTGCCTCTGCTGCCGCTTTAATATCAATATCCAGCACTTTCTCAAATTCCGGAAGTACGTTTCCGTCTTCATCTGTTGCCTTCAGCATCAGCACATGGTTATTATTGGTCGGACACACCAGACGGTTACTCTCATCTACAAAGGAATAGGAGCTCTGGATCAGATATTCTCCATTATCATGCTGTTTTGGAGAAAAATATCCCAGTGTCTGTGTTTCCTCTGCATTGATATCACGAATTGCCAGTCCACCAAGCAACGGAACCACTGCATGTCCATAAGAATCGAAAAAGATAGCAGGAGACGCATTTGCATTGGTTTTTTCATAAGAAACATTGATTTCTGAATAAATGCCTACCGGTAATACTTCATCTGTGGAATCTGTATTGTAGCAGTCATGATGAATATTGGAATCACTTGCTGCCATATAAGGATTCTCGTCAATAACCTTCTGTGTAAGTGTCTTTATGGGCAGTTCTGATGTCTGAGCTGTATTTTCCTCCGTCTGTGTTTCTTCTGCACGTACCATATTTATTGATGGTTCAGATGTTGCAGCAGCTATAAAAGTGATCATTGCAAGAATTAAAGCTCTTTTCTTCATATTGTTTTCCTCCTGAGTGTTTTTATCAT
>ENA-OQET01001366-OQET01001366.1-human-gut-metagenome-genome-assembly--contig:-NODE-1366-length-10910-cov-2.760642_pt1 | contig 10910 bp, 12 predicted proteins | sample MGYA00242800_ERZ504645 | MGnify/ENA primary metagenome ERZ504645 (study PRJEB26092, sample SAMD00036308) | human gut metagenome | host: Homo sapiens | study: EMG produced TPA metagenomics assembly of... | reverse complement strand
TGTGTAATGATCATGATCGGATAAAATGCCTGATCCATTACACGGAACCGATCCATCATAGTTGCAAACACAAATGCCAGCGCGATTCCAATGAGAAGTCCGTAAAAGGATTCCAGCAAAGTGAATTTCGCATGGAAAAGTATGGTTGGCAGATCGCCAAACAGGGCTGTCAGCACTGCTACCGGAGATGGAAGCATGTAGGATGGAACAATTCCCGAAATGCTTACCACTTCCCAGCCAAGCAGAATCACGGCCATGGCTGCAATTGGAGGTATCTTACTGGTGATGTTTGGTAACTTTCTTTTCAATGGTAAGTACATCCCCTTCTGGTTTATATGCAATTTTAACATATACGCTCATAGCCTTGCAGCCTGCGCGCTCAGCTACATGCTGACACTCTTTTACAATATCCATCAGCTGGTCGTAATCACCTTCAATGGTGGTCTCAAATGGTCCTACATAATAGTTCAGACCAGTGGATCTGATGTAGGCGATCACCTCGTCTACAATGCGGATAACTTCCTCTTCATCCTGTACATTTGGCAGTACCTGAATTGCTACACTTGCGTTCATTTTCTTTTCCTCCTATTTTCCGTCCCATAAACAGGACTTTGCGTTAAAAATCGAATAAGAACCATTCTTGAAACTGTGACGGAACTGAACAGGCTCTGTCAGTCAGTATGAAAAAAGAGCACCTGCCATCCAGACAAATGCTCCTAATTACATCGTTAAACACTTCCTACACTGGCATGATCCAACAGGTTAAAAGGGTCTAAGGACTACCTTACTCTCAGCTTCTCAATTGAAACTCCCCTGGTCTTTATTCAGATTTCGTTGCTTATTATAATACACCTTTCTTCAAATTACAAGAAACTATTTTTATCTCAATTATATTTTACATACCCTTAACAGAATTGTACTGCTCGCAGTCTGACCAGCACGCTCTAATTAATATTCCCATTTCATCAGAATTCGTTAAAAAAATCCCCCTGCATATCACAGTTATTTCCTGCAGAATATATAATAAATCTACAGATTCTCAAAGGCAGCCTGAATACTGTCATAGTGCAGGAATTTTCCCTGGGCTGCAAATTCCTTGATCTGATTCAGGGTGGCAAACATGTGGCCGTCTGTCTCTTCTTCCTGAAGGTGTAGATCTTCTTCTTTCACATCCATCACAAAGCGGTAAACATCTACGAAATAGTTATCTCCCTCCCCGGGATTCTCTCTTTTGTAAGTAAAAAGATAGCCGCCCTGCGCACTGCTTACGTCAAGACCTGTCTCCTCTTTCACTTCGCGGAGTACAGCGTCATAAGAGGATTCCCCTGCCTGTGCTGCACCGCCGGAAACTTCCCACCAGCCTGGTGCCCAGGCTTTTGTCAGCACACGTTTGGTAATGAGAAACGTACCATCTGGTCTTGCCACTACTCCAAGTACGGTGAGATGGTATTCTCCGTCCTTTAAACACCAGTCGTTTCGTTTCATGGTACGGCCGGTAGGTCTCTTGTTAATATCATAGATGTCCCAGAATTCCATTTTATCACTCCTGTTATATTTTTCTCGTGTATATTCTTGTTTCATTCTTATTTCGCAAATATTGTTATCATATGCAATGTTTTACTATTTCAGCAGTTCCTCCACCATCTCTCTGGTATACTCTACCTTCTCTACATGGTTGACCTCGATCTGATACAGTGCATTTGCCGCAATGTGCTCTGCTGCCTGCTCCAGATCACGATACCGGTAGTATCAGAATAGCTGGCGGCTACCTCATCTAAAGCTTCCGGAAGGATCACACATTCTTCTTCCTTCATGCTCATCCTCTTCAGTATCTTCGGAAGAGCAAACTTTTGTGAAAATGATCTTCTTTTCATCTTCTGTATAATCCGGAATATCGGAAGTGTCACTTCCTGAGCTATCTCCAGAATCCTCAGTAGGATAAGTGATCTGGTCGCTTCCAGAAGAATCACCGCCAGAAGAATCATAGCTGTCATCGTAGGAACTATCTTCCTGGCTGTAATCGTAAGTCTCGTCATAATTACTGTCCTGACTGTAAATTGGAAATTCTTCCTGCTGTGCAGCTTCCGCTTCAGCAGCTGTTTCAGGAGCCTCTGTTAATGTGGTCTTGGCAGTTGGCACTCTGCTTTCTTTGGGAACGACTACGGAAATTCCCACCATAGCCACACTGAGCAGAATCGCAGTGGATGCAATGTGGAACTCATCTCTGTATTTCATAAGCTTTACACCTCGTAAGTATCTTTCATTAATGATTCAATGTTCTATGCTGAACGGAATCATAATATTTCTTTTAACGATATTCAACAGATATTCCCATTATAACATATCTTCAGATGATTTTGTAAAAATAGTATCGTTTTTTACAATACATATCCATTCCCATAAACTATAATACGAACAACTTAAGAAAAAGAACCAATAACGTAAAAGACAAAGGCGTCTGCAATTTATTTTGCAGGCGCCTTTTTGGCGAAGAAAGTCCCGGACAGCAGATTTGTCCGTCTATCAAAAAAGGGGGAAATACCATGGGTACACGTATTACAGAGCATCCGATTTTAGGAGTACCGCAGAAGGGAAGATTAGTAAATTTCACATATGATGGTCAGAAGATTCAGGGGTATGAAGGGGAACCAATCGCAGCGGCATTAAAAGCGGCGGGAATTTTGATTCACCGTTACACGAAGAAGGAGCATACGCCTCGAGGAATCTTTTGTGCAATTGGCCGCTGCACAGACTGTGTTATGGTTGTGGACGGAGTTCCAAACGTGAGAACCTGTGTAACCCCGCTGAAGGCAGGAATGAAGGTTCAGACACAATACGGCGTATCGGCAGAGCCATTTGAGGAACAGAAAACAGGAGGACAGACAAGATGAAAAGATATGATTTGATCGTAGTTGGCGCAGGCCCGTCTGGTCTGTCAGCGGCAATTGAGGCAGCAAAAAGAGGATTGAAGGTAGTTGTATTTGATGAGAATGAAAAGCCTGGAGGACAACTGTTTAAGCAGATCCATAAATTTTTTGGCTCCAAAGAGCATAAGGCGAAGATCAGAGGCTTTGTAATCGGTGAAGAGCTTCTTGCAGAGGCGGCTAAAGCAGGTGTTGATGTAGAACTGAATTCCACAGTCATTGGAATGTATCAGGACAAAGAAATCGTGGTAAAAAAGGGAGAAGAAATTTTCCATTATAAAGGAGATGCCATTATTATTGCCACAGGAGCAGCAGAAAATATGGTTACCTTCGAGGGCTGGACGCTTCCGGGTGTGATTGGAGCAGGAGCCGCACAGACCATGATGAACCTTCACGGTGTAAAGCCTGGAAACCGGATCCTGATGCTGGGAAGCGGAAATGTTGGTCTGGTTGTTAGCTTCCAGTTGAAACAGTGTGGCTGTGATGTGGTTGCATTGGTTGACGCGGCACCGAGAATCGGAGGTTATGGCGTACATGCTGCAAAGGTTGCCAGAACGGGAGTTCCATTTTACCTTTCCCATACCATTGTGAAAGCAGAAGGAAAAGATCATGTGACAGGTGTAACGATTGCGGAAGTTGACAATCATTTTCAGTTTATTCCAGGAACAGAAAAGCATTTCGACGTGGATACCATTTGCCTGGCAGTTGGTCTTTCCCCAATGTCACAGCTGTTAAAAATGGCCGGCTGTGAGATGGAAGATAATCCGAAGCGCGGTGGCCAGGTGCCAATCGTAGATGAGTATGGGGAGACCTCCATTAAAGGAATTTTCGTAGCGGGCGATGTATCCGGAATCGAGGAAGCAAGCTCCGCTATGATCGAGGGAAGAATTGCTGGAATTGCAGCTTCCAGATATCTTGGCTACATAGAGGAGGCAGAACTGGAAGAAGGGGCAAAGGTAAACGAGGCAGCCCTTGACGGACTTCGCCAGGGCATGTTTGCCCCTAAGAACAGAGGCAGGCTGATCGAAAAAGACAGAAGAGGGAATCGATGTTTCCATGAATCTTCTCACAAAAGGCTATGTGGCAGATGAGGAAATCGAGCGTTTCCCAGGTGTTACCCACAGAGCTGGCGTTCATCCGGTGATGGAATGCACACAGAACATTCCCTGCAACCCCTGTCAGGATGCATGTCCAAAGCACTGCATTAAGATTGGGGCACATATTACCTCCCTTCCGGCTGTGGAGGAAAACGCCACATGTGTTGGATGCGGAATGTGTGTAGCCTCCTGTTCAGGACAGGCCATCTTCCTAGTAGACGAAACCTTTGAACCTGGTTTTGCCACAGTCACCATTCCTTATGAATTTCTTCCTTTGCCTGAAAAAGGGGAAAAAGGACTGGGACTTGGAAGAAACGGTCAGCCGGTTTGTGAGGTAGAGGTGGTATCGGTAAAGAGTGCGAAAGCCTTTGACCATACCAATCTTCTTACCATAAAGGTTCCGGCAGATATGGCAATGAAGGCCAGATTTTACAGAGCAAAATAAGGCGGAGGGATTGTATGATGGAAAGTATTTATGACAGAACCGTTCAGCTGGGAGAATACGTCCCGGAGCCTGACGATGACAGAATTATATGCAGATGTGAGGAAGTAACAAAAGGAGAAATCAGAAGAGCAGTTCACGATGGAATGTTTACCATCACAGAGATCAGAAGATATCTCCGCTGTGGAATGGGGCTTTGCCAGGGACAGACCTGCGCCAAGCTGGTAAAGAGGATCGTGGCGGCAGAGCTTGGAGTTTCCCCGGCACTTCTGGAACCGGCAACCTCAAGAGCTCCCATGAGACCCTTAGAGATGAAAATTTACGCAAAGGAAGGTGAGGACGATGAGTAAGACAGCAGATGTGATCATTGTGGGAAGCGGCGTAATTGGATGTGCTACAGCCTATTATCTGGCCCAAAAGGGGACTTCCGTAATCGTCCTTGACCGTGATGAGAGTATTGGAAATGGCGGTTCTGCCAGAAATGGAGGCGGTGTCCGCCAGTCAGGCCGAGATCCAAGGGAGTTGCCACTTGCCATGTATGCAGTGAAAAATATGTGGCCGGTTCTTTCAGAGGAGCTTGGAATCAATGTGGAATATCACAAAGAGGGCAACCTGCGGCTTGGAAAAACAGCTCGTCATATGGAAATCCTCCAGGGGCTTACAGACCGGGCAACTGCCTGTGGGCTGGATGTAAAAATGATCGATGGGAAAGAGGTTCGGGAAATCAATCCGTTCTTAAGTGATGAGGTAATTGGAGCCAGCTGGTGCGCCACAGACGGACATGCAAATCCTCTTCTGACCACTCTGGGGTATTACCGGGCAGCAAGGAGACTGGGCGTCAGTTTTTCACCGGGGAAGAAGTTGTGGAGCTTCAGAAGGTGAAGGGAAAGCTGAGAAAGGTTGTTACGCAGAAAAACGTTTACGAGGGCGATAAGATAATTGTGGCGGCTGGTTATGCCAGCAGGAAGCTTCTTGGTACTGTGGGAATTGATGTTCCAATGTCAAATGATCTGATCGAGGCGCTGGTTACAGAGGCAGAGCCGAAAATGTTTGGTCAGATGCTTGGTACTGCGGATGCAGATTTCTACGGACACCAGACAGACCATGGCTCTTTTGTATTCGGCGGAGCTTCCGGATTTGAAACAGTGAATAAAGATAATGGACATAATATGACTTCGGGAATTACAGCTCCTTGTATCTGCCGTGGAATTATGAAGTATATCCCGAAGCTGGCAAATGCAAAGATTGTAAGGACCTGGGCTGGTTATGAGGATGTTTGCATTGACGGTGTACCGGTTCTGGGAAATGTGGACGAGGTGCCGGGGCTGATCGTGGCATGTGCGTTTACCGGGCATGGATTTGGAATTTCACCGATTGTGGGAAAATTGCTGGCGGAAACGGCACTGGAAGAGGAGACAACGTTAGATCTGTCAGCGTTCAGGTATGATAGGTTTCATGCCGCGATTTAAAATAAGCTAAAAAATTTCACACGTTAAAATGCTAGTGTACAAAAATAAAAAGATGTGCTATACTCCATCCTAGCGAAGCCAAGCGAATTAAAGCGGCTCCTGGATGAGTATATTTGACAGCTACAGACTCAGAAAGGAGAATGGCGATATGGATTCCAAGATTGATTTTTTATATTTAAGTGAACCGGATATGATCAAAGCAGGCGTAAAGGACATGAAATCCTGCGTGGATGTGATGGAGGATCTTTTGATTACATTATATAAAGGTGACTATGTAATGGGAGGTGCTAATCATAATTCCCATGGCTGCATGATCATGTTCCCGGATGATCCCCAGTTTCCTGGAATGCCGAAGAATGCAGATGACAGAAGATTTATGGCAATGCCGGCGTATCTGGGCGGCAGCTATCAGATGGCTGGAATGAAATGGTATGGTTCCAATGTAGAGAACAAGAAAGTGGGATTGCCCAGATCTATTCTTATGATGATTCTGAACGATAAGGATACCGGTGCTCCACTGGCGCTGATGTCAGCAAATCTGGTAAGCGCTTACCGTACCGGTGGAATTCCTGGAGTTGGCGCGAAATATCTGGCGCGAAAAGACTCCAGGGTAGTTTCCATTATCGGACCTGGTGTTATGGGAAAAACATCTCTGGCAGCTTTCGTCAGTGTCTGCCCGAACCTGGATACGGTGAAAATAAAGGGAAGAAGCCAGCGGTCTCTGGATGCTTTTACCAGGTTTATCAGGGAGGAATTGCCTCAGATCAAAAATATTGAGATCTGTGATTCTGTGGAGGAAGCAGTAAAGGACAGCGATATCATCAGCTTTACCACAACTGTCCGTGATGATGTTTCTTCCTTCCCTTATATTAACGGAGACTGGATCAAAAAGGGCGCGCTGATCAGCATGCCGTCAGCTGCAAGATTTGACGATGATTTTCTTGCAGGCTGTAAGCTGGTGGTAGATAACTCCAAGCTTTATGAGGCCTGGGAGGAAGAGTATCCTTATCCTACCTATCCGCAGGTTCAGATCATCGGAACCAAGTTCACAGACCTGAAGCATGATGGAAAAATTGAGGCAGAGGATATTATCGACATTACAGACATTATTGAGAAGAGACATCCGGGAAGAACAAGTGATGACGAGATTATCGTATATTCTGTAGGAGGCATGCCAGTTGAGGACATTGCCTGGGGTGGAACCGTTTATCGCAATGCAGTGAAGCTTGGCATCGGAATAAAATTACCGCTTTGGGACAAACCGGAGATGGCGTGAGGAAAGGCTCCATAGCGGTGGATTTCAGGAGCTGAGCCTATGGAAGACAAGAAAATCGTAACTCCGGTGCAGCCTTATCTGACACTGGATGCGGAAGATTATCAGGAATTATTGAACAGAAGAATGGGAATTTCCAGTTTTTATGAATTTAATGTAAAAAACGGAAACTCAGGGAATTTTCGGGCAGTTCCAGATGGGAGTACAGATCTTGTTTTTGGAATTGGAGAAAAGGATGTAAAGGTTTTTGTTGGTGGAACGGTGCTGAAGGCAAAGAACTGGGAGTTTGATGATGGGAGATATTATTTTGGGGCAAGATTTTTGCCAGGAAAATGTATTTTGCCCAAATCTCTTTCCATAAAAGAAGTAGTAAATGCAGATGTGGAGATTGACCGGAATGAGTATGGAAGCGGACTTACGGAGAGCCTGGCGGAGGCGGCGGATGTGAAGCAGAGGGCGCAGATCCTGATGCAGTATCTTTCCAGCAATCAGGGAAATCATTCAAAGGATTCTGCACATGTTCTGGAAGAATATATGCGGCAGAGGATTTACGCTACAGATGGAAATATTTCCATTCAGATGCTAAGCCGTGAGACAGGATATTCGGAGTGTTACATCCGCAGAGTGTTTAAGGAAATCCATGGGATCTCGCCCAAAGAGTTTGAGAGGTTATCCGTTTTCAGGCTTTCTGGGAGAAATTACCAAGTCGCCAGAGCAGGCGGGAAGTGAGGAGACGGCTTTGAACTGCGGATATTACGACCAGTCTCATATGCTGAAGGATTTCCGGGCTTTTGCAGGGACCACACCGGAGAAATATAAAAAGTATCTGGCGGCGAAGGACAGAAGTAAGAACTTAGCAGCGGGGAAAATAGAATTGAGAGTTTAAAATTCCAATTTTAGGATGAAAGATAACGGGAATAGAGGATAAAGATATTAATCTGGCTGGAGGATGATTGTTATGGAATTATCAAGAATTGAAATTATCACAGGAATGTCAAAATTTAACGGATTGAAATCTGCTTTGAGCAAGGCTGGTGTTCGTGGAATGACAGTGACACAGGTGCTGGGATGCGGTATTGAGAAAGGCACTAAGGAATATGAAGTGGATGAAAACTATGAGATGGAGTTGCTTCCAAAGCAGCAGATTGCGGTGGTTGTAGAGAAGTCCAAGGTACCGGAGATCGTGGAGCTGATCAAACAGGAGCTTTATACAGGACATATTGGTGACGGAAAGATTTTTGTTTATGATATTACAAATGTGATCCGTGTGAGAACTGGCGATGAGGGAATTGATGCATTGTAGAGTGTGTTTGAAAAAGGCTTTCTGCAAGCTATTCAAACATGTGTTAGCATTATTCTTCACAGACCAGTACAGCGCGATATTTGATCAGTGACGAAGGAGAGTGATTCAGGATGGAAGAAAAGAACAGAACTTTGGGACTGCGAAGTGTGGTTTCCATCTCGGTGGGACTTGTTATTGCGACCAGTTGTCTGGTTTCTCTGGGACAGGGAGCCGGAAGTATTGGTGTGGTATTTATCGGGGCAATGGTGATTGCCTGTCTTTTGAATATGACCACGGTGGCATCGCTCTCTGAGCTGAATGCCCTGATGCCAAATACCACAGGAGGTCTGGCTCAGTATACCCTGGCCTGTATGGGACCTTTTCCGACACTGATTTCTATGGTAGGCGGATACTTGATCTGCAATATCATGTCATCAGGTGTTGAGGCTTCTATTTTTGCTTATGCTATGGCATCTACCATTCATCTGCCGATTCCGAGCCTGATGTACACCTTCATTATGACAGTAGTGGTTATGATCGCCAACCTTTACGGTGTGGATATGTTTGCCAAGATCCAGGATCTGGTAGCATTTCTTCTGGTTGGGTCTATGTTGATCCTTGGTGTGATCGGTATGCTGGGACTGGGTACAGGGGAAGTGGTGCATCAGCCTTACAGTATGGCCACGGATTTTAAAGGTGTTGTGTCCACCATAGCAGTGGCATTCTGGCTGTTTATCGGAGCGGAATATGTAATACCGGTATCTAAGAATGTGAAAAATGCCAGAAGAAATGTCCCTCTTGGAATGATGATCGGACTTGCCTTGATCTGTCTGGTGCAGTCTGTGATGGTTCTTGGTTTCCATAACTATACACCCTGGGCGGAACTGGAAAATTCCGCTGCACCACACCTGCTTTATGGTGGAAATCTTCTTGGCAATGCGGGAAAAGTGTGGATGACGTTTGTTTCGGCACTTGCAGTTGTAAGTACACAGAATTCTACCGTAAACGGTCTGGCAGGAATCTGTCAGGGAATGGCGAAAATGAACATGATGCCTCGTGTTTTTGCAAAAACGAATAAACATGGGGTTCCGTATTTCGGAGTTGTATTTGTAAGTGCATTTATTTTCGTATTCGCAGCCCTCAGTGATGGCTCCTCAGATGCCATTTCCTTCCTGATCCTGGTTGGCTCTGTTTTCTGGATGATCTCTTACATACTGGCTCATATTGATGTACTGATTCTGCGCAAAAGACTTCCAAAGGCACCTCGCTCCTTTAAGGTTCCCTGCGGTCCTCTTTTCCCAATTATCGGAATCTGTGGAACAGTATATATGATTCTGAATATTTCTACAGATCCTGTAGAGAGGAACATGATCTGGCTGGTAACCGGCATTACCTTCTTGGTGCTTGGTATTTACTCCTTTTTCTGGATTAAATACAAGATGAAAATGCCCGTATTCAAAAGTGTGCCTCTTCAGAAGGTTATGGCCATGGAGAACAGTATGTATTATACTATTCGGAAAAGGCGGGGAATGTGGCGGTAATGCGTAGACTGCGGTAACAGATAAATAGTTTATAAAGAATGAGACGTTTTCTTTCCCGGTGAAGAAAGAAAACGTCTTTTTTTGCTTTTTAGAATTTTTGTAGATAATTTGAAGGCAGAATAGTCACAAAGACTGGATAAAATAGTCAATTTGTGGTAAATTATATAAGAAAAAACAGTAACTTATTTATCTGCTTTTATAAGTCTTTTGTGGAGGGAACGGATAAGAACAGATAGTATAAGAATATAATTTCTATTATAAGGAAGGTGAGCAATTGGAAAACTATACTAAGTACAAGCTGAAAAGCAGTGATGAACTTACATCAGTGCTGAACGGCAGGGACAACCTGTTTGTGATTGCCTGTAATAAGTGCTTTAAGGAATTTGAGACGGTTGAGGAACCGGATTGCGATGAATTCCTGAAGTTTGCGAAGGAGCAGGGAAAGACTGTCACAGGTAGTGCGAAAGTTGATTTCTTATGCAACAAAATGCATACAGAAAGAAAATTGCAGGATCTGCTTCCGGAAGGAACAGAGAATGTGGTAGTAATTTCCTGTGGTCTTGGTATTCAGACTGTTGCAGATCTGGCAGGTAAGCCGGTTGTTGCTGCAAGCAATACCCTTAACTACAGAGGTCATCATGGCATGGCACTTACCAAGAAGAGCTGTGATGCATGTGCACAGTGTTATCTGAATATTACCGGTGGTGTCTGTCCTATCGTCGACTGTTCCAAGAGTCTTGTGAATGGTCAGTGCGGTGGAGCAAAGAATGGAAAGTGCGAAGTAGATCCCAATAAGGACTGCGCATGGGAGAAAATTTACCAGAGACTGGCGAAACAGGGACGTCTGGAAGAATTCCTTAATCAGCCCGTACAGGTTCGTGA
>ENA-OQET01001365-OQET01001365.1-human-gut-metagenome-genome-assembly--contig:-NODE-1365-length-10911-cov-2.643361_pt1 | contig 10911 bp, 9 predicted proteins | sample MGYA00242800_ERZ504645 | MGnify/ENA primary metagenome ERZ504645 (study PRJEB26092, sample SAMD00036308) | human gut metagenome | host: Homo sapiens | study: EMG produced TPA metagenomics assembly of... | reverse complement strand
GGCAGAAAAAATCGATGGCTGTGGGGAATGACAATACTGTCATGAATGCTGACGGCACGCAGGATTTTTCCCTGGGAACTGCGAGAACAGAAAGTGGAGCTACGGTTGCAGAGGTAGCAGCCAGTGGAACAGATGCAGTGATTTCGGAAACATCTGCCGGAACGGGTACTGACGCCCGCGCATGGACATACCCGGTGTGGTTCCGTGTATTATCCATGGTATGGTTGGCAGGAATGCTTGGCTTCCTAGGATATCATGCTTATTCTTATCTGCGTATGCGTAACCGGATTCGTAGACCTGACAGCGGTGTCAGACAGGTAGAACCGGGGATCTGCGAGATTGATGGTGGGCATCTGTCCTTCGTCATGGGACTGGTGCATCCGGTGATCTATCTGTCTTCGGGCTTAGATCCTGAGAGCAGAAAAGTTGTTCTGTGTCATGAACGGGTGCACTTACAGCGCAGGGACTATCTGTTTAAGCCTGCGGCGTTGGTAATCTGTTGTGTCCACTGGTTCAATCCGCTGGTGTGGCTGGCATTTTATCTGATGAACATGGACTGTGAGATGTCCTGCGATGAAAAAGTTGTGAAGCTCCTCGGTGAAGAGAGCAAGAAAATTTATTCCTATACATTGTTGGAAGAGGCTTCCGGCGGCGAATGGAAACGCTATCGTGGTGGTTCCATCTGCGCACTGCTTTCTTTTGGCGAAGACCATGTGAAGAATCGTATTCGTCATGTACTGGATTATCGCAAGCCGCCATTCTGGGTCATGATTGGCGCGGCAGCAGTGATCGTGGTACTGGTGGTGTGCCTGTGCAGTAACCCGGGTAGTGGAACGGATGCAGCGGATGTTGCGAAATGCGGATAGCGGTGCAGAGACTGAGGCAGATGCGGCGCTGGCAACCGACGGGGCAGATGCAACCGAGGAAGCTGCAACAGGGGAGTTTGCGACGGATGAAGTGGATTATGAGGCTGCCAAAACGGAATGGCTGACGGTATTTGAGCAGGGTATCCACAGCAGGGAAGAGTTCAGTGCCCTGTTTGATGTGGCTGCCTTGGAGGATGCCTGGTCATTTGCCGGACAGGACGGCATCCAATATCTTGGCTACGATGGTGTCGCGGCGCGGAAACTGCATCAGCGGATTTTAGACGGAGATGCCGCTGCCCATGAGACCTACAAGGATCCGGTGAAGGCTGCGGAAGCTCTGCTGAATCTACAGGGTGGCAGCGGGGAAATGACGGAACTGCTTTATGAGCCGGGAATGCAGTATTATTTTTATCAGGAGGATCCGAATCGTCCCGGGGAGGGAGCAGTGGCGAATGTACAGTATACCTTTGCCGATGGCACTGCTATAGACATTCCGATGGTATTTGCGGAGGAGAGCAGTCAGATCTGGCTGCTGTCACTGGGAGATATCGACAGTATAGGCAGGCATTCTACCGGTCCTCTGGACGGAGAAAAATTCAGGCCAGAGTGGTCTATGCGGAATACGGACCCAGGGATGAAGATTGGGCTACCGTGGCAGAACTGTCGAAAAAATTGGGTGTATGTAAAGGTATCCCCCGGATCTTTTGCGGATGTTGCTGCTACTTATCAGGTTTCCAGCTACGGTATTTATGCGGCCACCGGGGAGGAAGCCGGACTGAACTGTATGGTTCCGGGATATATAGCCCCGGGATGTGCGGCACAGGGACGGTCCACGGTTTATCAAAAGTATGGGAAAATATTATACGTCTGACAGTTACAGTCAGGAGATGGCTTATCTGAAGCAACAGGATAGTGTCCGATTGTACTATTTTGCAGCTTCTGATTATCAGGATGGAGATCTGGACATCTGGATCGACACGATCCGGGAATATGATACTTCGGGACAGACCGGAGAAAACGGGGTCACGGACTGGAAGCTGCCGTCGGAGGCGCAGGATTTCTCCGCAGACATGCTAACTGCAGAAGACGGTTATTGGATCCTGAGTCAGAGCAACGGACCGCCCAGATGAAACTTCCGCTGCTGTCCAATCAGCCGGTCTGGAACGGGAAGGTGGCGGCAGATCTGACGACAGAGGAAGCGGATGCTTATGCAACAGCACAGAGACGGGATATTATGACGAATGTGGGAGTCGTCTTTGATCTGTCCGAGCGAGCGGAGCAGGAGACTTATGCTCTGTTGGATCTGGACGGAGACGGAACCGCAGAGAAACTTCTGCTGCGTTCGAGAATGGCACAGGCAGTAAATGAAGTGGATCATTCGCCGCTGGATCAATATATATTTGCGGTGAATACCATGCAAGGCGAGACACGGACGGCCCAGAATCTGGGAAACAGTATTTACGCCTTCACTCCTGATGGCAGACAGATATTGCTGGCACTGATGCGCAGGGACGAGTTCGGACAGTGCGAGAGTTTCCTGTTCCGCTATGAGAATGGGGAATTACAGGAGGTAGGAAGCTTTGCGCAGGATATCCGGGAGATCTGGGTGGAAAACGGCCAGATCATCACCACCCAAAGCTATGATTATATTCTGCAGAGAGAGAATCTGCGGATCATATACCGCATCGGAAGTGACGGAAGGCTGGCGGAGATCCCCACAGACCGCTATGATCTGCCGGAGCAGGCGGTCCTGCACGGACTCAATAAGGATCTGGAAGTCTGCCGGACTCCGGATGTCGGCAGCGAGCGCTTTACCATCAACGCAGATCACGGAGTCTATTTCCTTTATCTAGATGCCGGCAGACAGTGGCTCTGCGTGGAGACCGAGAATGGTGTCACCGGGTGGCTTAAGCTGGCGGATTACACTTATGAAGAAGCTTGGGCGACTTTTAATGACTTGATGCCATATGGTGGGTGATAAAACTTATACTGGAAACAATTGATAAAAATAAAAAAGTTTCCAGTATAAGAGAAACTTTTACCTTAGCAGATAAAAAATAGGCATTGACAGAAATGGTTTACAGGATGTACGTATCGAACCAGCGAAAGGCGGAACATTAAGTGATCATTATGATCCTGTGCATCGCGTAGTTCGCTTATCATCTGATATTTACTATAATGCAAGTATTGCATCTGTCAGCGTTGCTGCACATGAATGTGGACATGCGATACAGCATAAAGTAGGGTATGCAGCTTTATCCTGGAGATCAAAACTATTACCAGTAGCAAACATTTGTTCGCAGTTAGGCTGGATCACGCTGATTCTTGGATTGTTTCTTTTTTCCAGTTTTTCAAATGTTGCATTGGCATTAGAAACCAGTGTACCAAGTTCAATAAAGAAATCATTGATATCACTTTCCAGGATCAAGCCTACTTCTTTACCAAACTGTGTATCTTCTAGATCTGAAGATCCATTGACACTCATCTTAAATGCCGAATACGGTTTCTTATCTACCAACTTGGTAAACTCCCTGTAATCCAATCGCTCCAATCTGATTGGTTCCACAAGAACTTGGACATCCAGAAATATACACACGAGGCAAAACTCCTTCTTTAAACTCATAAGGACGTAAAGCTTCGATCAAAGATTTTAAAACATTATTAGAATCACGAAGTCCAACTTGACATGTGCTGGCTCCAATGCAGGAAACACTTGTTTCAAACGTTGTATGAGCCCCATCTTGCGTATGTTCTAATACTTTTTGAACTTCATTTCCGTTTAGATTTACGATATAGATATCTTCCTGTGGCGTTAAACGAAGTTCAACTTCATCCATATCCTGGACCACATCATAAAGTTCTTTCCATTTATCCAGGCTCATATTTCCACATAATGGATGATATTTCACCGCATATAAACCTGATTGTTTTTGTTTGATCACACGATCTGGAATAACATCTAGTTCCTTGCCTTCTTTTTGGATCACTACATCTTCTACATGTACATCATGATCCAGATACTTCTTGGCTAATTCGACTTTTTCATGAAATTCCTCTACGATCCTGTCTTTTCCTAAACTCATCTGAAGATATCTAGAACGCGCTTTCGCACGATTTTGATAATCCCCATGCTCCATGAACATCAAGACCATTGTATTAATATAATAAAGAATATCTTTAGGATCGATATGATCTCCAACCTTGACACCCATCATCGGATTGTTTCCAAGTCCTCCGCAACAATACACATCAAAGGTATGATCCGTATTGGCAATAAATCCCAAATCTCTAAAATTGGCATGTACTTCATTGGCTTTGGAGTTTGAAAAAGCTACCTTAAGCTTTCTAGGAAGAGAATACTTGTTTACGATGCTTAACAAATACTCACCAGCTGCCTTCGCATAAGGATAGACATCAAAAGCTTCTTCTGGATCCAATCCGGACAATACAGAACACATGACATTACGCGGATAATCTCCACCGCCGCCTCGCGTTACGATATCTCTTTCTAAAGCTTCTTTCATGATCGGCGTTAAAGCTTCCGGTCTTACATCATGCAGCTGAACGGTTTGACAAGTCGTACAATGCGTACGCACAACTCCATGTTCTTGACATTGATCAATGATAAATTCCAATTTTTCTTTTGTGATACGTCCCTGATTCATTCTAAGTCGCAACATAAAGGCTTCTCCACCACGCTGCGCATAAGAACCAAACCCACCGCTGTATCCTTTATACTCTTTCATAGAAATTTCTTTTTGGATAAACTGTTTGGTCTTACGTTCAAATTCAGGAAGTTCCTGTAATAATTCTTCTCGTAATGTATTCATATTCTTCTCCATTTCTTTCTTTCATTATACCTTATCAAATATTTATTACTATGAAAATTTATTAAAAGTCTGTGTCAGATCCGGCACGATTTGTTTTTTTCTTGATAATAAATCCTTTACAAATACATTCTTCTTTCCAAATGTCTGCCATAATAAATTTTCTTTCGACCCAGCCCCATATAAGATCGAACCCTTTTTCTTGATACTGGTAAAAGCTACGATCACTAGATCGCCATTATATTTGATCGTCATTTCTTCTAAGATTTCCTGCACCTTTTCTTTAATAGACCGGACAGAACTTAAATCCAATATAAAGACTTGAGAGATCAATACTTTTGATCCCTTCATATCAAAAGTCTTCATATCCGCTTCAATACGCTGAATCAATTCTTCTTTAGAGATATTCTTAGGAAGATTCATCGTGATCGAAAACATTTTATAGGCTAGAGCATCTGCATCTTCATGCGATATCATCGCCAACTGTTGGGCAAGCTCTGTATCTTTTTTTGTCGTTGTCGGAGATTGAAAATTTAATCCATCAGAAATAATAGCCCCTAAAAGTAAGCCCGCCAAATTCTCTGGAATTTCAATATGACGCTCAAAAAACATCGATGTAATGATCGAAGCTGTACTTCCTATGATCTCATTGCGAAACGCTATTGGCGAAAGCGTAGAAAAATTATGGATCCTATGATGATCGATCACTTCTAATAAGTTGGCTTTTTCAATCCCGTTTACCGATTGAGAGAATTCATTATGATCGACCATAATAATGTTCTTATTTTGCGCATTCATGATATGGTATCTAGAAACATAACCAATCAAACAATCTTTTTTATCTAAAACAGGATATGTATTAAACGTTGTATCTCGCATCTTGATCATTACATCTTCGACAAACTCATCTTCTTTAAAATATGTGATCTTCTTTTGCATGATCAATTTAACTGGGATCGAGAAATACAAGTAACGTGAAGTATTCATACTTCCAATACCCGAAATAATGATCGAACAGTTATGTTCTCTAGCTGCCTTTAAGACATCTTCTTCAATATGATCTGTCCAGACCGTAATCAAGATACCCGCGCCTTTTTCAATGCTTTCTTTTTGTCCCTGTGGATCATCTCCAATAATAACGATACGATCCTGTATTTCATAGCGTTCCAGTTTTGTTTTGCAAAGCGCAATAATACTGACTTTACCATTCACATGGTGTTCATCTGCCTTATATATGATCTTTCCTTCAATAGTTTTTGCCATTAGCTCAATTGGTGTCTCTTTTAATAAATCAATACCTAAAGCTGTATCTCCCATACCTAAAAGTGCTAAATCACTTCTTGTGACAACCCCTAATAACTTTTGATCTTGATCTAAAACGCCCAAAATACGCGCCTGATTCTGGTTCATGATTTCTTTGGCCTCAAAAATTGTTGTATCCGGCAAGATATGATCCGCCTGTTTTAATTCAATTTCAGATAAACGAACTCTTGCATCTTCTATTAATATAGGTTCTTCATACCCAAAGCGATCAAGAAGATAGGCTGTTTCTTCATTTATATCCCCTAAACGTCCCGCAACAGCTTTTTTCCCACATTGATTTAATAAATATGCATAAGCTATTGCACTGACAATGGAATCTGAATCTGGTTTTTTGTGTCCAATTACATAAATTTCATCATTTTTTCATGCTATTACCTCAGATTGATTATAACAGTATTGTGATTTATACCGCAACATTTCTACTAAGCTTTCAACCATAGTTTTTGTACATTTTAACAAACTAAAATTCTTTTTTTACAACCTCCCTTTATATAAAGGGAATGCACTTTTTTAGAAAAAATACAAGGTTGTTTTTTTAAAAATTTTCGATGTATACTCTAAGTACACAGTCAAAATAGTTGAACCGTCAACTATTTTGTGTTTAAGTAGTAGTACAAAGATAAGGAGATTTAGTATGAACGTTATTAAAAGAAGCGGTGAAGAAGTCGCTTTTGATATTTCTAAGATCGAAAATGCCATCCGCAAAGCAAACAAAGCTACCTCTCATTCCCAAATGAGCGAAGCCACGATTTTAAAAATATCAAAACGCGTTTCCGACAAAGTTGAATCATTAAAACGAAGCACAAGCGTAGAAGAAATCCAAGATATGGTCGAGACAGAAATCATGCGCGAAAAATATTTCGCAGTAGCGCATAATTACATCACATATCGTTATGAAAGAGCACTTGTTCGTAAAGCCAATTCAACAGACAAGCAGATCTTAAGCTTGCTGGAAAGAAACAATGAAGAAGTAAAACAGGAAAACTCAAATAAGAACCCATTAGTCAACAGCGTACAGCGTGACTACATGGCCGGCGAAGTTTCAAAAGACATCACAAAACGATTCCTGTTACCTCAAGAAGTAATCGAAGCTCACGAACAGGGAATCATCCACTTCCATGATTCAGACTATTTTGCCCAGCACATGCATAACTGCTGCCTGGTTAACTTAGAAGACATGTTACAAAATGGTACGGTCATTTCTGAAACAATGATTGAAAAACCACATAGTTTCTCTACAGCATGTAATATTGCCACACAGATCATTGCTCAGGTCGCAAGTTCTCAATACGGTGGACAAAGCATTACCCTTTCCCACCTTGCCCCATTTGTACAGGTAAGTCGCGAAAAGGCAAGACGTGAAGTTAAAGAAGAATTGATTGCTTCTAATCTTGATTCAAGTGAAGAGACAGTAAACAAGATTGCTGAAATGCGTGTACGCAAAGAGATCGAAAAAGGCGTACAGGTCATTCAGTATCAAGTCATTACTTTGATGACAACAAACGGACAAGCACCATTTGTAACAGTGTTCATGTATCTAAACGAAGTACCAGAAGGGCAGACACGCGATGACTTGGCATTGATCATTGAAGAAATGTTAAAACAGCGCATCAAAGGTGTTAAAAACGAAAAAGGCGTTTTCATTACACCAGCCTTCCCTAAATTGATCTATGTATTGGAAGAAAACAATATCCGCGAAGGAAGTCAATATTGGCACCTTACAAAACTTGCAGCTCAATGCACCGCAAAACGCATGGTCCCTGACTATATCTCTGAAAAGAAGATGTTGGAACTTAAAGTAGATAAAAACGGAAACGGAAACTGCTATCCTTGCATGGGATGCCGTTCATTTTTAACTCCATACGTTGATGAAAATGGTAAGCCTAAATATTATGGACGCTTCAACCAAGGTGTAGTTACGATCAACTTAGTTGACGTAGCATGTTCTTCAAAAGGTGATGAAGAAGCCTTCTGGAAGATCATGGATGAAAGATTAGCTCTATGTAAAGAAGCCTTGATGTGCCGTCATAAACGTTTGTTAGGAACACCAAGCGATGTAGCTCCAATCCTTTGGCAAAACGGTGCTTTGGCTCGTCTTGAAAAAGGTGAACCAATCGACAAATTGCTATTCAACGGATATTCTACAATTTCATTAGGATACGCCGGATTATGCGAATGCGTATACTACATGACAGGTGGACCACACACAGAAGAACCAGGAACATCTTTTGGCTTAAAAGTTATGCAGTATCTAAACGATGCATGTGCTAAATGGAAAGCCGAAGAAAATATCGATTTCAGCATCTATGGAACACCAATGGAATCTACAACATACAAATTCTCTAAATGTTTGCAGGAACGCTTTGGTATCATTCCTCATGTAACAGATAAAAACTATATCACAAACAGCTATCATGTTCATGTCACTGAAGAAATCAACGCTTTCGATAAATTAACATTTGAAGCACAGTTCCAGAAACTTTCTCCAGGTGGAGCTATCTCTTATGTAGAAGTTCCAAACATGGAAAACAACATCGACGCTGTATTGGCAATCATGCAGCACATCTATGAAAACATCATGTATGCTGAATTGAACACAAAGAGCGATTATTGCCAGGTATGTGGCTACAGCGGTGAAATCCAGATCGTAGAAGATGAAAACCATAAATTGATCTGGGAATGTCCAAACTGTGGAAACCACGACCAGGAAAAGATGAATGTCGCAAGACGTACATGCGGTTATATCGGAACTCAGTTCTGGAACCAGGGACGTACACAAGAAATCAAAGAACGCGTAATGCATCTATAACCCCCTAGAAGACCTTTGATCCCCGAAATCAAAGGTCTTTTTCTATGCAAAGATTCTTTGCATGACAAAAGAATCAAACCTGTATTATGATGTAGTAAAGAAAGGAGGTCATCTTTATGTCAACCAATCTAGCAAACAATTTAAAGTATCTTAGAACATTACATAACTATTCCCAAGATGAATTAGCCAAACAACTTTATGTCAGCCATCAAACCATTTCCAATCATGAAACCGGAAAGTCCCAACCAGATCTCGATACAATCCATGCCTACGCCAAATTCTACGATGTAAACTTTCAAGATTTGATCCACATAGATCTTTCTAAACACAACCATCGAACAAAAGTTATTTTCGATGAAGTGATCTTTGATAAAAGAGATAAGACGATGATCATCCTAAACGGTACAAAAGGAACTTATGATTATCGAAACTGCATCGCCTGCAAGATCTTAAACGAAGATGCCCGCTACAAAGGAAAGGAAAAACCTTTTACACATACTTTTATCGATCGAAAGATCCAATCAAGAATCTTATTTGAACCAACTTTCTACATCGGCTTAAAAATCATCTTAAAAGACAAAACAGAACTAGCCATCTATACCTCTAAAGAAAAAACGTACAGTGGAACTGACCAATATAGAATCGATCATGCCAAAGCTGAAGAAATCAAAAAATTTATCGATAAAATAATCAAAACATATAATAACTAAGGATGTGATCCTATGACTTACTTATCCAACAATCTTAAATATCTAAGAAACCAACAAAATTTATCACAAGCCACTTTAGCTAACCTATTATTTGTCACCCATCAAACGATATCCAATCATGAAACCGGAAAATCCTAACCGGACTTTAAGACGATCCAGAAGTATGCTGATTTTTATCATGTAGAAACACATAATTTGATCTATAACGATCTTTCAAAAGGCAAAATAGAATCACTGAAAGTCTTTGATGAAGTCATCTTTGATAAAAGAGATAAAACAATGATCATCTTAAATGGAACCAAAGGAACTTATGACTATCGCCAAATCAAAAAAATTGTGAGATTCTAAACGAGGCTGCTCATCACAAAGGAAAAGAAGAGCCGTTTAAACACATTATCGTAGCTGGTGTTGAATGGATGACACAAGCCAATATTCTGGAAAGATCTTTCTATGTCGGTCTAAAAATCACCATGAAAGACAATTCAGTATTAGGCATCTATACCTGCAACCAACCAACCCGTGTTCAAAGTGACATTCACATCAAAGGATATAACGAAGCCAAACAAATCAAAGCTTTTATCGATAAGATCGTGCGCAAATATAAAGAATAATGATATTGAATTTGGTATAATGAAACCAAGGAGGAAATCACAAATCATACATGTGATATCAATAACGGTTATGTATTATGGAAATATAAAAAAATACGATATTGCCGATGGCGAAGGCGTTCGTGTAACCTTGTTTGTATCTGGATGTACCAACCATTGTTTAAACTGTTTTCAACCGGAAACATGGGACTTTAACTATGGAAAACCATATACAAAAGAAACAGAAGATGAAATCATCGAAGCTTTAAAAGCTCCCTATATCAGCGGCTTAACACTTCTAGGGGGCGAACCATTCGAACCCGAGAATCAAAGAGAATTGGTCCACCTATTAAAAAGAGTACGTGATGAACTTCCAAACAAAACTATTTGGAGCTACACAGGATTTGTCTTAGACCAGGATCTTTTGGATGGCGGCAGAAAGCATTGTGAAGTAACAGATGAAATGTTATCGTATTTAGATGTTTTGGTGGATGGTCCATTTATTGAAGCCAAAAAGAATATCTCTCTAGCTTTTCGTGGAAGCGAAAACCAAAGAGTTATCGATATGAAAAAATCATTAAAAGAACAAGAAGTCATTCTTTATCTTGAATAACAAAAAAAATTCGATTTCGCTATAATTGCGTCATCGAATTTTTTATGGTAATTTAATTTATCGTGTGGTTTTGAAAAATTGAACTTTAATTTATCGTGTGGGTGAATTAAGAGAAAAGTGAAGGAACAGACCTTATCACAGGTCATAAATCCTTCACTTTTAATATGCCAAAG
>ENA-OQET01001364-OQET01001364.1-human-gut-metagenome-genome-assembly--contig:-NODE-1364-length-10912-cov-3.958183_pt1 | contig 10912 bp, 11 predicted proteins | sample MGYA00242800_ERZ504645 | MGnify/ENA primary metagenome ERZ504645 (study PRJEB26092, sample SAMD00036308) | human gut metagenome | host: Homo sapiens | study: EMG produced TPA metagenomics assembly of... | reverse complement strand
CAATGTCCGGAATGGGTACGACTATTATATAGGAAGAAAGAACAAGTAACACGTAAAAGTCAAGTGTGCGATTTGAAAATTCGCACATTGGACGATGTAGACGAAAATGGATATCTTAGTGGTGTACCGTTTTTAGATGTTACACAGCTAAAAACTACCGGTAGTAAAGCGCAAAGATTAGGACGAGGAGGATAACGTCATGGCAATGATAGAGAATGAAATGGAAAAGAAAGTATATAAAGTAGAAGATGTTCAAAATTTGCTTGGGCTGGGACGCTCCAAGGCATATGAATTTATAGAAAATGTTTATTATGACAGAAAACCATTCCGGGTGTTGAAGATTGGCAGATCTTATCGTATCCCATGCAATTCTTTTGATAAGTGGCTGAATGGAGACGAGGAGAGAGAAAGAGTGAGAACAGAATGAAACAGAAAGAAACGCAGCAGGAGACAATGTCAAAGGAAAAGAGAGTTGTCTTTTTTGAAGGAAAATCATGGTATCACAGAACCAAAGAGCTGCAGGACGATCTGACGACAAAATATGGGAAAAAAGGTGGCTTTGAAACGCCGGAAGAAGCAGAGAAAAGTTACTGGGAATATGAAAAAAGATACCAGAAGAAGCAGAGAAATCTCCAGATTGCAAAAATGCAAAAGACAGATGTGATGCTTGGGGATTATCTGGAATACTGGTTTGAAAATATTTTCAGTCCGAGAATTGAGACAACCACGAGAATGGTTGGAGCATATACCTTATATAATCTGATTCTTCCGAGTATGGAAGCGGATATCAAATTAAAATACATTTCAGTAGAGTATTTAGATGCTCTACTGGAACGTGTCGCGAAAATCTGTCCTTCAGCGGGAAATAAAGGGCGGGAGCTTTTGAGCATCGCCATGAAAGATGCAGCAGGAGATAAGTTCATAAGCTATAATCCAATGCCTGAGACAAAGCCATATCCGAGAGCAAAACCAAAGGTAAGGGTATTAGGCAAAGAAAAATTGAAAGTTTTTCTTGAAGCTGCGAGCAAGAATCCTTGGTATCTGGAAATTTTACTGGGACTGTTTTGTGGGTTACGAAAAGGAGAAATTCTTGGATTGAAATTTCAGGATTTTGATTTTGAAAAACAGACCGTCAGAATTAGCAGACAGCTTGTTGGAAACCTGAAACTGAAAGAAAAAGAATTTACGGTTACGGAATATGCTGTTATTGAAAGGAATCCAAAGACTGAGAATAGCTACCGGATATTGAGAGTGCCAAAAGTGGTGATGCAGGAAGTAAAACGCAGACAGCAGTTGATTGAATTACGAAAAACTGATCCAGGCATAGAATACAAGAATTTTGATTATGTATGTTGTCAGGAAAATGGCGAACCCCGATCATTAACGGCAATGAATCAGGCACTTACGAAAATCTGTAACAGAAATGGATTGCCAAATATCACCGTACATGGATTCAGACATATGTTTGCGACCATTTTAATTGAGCTTGGAGTTCCATTGTTTAAAATATCTGGTCTGTTAGGTCATAGTTCCGTTCATACGACTTACGAATATTATTGTGAGATTATGGACGAGCAGGATAAGATTATTGCGTTTGTAAATAATACATTTGTACCACAACGAACTGGAACGGAGGGATAGCCATGCATAAGACCTTTGACTTTAAGAAATATGTTGAATATAAGGTCTATTCGGTGACAACAATCAAAAATGGATATGGGCAACATGCGGGATTCACAACCAAAAGAGAAACTAATGCATTTCGTGATGAAGTAATCGGACAGCTACATACCGGAACCTATATTGTGTATGGAAAAATCCGGGTAGAGGAGTTTATGATCTTCTGGCTGGAAGATATTATGCGTCCCCGAATAACAGACGACACATATACAACTTACAATCTGTGGAGACTTCCAATGACAGAGAGAATAATTCAGTGGGGTATGCAGAAGATACGGCCAGCGAGTATGCTGACCGTATTTTTCACAAAACAGGACATCAGATACGCAGAGAAGCAGGGAAACTGATTGAAAAGAAGAAAGATAAGGCTTCTGGTTCTTCGACGAGCGAAGAACCAGTTTACCAGCCGAAAGAACAAATCCGACCAGTACCGACCTTCAGGCGGAGAAACGGCACAGGAGCAGGGAAAAGAACTTGCTGTCAAAAAAATCAAGACCATTGAACGGGATAAAAGAACCTCAAGACCGGTAGAGCATCGGAACAGGTAGTAAAGAATACCGGAAAAAGGTACCATCAAGACTTCTGGAAAAGCGGTCAAGACTGCAGAACAGACAGCAAAGACCAGTATTAAGACATCAGAGCAGACAGTAAATGCTTCTGTCCAGGCAATGCATTATTCCATGAAAAAGGCAGAAAAAGCAGTGCAGGCAGCAAGACAGACAGCACAGAATACCAAGATTGTAGTGAAAACGACAGCAAAAGCGGTAACACATGCGATAAAAGCATTGATGGAAGCTACAAAAGGGAGCTTTAATATAAAATATTCCAGACAGCCGAATGGAATCACTGATCCAGAGTATTCGATTTCTTGTGGTGTGCAGGAAATAAAAAGCTGTCTGGAACGTGCAGGGGTAAAAAATCCTCTGGATATGGAAAATATTAAACTGGCATTGCAAAGTTACAACTATGGAAATGGATATCTGGAATGGGCGAAAGCCAGAGGTGAATATACCCTTGCAAATGTAGCAGAATTTTCCGATATGATGGCACAGAGAATGGGGTGGAGCAGTTATGGGTACAAGCAGTATGTGCCACATGTGCTTCAGTATTATGCATTTGGAAGAATTCCGACAGGTATCGGTAATCAGGCAATCGTTCAGGTGGCAGCATCGCAGGAAGGAAAAGGCGGAACGACTTATTGGAACTGGTATGGATTTAGTAGCCGGGTGGAATGGAGTGCCTGCATATTAAAAGGCAGGATTTGCTGATCCTAAATCTGCTATATATAATGCCTGAGAAAAGACTTGACTTTCAAATATTACAAGTGTAAGATTTAAGAAAATAAAAGCGTTGAAAGAAAGGGGTATCTATGAAAAAAAGACGGAAAAAACAAAGCACTAAAAAATCTTACACTTGTAGGATTTTGGGGTTAATAATGGCTATAACAGTAATTGCTATTTGGGGAGGTGTTTTATTAAAAAGATCAATTACGGAATCACCAGAAGACACACTGGTGGAATATATGAATCATATTGAAAAAAAGGAATATGAAGCGATGTATGCCATGATAGATTCAGGGGAGAAAGGTTATCTGGAAAAAGAAGAATACATACAACGAAATTCTAAGATATACGAAGGAATAGAGGTCAGTGACATTAAAATCAGTCATATAGCTGTGAAAGAGAAAAAAGCAGATACAGTTACGCTTTCGTATGAAACATCATGTAATACAATTGCCGGAACAATACAATTTGACAATATGGCGGAACTGAAGAAGACGAAACAGGGATATAAATTAGTATGGCAGGATAGCCTGATTTTTCCAGATTTAGAGAGTGATGATAAAATAAGTGTTACTACATCAAAAGCGGAGAGAGGAGAAATATTAGACCGAGATGGTAAAATGCTTGCAGGAAAAGGAGTAGCAACATCAGTTGGAATTATACCGGGAAAGCTGGAAGACAGGAATGTATCTATTGAAAAAATAGCGGAGTTATTAGAGATAGATGTAGAAACAATAAATAACAAACTCACAGCAAAGTGGGTAAAAGAAGATTCTTTTGTACCAATTGAAACTATTCCGAAAGTAGAAGAAATAGATTTAATGAAAATACAGCCAGAAGAAAAGACACTTGAGGAGCAGGATTGTCAGAATAAACTTTTGGAAATTCCAGGGGTTATGCTATCAGATGTGGAAGTTAGAACCTATGAGTTAGGGGAGGCAGCAGCTCATTTAATTGGTTATGTACAGTCTGTAACAGCAGAAGATTTGGAAAATCATCCAGGGGAAGGATATTCAGCTGAAAGTGTAATCGGAAGATCTGGGGTGGAAAAGTTATACGAAAAGCAATTAAAAGGAAAAGATGGTTGTGATATAAAGATTTTGGATAGTGATGGGGAAGTAAAAGAGGTTCTTGCAAGTATTTTTAAAGAAGATGGTATGGATATAAGATTAACGATAGATTCCGATTTGCAAAAATCATTATACGAGCAGTTTAAAGAAGATCCGGGGTGTTCTGTCGCAATGAATCCTTATACGGGAGAAGTATTGGCTTTGGTAAGTACCCCATCTTATGATAATAATGAATTTATACGGGGCTTATCATCAGAGAAATGGACATCATTAAACGAAGATGAAAAGAAGCCATTATATAATCGTTTTCGTCAAGTATGGTGTCCTGGCTCAACATTTAAACCAGTTGTGGCAGGAATTGGGTTGAAAACGGGAAGCATAGATCCAAAAGAAGATTTTGGAAATGAAGGTTTGGCATGGCAGAAAGATTCGTCTTGGGGATCTTATCAAGTGACAACACTTCATGAATATGAACCGGTTATTATGAAAAATGCAATTATCTATTCTGATAATATTTATTTTGCAAAGGCAGCTCTTAAAATAGGTAGTGAGAATTTTATGAATACTTTAAATGAAATAGGATTTAATCAGAATATGCCGTTTGAGATTGCGATGCAGGAATCAACATATTCCAATACAGATAAAATAGAAACAGAAATACAATTGGCAGATAGTGGTTATGGGCAAGGGCAGATTCTTGTAAATCCATTACATCTGGCAAGTATTTATACTTCATTTTTAAATGAAGGGAATATGATAAAACCGTATTTGAAATACAAAGAAGAAGCATCTGGTGAAACATGGATAGAAAATGCGTTTAGCAAAGAAAATGTAGAAGAAATTATGCAAGGGGTGGAAGGTGTTGTAAATGATCCGGAAGGAACCGGATATGCTGCACATCGTGACGATATTTTGCTGGCTGGAAAAACAGGGACAGCCGAGTTGAAGGCAACGAAAGAAGATACTTCTGGCAAAGAAATCGGGTGGTTTTCGGTGTTTACGGCAGATAAAAGCGTGGACAAACCAATTCTTCTTATCAGTATGGTTGAGAATGTGAAAGGAATCGGTGGAAGTGGTTATGTTGTTAAAAAACGATGCAACAGTATTGGATGAGTATTTTGAAGAATAAAAAAACTTTTTATGGGAAATTATTACATATGTAAGATATTTGCGATGATATTGATAGTTCTTATTGTTTTTACAGGGTGCGGACAAAATCGAATTACGGAAAAAGGAGAAAAGAAAGAAACCGTAGAATCTGAAATGAATGCAGAAGCAAAAAAAGCAGCGCAAACTTTTCGGTCTGTTTATATGAAGGAGAAGTCGGAGTTAAATACATTAAAGGTGAAAAGAAAAATTATCAATTGTCTGGAAGAAAAAGGATATGCGGCAGTAGATTGTGATAATCAGATTGATATGGTCAATCGTGAAAAAGTAGAAGAATTTTGCAAAGCAGCGGAGAAAGAAGAACAGGCAGCAGTTGATATTGTTGTTGTATTTGATGAAGGGGAAATTATACAATATCATTTAGAGTCAATGAATGGAAAGATAAATGTTCGATTATGTCAGGTTAAATGGAAGGATAATAGCCCACAGGCTAATTATTATGATGAATATGAAGCATATGAGTGGAAATATACAGAAAAAGGATACTTGTTTCTGGAGGAATATCACCCACCGGGATTTGATGGAGCACCGGGTGAAACTGGATTCAGAGTGCAGCCATTAGATAAAACATGCCGGGAATTGAATCGAAAATATGTTATGCCGTTGGGGTATGCACTTAATAATCTGTTGATTACAAATTGGGATAACCAGAATTATACGGAACTTGATTTTTATGATCTTTATGAAAAAATGTATTATATGAAATATGGAAAGCAAGTTCCATATGAAGCAAATTATGGTGGAGCAGAATATGAAGTTCCAGAAGATGAGTTTGAAGAGGTTATAAAGACCTATTTACCATTTAGTAATAGCGAGATTGAAAAAGGAACTTTTTATAACTCTGATAATAGAACTTTTAGATACAGACCGCGAGGGTTATATGATTGTGAATTCCCATATGAGCCATATCCGGAAGTTATCTCATATGAAAAATTACAAGATGGAACATTAAAACTTACGATAGAAGCAGTATGGGAAATCAGAATGTTAGATCAGGCAATCACCAGTGAATTGATGATAAAACCTATGGAAGACGGAAGTTTCCAGTATTTATCAAATAAGGTAATCAAGTCAGATCAAAATGCAAATGCAGGGTGGTATATGCCAAGGTTAACAGAAGAAGAGTGGGAAGAGAATTACAGTAATAATTAGGGGGCAATATGAAAAGAAAAAGTATTTTGTTAGTACTTTGTATAGGAATGATTCTGACTTCCTGTGAAAGTAAGATATCGTTAAACAGCACAGATGTAAAAAATGAGAAGAATCAGAAAAACACTACCATGGAAAATCCGGATAAGGGATATAATCTACCAATCGATGAAGACAAGAAAAAGGAAGCTGTGAACGATTGTGAAGAAATTATGGGCATTATCCGAGATATTTATTCTGAATATAATGGAATACAAGAAGCAGATCAGAACACTGCTGAGCAAATGATGAATCGGATGAAAGAAATTATCAAACAAAATGGGAATCCGGTCATTGGTTCCGATCATTATTCTGTTATGGATAATTATCAGAAGATGGAACAATTTTTAAAATCTGCAGAACAAGAAGAAAAAGGAAGTGTAATTTTATATGAAGCAGATACAGATGGTGGAATTACCAGAAAAGAATATAGTTATGATGGAAAAGAAATGAGTGTGATGTCCGCAAAAATGATCTGGAGTGAGGATACAGAGCCTGTACTTACATACATATCGCTATCAAAAATAAAAGAATGGGCATATACTGAAAATGGGAATTTCTGTTATGAATTATGCGTACCTGAACCACCGGAAGTGACAGAGATTGTAGATGGAAGTTGTATTATCCGGGTAAAGCCTTTGAGTGAGGAGTGTCGGGAATATTCAAAAAAATATGTGAGTACGTTCGGCTATCAGGGAAACAATCTGTTATGTTCAAACTGGAATGCGGAGGATATGCAGGGGTTGGATTATAATGGACTTTATGAATATTTTTATCAAATGAAATATGGAGAAAAATTTACGGCAGAAAAAGAGGTTGTGGGAATTCCAGCAGAAGAGTTCGAAAATGTAATTATGACATATCTTCCTGTTACAAAAGAAGAATTGAAAGAATGGGCGGTCTACGATGAACAAAGTAATATGTTTATCTGGGAACGATTGGGATGTGGTAATTATTCACCAACACATTTTGGCTTGTCTTTACCGGAAGTAACAGAAGTCAGGCACAATGAAGATGGAAATATTGTTTTGACAATTCATGCAGTATGTGATTCTGTTGTATGTAATGATGCTGTTATTACACACGAACTTACGATGAAAATTCAGGATGATGGAACGATTCAGTATGTTGGAAACAGGATTTTAGATAATGGTATTGATAATATACCGAGGTATCAGTGCCGGTTAGGTAATTTGCAGAATTGATCAGTAGAGAAGAATGAAATAAAGAGAACTGATAACGGGAAATTATGCTATCAGTTCTCTTTATTTATTTCCAAATACCAAGATTAGAAAGTACAGATTCTGTTATTTCGGTAGCCTGACTTCCAGTTGCACCAGAAGAGGATTGAATATTTGTTGCGAAGTAGTAAGTATTATTCGCTGTTTCAATGTATCCGATAAACCAGCCATTGACATCTTTACCATTGACACGCCCAGTTCCTGTTTTCCCGTAAAGAGAACCGGAAGAAGTAGTGGAAAGCAGCAGGGCTTTTTTTACTGCCTGGATATTTTTACTGTCAAAATGAAAATTATTTTGATAGAAATCCTGTAACAATTCCACCTGTTCTATGGGTGATATCTTCAGAGAGAAATCTGTCCAATAGAGATTTAGATTTGTTCCAGTATTCTGATTCCCATAGATTTATTGTCTGTAAAAAATGTTCTTACGGCTTCAAAACCTGCCTGTGAATCAATTGCCTGAAAATACCAGTTTACGGAATTATGTATAGCCGAGGTTAAATCTTGATCGGCTTCCCATGAATGAAAAGGATATGGTTCTCCATTCCATGTGAAAGTGGAATGTTCTGGTGTAATAATTCCAGATTCCAAGCCAAGTAATGCATCATATATTTTATAAGTCGAATTCGGTGATACACGTGTGGAAGCATGATCCATATTATAAATATTCCATTTATCAGCAGACTGATCATATAAAACAAAACTTCCGGTGTAGTCCCCAAAATTGGAAGAAAGATTTAGCTGAGTAATATTCTTTTCGGTTGTGTCAAAATGATAGCCAGTCTGATCAGAAGCATAAACAGAAAGTATGGGAATGCATCCAATGATGATAGTAGAGACGAATATGCATATAAGATATCCACGAATTTTTTGTTTAAAAGTAGGTTGGTGGAATGATGCAATATTTAAAATGCGTCCTTTTAACTGTTTTATATTTCCACTGATTCCCATAGTAAGAGGGAATGGAGACAGAGCTATTGTTTCGGCAAAGTTAATCAGTGTATTTCCATATGACTTGTATTCTGTTTCTTTCAATAATTGTAATACAGCACTGTCGCAGGCAAGTTCGCGTTCCTGCCGTATTCTTTTTAGAAAATACCAGATTAGGGGATTGAACCAGTAGAAAACATTTACTGTATTTATCAAATATCCAATTAGAATATCTTTATGCTTGTAGTGCTGCAGTTCATGAAGAAGCATATATCGAATATCAGTTGAGCTTATAGTTCCAGCGTTAAAATCTGAAATCAAGTGAATTGGAAGATAAATGCGAGGATGCAGGAAACCAGCCAAAACAGGAGATTTCAAAAATGCTGTACTATAAATCGGAATGGTATGCTTGCTGTTCACTTCGTTTAAACATTCTATATAAAGAGCGTTTAGTTCTTCATTTTGAAGAGGTAAAGCAGAACTATGTAAGGCTTTTACTTGTTTTACTGAGCGGTAGAGAAGAAAAAACATTATGAATATACCGATACTCCAGAAAAATACAAGTAATGTGTGAATAAAAGTTGGTATTTGGGTGCTGACAGAGACAGCAAAATCATTTATTTTATCCAAATTATAACCATTACCAGAAAGAAAAGTGGTTTGAATGTCACCATTGGTACTTGAACTGGCTGTCAGAAAATGTCTCCACGATATAGAAGATGGGTCAGAGTTTATCGGTAAAAAGGGAACAATTAGAACGGCAAGAAATATAATCGAAAGATTATATTGCATACGTGCGGATAATTGCCTTTGCAATAAATTTTTAATCCCAGTAAACTACCTAAAAAAATACAAATGATGGCATTACAGAGTAAAAATCGAAAACTAAAATATATCAAAATAGGCTCCTCCCATGGTTAATGATTGGAAAGAAGATTCCGTAAGCTAGCAATGTCTTCTTCAGACAATTTATCATCCTCAATGTAAGAGGCAAGCATAGAAGTGATATTACCATTATAATATCGCTTTAAAAAAGAATTACTTTCCTGCCGAATATATTCGTCTTCCTTGACCAATGGAGTATAGACAAAAACCCGGCCTTGTTTTTCATAGGTTAGTGCTTTTTTAGAAACGAGACGTTTAATCAATGTCTGAATTGTTTTAGGACTCCAACTGGAAATTTGTGTTAATTTTTCAGTAATTTCATTGGTGCTGATTGGTGCGTATTTCCAAACGATTTTCATAACTTCAAATTCAGCTTCTGAAATTTGAGGCAGATTGCTCATGTGATATTCCTCCAAATCTTACGCTTGTAATAAAAATTATTATATATTGAAAATGTCTGATCTGTCAATGGAATGAAAAGCTTGGTTTTATTGATAGACGAGGAAGGTAGTGGATTCCTTTACTGGACTTAGTTAAAGTAATCAGGTAAAATAATATTTAACAGAATGCGGAGTGTGAATATCCGCCTGATTAAAAATACCCAGGACGAAGGAGATAAAATTATGTATGAAATTATGAGTGCAGATGAAGCGATTCGTCTGATCCGGGACGGTGACTGTATCTGTGTCAATTCATTTGTAGGAATAGAGAATCCGACGGAACTTCATGAGGCAATCTACCGAAGATATCAGAAGATGCAGTCACCGACGCATCTGACAATTGTATCGAGTGCAGGGTTTGGTGTCTGGGACGAGGAACATAATGCAGAAAGATATATCAAAGAAGGTGCAGTGGACAAGCTGATCTGTGGTCATTTTGGAGCAATGCTTAGCACGAAAAAATTGGTGTTGGAGGATCGGTTTGAAGCATATAATCTGCCGCTTGGATGTATTTCCCACGCAATCCGTGCACAGGCAGGGGGGCTTCCCGGAGCTCTTTCCAAAGTTGGTCTGGATATTTTTGTAGATCCAAGACGAGAAGGACCTGGAATTAACAGAATTTCTATTGATGACTCACTGGTAAAACATGTTGAAGTGGATGGGGATGAATTTCTGTATTATAAACTTCCAAAGATTACCATTGCGTTGATCAAAGGAACTGCGGCAGACAGAAAAGGCAATATTACATTTGATGATATGTTCATGTCAGGAGATGCGCTTTCTATTTGTCAGGCAAGATAAAGGCAAAGACAGGGGAAAAGTAATTGGTGCAGGTAGACAGATTGGTTGATACACCATCCCGACCACGGAATGCCATTATTCCGGGCTGTTTGGTAGATGCAATCGTTGTGGCAGAGCCGGAGAAGAGAAACGAAGCATATACTGCACTTACCGGAAGTTTTGAGATTCCTTATAAGGAGTGGCATGCATGGAGCGAAAAGATAGAGAATGTGTCTACGAAGCCACAG
>ENA-OQET01001363-OQET01001363.1-human-gut-metagenome-genome-assembly--contig:-NODE-1363-length-10913-cov-3.767198_pt1 | contig 10913 bp, 10 predicted proteins | sample MGYA00242800_ERZ504645 | MGnify/ENA primary metagenome ERZ504645 (study PRJEB26092, sample SAMD00036308) | human gut metagenome | host: Homo sapiens | study: EMG produced TPA metagenomics assembly of... | reverse complement strand
GCCAAGCCCGGAAGGGATAAACGCTGAAGGCATCTAAGCGTGAAGCCCCCCTTAAGATGAGATATCCCATTCGAAAGAAGTAAACCCCCTTGAAGACGACGAGGTAGATAGGGCAGAGGTGGAAGTGTGGCAACACATGGAGCTGACTGTTACTAATCGGGTGAGGGCTTGACCAAAGAATCGCAGGAAGAATGATTTTCAGGGAATGTTGACATGTATGTAGTTTTGAAGATATACTAAAACCAGCTAGATGATAGCTGGTTTTTTTGTGCACAAATTTGTATAATCTACTTGTAAAATAACTATGACACCTATATTTTATTAATTAAAAAGATTATATAAATGAATTAGATTTTTGTCTTTCCGTAAAATGATATGATTTTAGTAAAATAAATGATTAAAATGAATGAAAAAGAGTTTTAGAGACACGGTATACATAGCCGATTGGTTCACCAAGAGCCAGTCGGTTTTTTCATATCCATTTTTATACATAGCCAGTCCCATAAAAAGGTCTGGCTATTAAATCTTCATTCCTTGCGGACGGTTTTGACAGTCTCTGATCAGATCAGCCCATTCACTCAGACGGGTTTGCTGTGCAACTAAACTTGTGTGAGATTTCATGACTCACCTCCTGTGATAAAGTCTAAAAAGTTGAGTACTAAACTATTTGGACTTTGTAGTGATGAGTCTATTATCTCACATTGAATGATTTTGAACAGGTACTTGCTATTTTGCGTTTACTCTCAATATGAGAAGATGGCTATTAAATTTTTAGGAAAGTCCAGCGGTGATATGTCAAGATGAAAAAGAAAAACAAATAGTTTATTTTTTCCACATTTCATAAAGACAAAAAACATCTACCTAAAGCCCTGTCGATCATACTTTTGAAAAATAAGCAGGGCTGACTCATCAGCAGAAGATTCATCTATTCTGCTGAACGGTATAAGCGCTTGTCTTTAAACAGTGCAAAGACAAGCCGCACAAATTTACGGGCAGTTAATGCGAGTGCACGTTTATGTTGAAATCTGTTTACTTCTTTGTACTTGAGGTTATAGAAGTCGCGGTATTCCTTGTCGCATCTTACAAGGGAAAAGGCTGCTTCACACAGATAATACTTTAAAAATCGGTTGCTGGAATGAATCATTCTGGTTGTCTGGGCTTCAAAGTTACCTGATTGGTGCTGTTGCCAGGCGAGACCAGCATATTTCGCAAGGGCAGCTTTCTGAATGGTTTTGGCTACTGCATCAGGATCAGGAAAACGATTCTTTCCTTTTTCAATGATAAATGCAGTTAGTTCTTGTAAGTCCATTTTTTCCAATGCTTCTGCGAATTCGAATTCTTCGTAGACGGCAAGGGCGGTAGTGCTGAAGGTATCTGAAAATACCTTCTTCTGCGTCATAGTAGAATACTTCTTGAAAAGCACATTTATAAAACGTTGTTTTTCTCTGGTGAGGTTGGTAACAGCGTAATAGCGTGCTCTGGTAAGGCTTTGAAGGGCTTTGTAGCGGTAGTCCTCCATATAAACCTCTTTGTTGATTCTACCGAAACGCAGACAGCCAGCAGGTTTGAAGCTAACTTCCATGTCAGGGGAACTGACTTACTATGAAGCAACTCTCTGGGAGTTCAACAGGAGAAAAAAAGAACTATCATCTGATTGACACCAGGCCAATTATATCATGGGCTTAACTAAGCCGATGGAATAAAGTAACTATTAAACTTTATATAAAAAATTGGTATCTAAAAGATATTATAGGAATGGAGGATATGTAAATGGTGAAATTTAAAAGATAGAAAAAATTAAACCATACCTAAAATTTTGTTTATATAAAAAAAATACATAATTGAGTTAAAGTAAAAACATAATAGCAGTGCACGCTAAATAAAAAAGAATGGAGACGATTATGAAAACAAAGAATGTAAAATGCTTTTTTTGCTGCTATTGCAGCAACAACACTTGTAGTTGGAATGGTAGCAGGATGCGGTAATACGGTGAAAGCTGATGAGGTTTCTAAAGAGGAAAGCTCCGGTTCAAAAGAAATTGGTCCGGATCTTACAGTGGGGTTTGCTCAGAGCGGAAATCCAAATCCCTGGATGGTTGCATTAACGGAAAGTATGCAGCAAAGTGCAGATGAATATGGTGTGAATTACATATACACAGATGCTAATGATGATATGGCGACGCATGTAGCCAATATAGAGGACATGTTGGCAAAAGATCTTGATATTTTGGTTATTGCTCCTATGGAAGATACAGGATTGGAAGCAGTTCTTGACGAGGCGGCGGAAAAGGGAGTTCCGGTTATTTTGTCAGCAAGAACAACTCAGGGAGAATATGTAACCACGGTTTATTCTGATCAGGCATGGGAAGGAGAAAGATGTGCTGAGCTTATCGGAGAGAAAATACCGGATGCAAAGGTTGTAGAATTGCGAGGGATAGAAGGAACGTCTTCTGTTGCGGGGCGCGAGAAAGGATTCCGTGATGTAATGGCTGAGCAATATCCTGATATGGAAATTGTAGTGGAGCAGACAGCTAATTTTTCCAGGCAAGAGGCAATGGATGCTATGGCAAATATCCTTCAGGCTAAGGGACCAGATGCTATTGATGCTGTGTACTGCCACAACGATGAAATGGCACTTGGAGCTGTACAGGCAATTAAAGACGCAGGCCTGACTCCAGGAGAAGATATTCAGGTAGTAGGTATTGATGGACAGAAGGAAGCATGGGAGCTTGTAAAATCTGGTGAAATGTTGGGAACTGTACAATGTTCGCCTAAACATGGACCGACAGTATTCGAGGTTATTCAAAAAATTCTTGACGGAGAGACAGTTCAGAAGGAAACGATTGTTCCGGATCAGGTTATTACAAAAGAAAATGTGGATGAATCCGAGTCCCTCGTTTTCTAATGATTAGAAACTTTAAAAGGCTTTGAAATTATGGAGTGGACCTTGCTGAGCAGGTCCACTTTTCTGCAAAAAAGGAGCGGAATATGAGTGAAAAAAAGTATTGGAAATGAAGGGAATAACAAAAATATATCCGGGAGTACGAGCATTAGATGGTGTTGATTTTATTGTAGAAGAAGGCAGTGTTCATGCTTTGATGGGAGAAAATGGTGCCGGAAAATCAACATTAATAAAAATACTAACTGGCGTAATTGGAAAAGATTCAGGAAGTATTGTATTAAGTGGGAAAGAAGTTAATTTTCACAGTGTATACGAAGCAAATAATAATGGCATCAGCGCAGTATATCAGGAACTGGATTTAATACCGGAATTAAGTATTGGCGAGAATATATTTATGGGCCGGGAAATGATGAAAAAAGGCTCTATAGATTGGAAAAATACTTATAAAGAAGCTGACAAAATTTTGAAATCGATGGGGATTTTATTGGATGTTACTGCGAAACTTTCAAGTTTAGGCACAGCCATGCAGCAGATGGTCTCAATAGCAAGAGCCATCTCCATAAAATCACAGATTGTCGTTTTGGATGAACCAACATCATCGCTTGATACTTCAGAAGTTGAAGTGCTGTTTAAAGTTATCGAAAAATTAAAAAGAGATAAGATTGCGGTCATTTTTATTACTCACAGGCTAGATGAAGTTTTTGCAACATGTGACACTGTCACAATTTTGAAGGATGGAAAACTTGTTCATAGATGCAAAATAGAAGAAACAAATAAACTGGATATGGTATCAAAGATGATAGGAAGAAACGCCAGTGATGTAATGGGACAAACAAAAGTCTGTTTGTCAGATCGTAGTCCTAAAGAAATTTTCCTCGAAGCCAAAGGAATGAAAAAATTCCCCAAGGTAATTGAACAAAGTATTAAAATCAGGAAGGGCGAAGTGCTGGGGCTTGCAGGACTTCTGGGAGCTGGACGTACGGAATTGGCAAGGCTGCTTTTTGGTGCAGATACATGCAAAGAGGGGACAATTGAAATAGAAGGAAAACCGGTAAAAATCAATACTCCGAGAGATGCAATTTCAAACAGAATTGCTTTCTGCTCAGAGGACAGAAAAGTAGAGGGAATTATTCCCAATATGTCAATAAGCAATAATCTTACCCTTGCATGTTTGAAATCAATCTCAAAATGGGGGGTTATTTCCAAGAGGAAACAAAAGGCTCTGGTTCAAAAATACATTGAAATGTTGAAAATAAAAATAGGGAATGAAAAGGATCCTATTATCAGTTTAAGCGGAGGAAACCAGCAGAAGGTTCTGATCGCACGGTGGCTGTGTGCTAATCCTTCCTTGCTGATTCTTGATGAACCTACTCGAGGAATTGATGTGGGTGCAAAACAAGAGATCCTGGATAAGGTATGTGAGTTGTCAGAACAGGGGATGAGTGTGCTGGTTATTTCCTCTATTCTGGAAGAACTGGTTCAGACATGTGATCGCATTCAAGTGATCAAAGATGGAAAGACCAGAGGAGAAATACAGTATGAAGGAATCAGTGAAGCATCTATTATGCAGACCATAGCTAAGGAATAAGGGAGAGGAGATCAATTGGTATGGGGTATTTTGTTAGGAAGCTAGAAGAACTGCCCGTCTCAAAAGTGGAAGGAGCGCATGGAGGAACAGGAGTCCTGGAGGTAGTACAATTGCTTGGAAACCAGGAGGGCGTTGGATTCCCGGGTAATCCAGATGATTTTGAATCGGATGTCAACTTTTTACATCGGTTGGTTTTGCCCCAAGGAACATGTATAGGAATGCACAAACATGTTAATTCAGAAGAGTTCTACTATATTGAAAAAGGAAATGCTGTTATGATCGCAGACGGAAACGAAATCCATATGCCACCTCATAGTGTTTTTATGATAAATCCGGGGAAGTGAACATTCTTTTTTGAACTGTGAAACTGAAGATGTAGTAGCTCTTGTTATGGAAGTTAATCTTGATAATAAGTAGAATGGAGAACGATATGGGGAAAAAAAAGGTATTAAATAAAAACTTGTATAATTTTATAGTTGATTATTCGGCCTTGATAGTTGCATTATTGCTTATTATTATAAATGTTATTTTTACTCAGAATTTTTTTAATATAACAACAATCTCTAATATAGTGATTCAGATGACTTCTACTTTACTGATTTCACTTGGAATGACGTGGGTAATTGCATCTGGAGGAATAGACATTTCTGTTGGATCTGTTATGGCGCTTTCGTCTATGGTATCAGTCAAGTTGCTGGATTACGGTTTGTTGACAGCTATGGCTGGAGGAATGTTAGTAGGTATTGCATCGGGAGCCTTGATTGGATTTTTAGTTGCACGATTTGACATCCAACCGATGATTGTGTCTATGACATTAATGATTGGATTACGAGGCGTAGCTCAGATCCTAAATGATTCTAAAATCCTTAGATTTGACAATGATGCCTATGCACAGATTGGAAGAGCAAAAATTTTCGGAAATCTACCAATACAGATTCTTATTATGTTATTTTTATTGTGATAATATGGTTTATTAGCTCTAAAACAATATTTGGAATTAAAATAGAGGCAGTAGGAGATAATAGAGAGGCATCCAGACTTTCCGGCATTAACACACTTATGGTTCTGGTGAGTATTTATGCGGTGACAGGACTTTTATCCAGCTGTGCAGGAATTATTGAGACGGCACGTCTGTACGCTTCAGATGCCAACACGCTCGGAAAAGCGATTGAAATGGACGCGATATCAGCTGTTGCGATCGGCGGCACAAGTATGATTGGAGGAAAACCAAATATTGTAGGAACAATATTTGGAGTTATCATCATTCAGGTGCTGACGACGATGGTCAATATGAATAATATCTCCTATCAGTATTCTCTTGTATTAAAAGCAATTGTTATTGTGGTAGCCTTATATGGACAAAGATTTTTACAGAGCAGAAAAAGGGGTGTGGCGTAATGGCGAAAGAAAAGAATATAAAAGATACTGTTTTATTATTTGTAAAGAATAATAGTACATTCATGATTTTTGCAGTGATTTTTATCTTTGCATCCCTGAGGTATGAAGAATTTTTTACATATAATTTTATAAAAAATCTAATTGTTCAAAACACAATGATAGGACTTCTGGCTTTTGGAATGAGTTTCGTGATAATAGCAGGAGACATTGACCTTTCTGTTGGATCTGTTATGGCACTTTGTGGAGTTATTGCAGCCAAATTGTCATCTCAGAATATTCTTATTGTATTTGCGGTAACATTTGGAGTGGGAATCTTTTGGGGCTTTTTAAATGGATTTATGGTTGCAAAAATGGATATTGTTCCCTTTATTGCCACACTGGCTACAATGGTTGGAGTTCGAGGAATTGTTCATATTATTACTGGCAGTAAGTCTGTTTCGACAGCCGGATGTACAGAGGTGTTTAAGGCCATTGGACATGGAGAATTGATTCCGTACGTTCCGAATACCATTCTCATATATTTGGTGGTTTTTGCAATATGTATGTTTGTACAGCGAAACACCAGATATGGTCGACATAATTATGCAGTTGGAGGAAATCTTTCAGCCTCAAAAATGATGGGAATCAATGGAACTAGAATAAGAATTTTAAATTATGTTCTTAGTGGTGTTATGGCTGCAATTGCTGCACTTATTATGACTTCTAGACTGGGATCCGGACAATATAGTGCCGGTGATGGTTGGGAAATGGATGCAATTGCATCAACTGTTATTGGAGGTACACTCCTTACTGGTGGTGTTGGCGATGTAAAAGGAACTTTCTTCGGGGTACTTATTTTAGGAATCATTAAACAGATTTTCAACCTACAGGGAAATCTTAATACATGGTGGCAGAACATTGCCACAGGTTTGATTCTTCTGGCAGTGGTTGTTGCACAGTCGATAGCGAAAAATAGAAAATAAATGGTTAAAAAACCGGGTATAAAGTGTTTGGTTTTATACCTGGTTTTTTATTATATATCTATCGTTTTATAAAATCGGTGATATAATATAAGTGGTGTGTAATTCGATGTACTATAAAAAGAAAAAATTGGAAGATATTGTAAACTGAGGAGGGGGTCAAAATAACATTAAATAAGAAATTTAGAGAAATGATGCTGTCGGACAGTTTTTTTCTGCACTTACTGAAAGCTTTTCTTGTAGTATCAGTTTTTCCTCTTGTAATTGCCGGAATTATTAGCTGTGTCTCGTTTTACAATGTGAGTTTCGAATATGCTGTTTCGTATTCTAATAAAAAATCAGAACTTGTTGCATTACAGATTAATATGCTCCAGGATGTAAATGAGAAAATAACAAATAGCTTACATAATTCATCAATGATGCAATTAGAGATGAGATCAGGATTGTATGGTCATACTCATACAATGGAAGACCTGTTTAAAATAAACGAAGCGTTGTCTTATATAAAAAACAGTTCGGTCAGTGGAATAGAAGGGATCTATTGTATTAAGAAAAATGGGACGGTTTATCAGTCGAATACTACTGCAGTTTACAAGTATTTTAATACAGATGTACAATGGTATCAAGATGTGCAGGAGAAACAACAGGGAATCTGGCTGTCGCCATACAAACATTCACTGGTTACACCAGCCCTGGAAGGGAATTATGTTGCATACTTATGCCCATATCTTGATTATATTACCGGAGAGATGAATGGCGTTGTTTTGATAGAAATGGATTGCGATGAGATTTGGGAAATTTTACGCAAAGACAGCGAAAAAGATTCTACGCAGTATTCGATTTTGAATCAGGAGAATCATGTGATTTATACAACTGATTCCGATCAGAGAAAGGCCACGGAAGAGATGCTGGATGAAAATAAATTTTCATATGTTGAAGAATTAAACAATGGTTGGAAGATTGTGAGTAATATTTCAAAAACAGAAATCTTTTTATCAGTAGTGAAATCTTTGATTATCTTGTTTACGATTCTTCTTCTCGTGTGTTTTTTCAATTATAATTATTGTTTCGATAAAAAAAGCGAATGAAATATCAATGCCTATAAAAAAATTAACAGAAAGCACAAAATTAGTACAAAGAGGACAATATGATGTTCAAATGGACATACCGAATACATCGGGAGAAATTGTTGAACTGTATCAGAATTTCAATAAAATGATCGTAGCATTACAGAAATACACGTCCAAAATTATTGAGGAGCAGAAAAAACTCAGACTTGCAAACTATAAGGCTCTTCAAGCTCAGATTAATCCGCATTTTTTATATAATACGCTGGATACAATTGCGTGGGATATCCGACTAAATGATAATAAAAGAGCATTGTCAATTTTGATGGCGTTTACTCAGTTTTTCAGGACATCTCTGCGTAAAGGGGAAGATATGGTTACGTTGGGACAGGAATTTGAACATGTGACCAGTTATCTGCAGATTCAAGAGCATCGGTACGGAGAAATTATGGAATACCGCACCAAATATAATCCGGAGTTGAAAGATAATATGCTTCCGAAAATGATTTTGCAACCTCTTGTTGAAAATTCTATCTATCATGGAATCAAAAAGAAAGATGAGTTGGGGTATGTAATTATTTATACAAAATGTTATAATGAATATTATGAAATCGTTGTTTATGATAATGGTGGAGGAATGAGTAAAACGCGATTGCAACAAATAAATGAAAGTTTAATAAAAGAAGTCCACTGAAAACAGAATCCAGCGGGTATGGAGTTTATAATATTGATGAGCGAATTAAGATACTGTTTGGCTTCGATTATGGATTAACATTTTATAGTGAAGAGAATAGATATACAAAAGTAGTCGTGCGTTTACCATATAGTACACAAGAAGAGGGGATTGCTAAAAGTGATAAAGTTACTGGTTGCAGATGATGAAAAAACAATAAGGGAAGGTATTAGAAAGGGCATACTATGGAAAGAAATTGATTGTTCTGTTGTGTATACAGCAAAAAATGGATTAGAAGTTCTTCATTTTCTAGAAGAAAATACTGTTGATATTATTATAAGTGATGTAAAGATGCCAAGAATGAGCGGATTGGATTTGATAAAATCTCTTCGTGAAAAGGGGAGTTCAGTCCCCCGTTAATTTTTGTGAGTGGATACGAAGATTTCAAATATGTACAAGAGGCTATGAAGTACGAGGCGTCAGCGTTTATTTTGAAACCGATAAATACGGATGAATTGCAGAAGGAAGTACAGAAAATTTGTAAGAAGTACAACATAGGAGGTGAGAATATTCCCTTGAGACACTTTATCGAGTATCATTTTAAAGGCGCTGAGAAAAAAGGGGATCTGCTAAATTATGAGTTTTTTGGAAGAAACTCTAAACCGCAAATATTTTTGTGTAATCAATCTTCGATGTAATTATGCAGAAATTAAGTCACAACTTTTCTTGTTGAATTTTAGAGAAAAAATCGAGGGTATCATGAGAAAATATCTTCCGTCTGATCAGTTTGCTGAAATTGAAATTTCTAGTCATGGGCTGCTGTATTGCGTAATGAATAGCGAAAAAAACAGATTGGAATATACAATTCATCAATTAAAAGAAAATCTTAGAAAGGAATTATCAGAATTTTCCTATTCCAATTTAAGAATAAGGAATGGAGGAATTTATCGAGGAACCCAACATATTCTGGATTCATATATTGAGTCGTTTGATAACACATACTTAAAGAATGATAGGGAGGGGGTGCTAGAGAAAAAAATATTGACTGATGTGTTTGTTGAGTTATTTGAATCAGAAGATACTATTATAGAAAATTTGATTTCAAGGAAAAAGGATGAAGTAAATCAGATTTTGGATAGACAAAAAGAGATCGTTCTTAAACGTAGGATTGAAGGGGCTGATGTAAGGGTTTATCTTGAACATTTATTTTTTACGTATCACAAACAGGAGAATGCGTTAAATTCCAAAGAAGATCAGAAATGTAATTCATATTTGCAGGAAGATTTTATGGAGCTTTCGATCGAAGAAATGTTTCAAAAGGCAAAAAAAGCGTGTTAATGAGATCTGTGTTTCCAGAAGAACAGAAAATCTAAGTTCGGTGGAGAATAATAATCAAAAGATTAAAAACTATATTTTACAGAATTATGAGAATCCGCAACTTTCCTTGTCGTCGATTTCTGAATATATGGCACTAAATGCCTCTTATTTGAGTACGGCATTTTCACGGTGTGAGGGAATTACAATTTCGAACTATATCTTGAATATCAGGATACAAAAGGCGGAGAAACTGTTGCTAAATTCCAGCATGAAAATCAGCGAAATCAGTCATTGTGTTGGATTTATTAATTATACTTATTTTAGCAGCGCATTCAGGCGAGTGAAAGGGATGTCTCCCTCTGAATTCAGAAACCAAGAATAGTATGTGAAATCAGTTGATGTGATTTTGAGGATTAAACGCTATTAATCGAAGCGAGGAACCCCATTATGGGCACCTCGCTTTTTTTATACTTAAAGATCTGAAAACATGTCTGGGAAATATCTGTAATAACCCTTACCGTATTCGCGTGATTTTTGGTGCATTATTTTATACATACCATATGCAGCTTCCTGTGCAGCTTTCTGATCGCCAACAAGCAGACGATAGTTATTTTCACTTAAAACATTATCTCCGTCTGAAAGATATAATTGTATATAAAAACAATTTGAAATATCGGAAGGCAGCTTAAATTCAAGAAACTCATAAGCGGTTGATGAGTTCTCTGTTACCGATGCAGTAAATGTGTTAGAATACAGTTCATTTTGATCGGAATCTCTAAAAATACATTTGTATGTCAGACTTGGGTAGTTTTTGTAGTAATCGTTGATAATGTAAAGTCTGCCACGGAAAAGTTCATTCGGCATCCACCTTCGCTTCTGGATTTCCAGAGAAGGCAGAAGCGGTTGGTAAGAACGCTTTACGTAATCAAACGATTTTTTTGTCTGTCCATAATAATCAATGATATCCCATTTAATAATAGGCCAGTTGGTAATAAAATGACATAATGAAA
>ENA-OQET01001362-OQET01001362.1-human-gut-metagenome-genome-assembly--contig:-NODE-1362-length-10939-cov-2.791343_pt1 | contig 10939 bp, 11 predicted proteins | sample MGYA00242800_ERZ504645 | MGnify/ENA primary metagenome ERZ504645 (study PRJEB26092, sample SAMD00036308) | human gut metagenome | host: Homo sapiens | study: EMG produced TPA metagenomics assembly of... | reverse complement strand
GTCTAACTATCTACATTTCCTTTGACAATAACTGAAAGAGATAACGGAATAGCAAAGCCAGCCGAGCCAGTCAACGGTCAAGATGAACGGCGCAAGCGCCGCCGTTGACAGCCCCGCCCGCCTTTGCAGATAGGCAATCAAGGGGCGACAGCAAGGAGTGCTGCCGCCCACAGTATTATCAGAGAGGGAGAATTCTATGAGAAATCGGATTGTAAAAGTGACAGAAGTTGTAGTCAGAAGCGCTTTTTACATCATCTCAAACTATGTATTTGTTAGCATGGGACTATCATTTCATACTCAATGGATTTCAATTCTATTTTTGCTTTCAATGGTATGGTCTACTATTGATTACGGAAAGTCCATAAATGAAATAATCGAAAAAAAGGTAATTGCTGAAATACTATGTATATGTTGCATTGCACTGAGTATAGCGATGGCATATTTTGTGGGATATATTCAAGGAGCATTCGTTTCCCTCTGAAAATACAGGGCCACAACTTTCCGCTTAATATATCAGTATGGAACAAGTTATCAAAAAGTCATGAATGCTCGTAGCTCACCGGCCCGGCCAGCAAAAGCAGTAAATCTGAAATTGATTTACTGCTTTTTTGCTCAATAGACTCTTAAATCATCTGAAAATATTTCAACGCATCCCTGATCGCCGCTTCCTTCTCCGGCGGACATTTTGGCACTTTGGCATCTTCCTTCTTTGACAGGTTATAATTTTGCCCCACATCCAGCCCGCACTTGCGCTTTATCTGTGAGATGTACAGGGAAGATACCTTCAAACCGGTATGCTCCAACACATACGCCTTGATCTGCTCATAAGTCGCGCCCTTCTGGAAGCCGGACATATCCATATCTTCCAGCGAGAACTCCACCCGCACCTTCTTTGAGTCGATTTCTCCCTTGGAAAGCAAAACAACCGTCTCGCAATGCCTCGTCCTCGGGAAAAGGTCCACCGGCTGCACCTTTTCTGTCCGATACCCATGTTCTTCCAGCCACTTGGCATCCCGGGCGGCGGTGGAGGGGTTGCAGCTGACATAGACCACCCGGCGGGGGGACATGGCGACGACAGCGGAAAGGGTTGCTTCGTCACAGCCTTTGCGGGGCGGGTCGAGCATCACAACATCCGGGTGCAGGCCCTCGGCGGCAAGCTGAGAGGCCGCCTTACCAGCATCGGCGCAGAAGAAGCGGCTCTTTGCGGCTATGGCATCACCCATGCGGGCAGCATTGGCCTTGGCGCTTCGATGGCCTCAGGCACGATCTCCACGCCGATGAGCTCCCGGCAATGGTCTGCCATGGACAGGCCAATGGTGCCCATGCCGCAGTAGAGATCCAGCAGCAGGTCATCCGGAGTCAACTGAGCATATTCTGCAGCAATGCCATAGAGCCGCTCAGCAGCCAGAGTGTTGACCTGATAAAACGACAAGGGGCCCAGCTGCACCGGAACGCCGCAGAGGGTGTCCTCGATGAACCCGGGGCCGTACAGGGCGTGGGTCTCGCTGCCCAGGATCACATTGGTGTTTTTGGCGTTGACATTGATCAGGATGGTGGCGATATCGGAAAACTGCGCAGTCAGTGCGCGGCAAAGCTCCTCTGCTTGGGGCAGCTTTGCCCGGGTGCAGACCAGGCAGACCATGATTTGGCCGCTGTGGACACCCCGGCGCAGAAACACATGACGAACCAGCCCCTTGCCCGTCTGCTCATCGTAGGGCTGGATGTTGTGGGCGGCAAAGAAATCGCAGAGGGTATTGCCAATCTCGTTCAGCACATCCGGCTGCAGTTTGCAGTCGGGGCAGGGAACGATGCGGTGGGTGCGCCCGGCGTAGAAACCGATACAGGGTTTGCCATTCTTATCACAGCCCACCGGGAATTGAACTTTATTGCGGTAGCGGTCGATCTCGGGGGAGGGGAGGGGCGGCAGCACGGGTACATCCAGCCCGCCAATGCGGCGGAAAGCATCGGTAACGCTTTCGCCCTTGGCGCGCAGTTCAGCGGCATAATCCAGATGCCGCAGGCTGCAGCCACCGCAGGGGCCGGCCACTGCACAATCTACCGGGATACGGTCAGGCGAGGGAGTCTGAATGGCATCCAGAATACCGAAAGCGTAGCGGCCGCAATCTTTAACGATGCGGATGGCGGCAACGTCACCGGGGGCGGTGCCGGGTATGAACACAGCCTCGCCGTCCGGGCTGTGAGCAACGCCGCTGCCATCGTTGGACAGGCGCTCAATGGTCAGGGTCAGCACCTGATTTTTCTGTAAGGGCATGAAAATTCTCCTTTGGAATGGGATTGGGTCAGGCTTCTTCCGAAGCGGGGGCATCTGCATTTTCGCTCTGGGCGGCAATGTATTTGCTGGGCGGCATCCCCTTGGCCCGCTTGAAGACCGGGAAAATAGAACTGGTCAAGAAGCCCACCGAGATGGCGACCTCTGCAATGGAAAGGTTTCCGGCCCTCAGTAGCTTGCAGGCTTCGTTGATGCGGTATTCGGTCAGATAATCGATGGGGCTCTTGCCCACATTGAGCATAAACACCCGGTACAGATGACTGCGGGAAACGCCCACGCTCTTAGCGACATCATCAATGGAGATGTCGTGCGAATAGTTGAACTGGATGTATTTGATGGCATTCAGTACATATTGATTGGAGGAGGAAGCGTTGTGGGGGCGCGTCTCACTGGTCTCCTTCATCAGGGCGGAGATGAACAGGTAGAGATACCCCACCATGGCAGCCTCATCCTGAGGCTCTAACCCACGGGAAGAATAGATGTTGGTCAGAGCTGCCCGCATTCCCTCCGGGTCCTGCGTGTGGTGCACAGGAGCAGTATCGGTAAAGGGAAGCTGTGCCGCCAGTTTATGGGCGCAGGCACCGTTGAAGCCGACCCAGCTGTACTCCCAGGGCTGCTGCTCGTCGGCAGAGTAGCGGATGAGCTGACTGGGCCGGGCAAAGAACAGATCTCCCGGCACGACCTCAAAGGTCTTGCCGCCCACTTCAAAGGTGCCCTTGCCCGAGACAACCAGATGGATCAGGTAGTGATCCCGGATACCGGGGCCCCAGGTCTGGCCCGGGGCACAGCGTTCCAGACCACAGTTGAAGATGGATAATTCAATATTATTGGTGTAATTCTGCTTGAAGGACTGCTTGTAGACATCTGCCATGATCGTTTCCTCCAGTTGACCGCATTCTTGATTCCAGTATATCATAACTGTATCTGCAAATTCAACAAAAGTACATCCGAAACTTTGTTTTTCGCGCTGAAATTGGATTTTTTGCGGATTCAAATTGCAAAAGAGGGCGGAATGAAGTACAATAAGGCTAACCCAAGTGCATGGAGCCTTCATGCACGGACTTTGTGGAGAACGTTTGTGGAGGAGGAGCGGCCATGGCGACCAGTGCACAACTCAGACGGGAGATCCTTGCGGGGCAGTGGGACGAAGCGCTCTGCACGCTCTATGGCACAGAACCGGCGGTGCTGGCCCGCCAGCGGCAGCGGTATGCCGCCGCGCTGGAACAGTTTGAGCTTTACTATGGCCCCGGGCGGCAGGTGCATGTTTACTCGGCTCCGGGCCGGGCGGAGCTGGGCGGCAACCATACCGATCATCAGCACGGGTATGGGCTTGCGGCAGCGGTGACGCTGGATCTGGTCGCAGTGGCATCCCCCAGTGACGACGGTTTTATCCGGGTCAAATCCCGGGGCTTCAACAAGCTGGATGTCATTGATCTGAGCGAGGCCGAGCCCCAGCAGGGCGAGAGCACCCCATTTCGGCCAGTTTGATCCGGGGCATTGCGGAAGGTTTCCGGGCACAGGGAAAAGACGGTGGGTGGCTTCGATGCCTATACCGCCAGCGATGTGCTCCGGGCAGCGGGCTTTCCAGTTCGGCGGCTTTTGAGATGGGGATGGCGGCCATCCTGAACGGGGAATATGGCTGCAGGCTGACAGCGCCGGAGCTGGCGAAGATCTGCCAGTATGCGGAAAATACATATTTCGGAAAACCAAGCGGCCTGTTGGATCAGCTGACCAGCGCCGTGGGCGGGGTCATCTTTGCGGATTTTGCCGATCCAAAGAAGCCCCGGATAGAAAAGATCCACACGGCAGGGTTGCTCCCGGCGGACATGACCCTTTGCGTGACCGATACCCGGGGCAGTCACAGCGAGCTGACCGGTGAATTTGCGGCCATCCGGCATGAAATGGAATCGGTGGCGGCCTGTCTGGGCGGTAAGGTGTTGGGGCAGGTCAAGGAACAGGAGTTCTGGACGGCTCTGCCACGCCTGCGCAGGGCTTGCGGGGATCGTGCTGTTCTGCGTGCGGTCCACTATTTTGAAGAGAATGCCCGCGCATTGGCCCAGCGGAATGCCCTGGTCAGCGGGGATTTCAATGCTTTCCTGCAGCTGATTCTGGAAAGTGGACATGCCTCTTTTGCCCTGTGCCAGAACGTTTACTGCTCTACGGACGTACGGCATCAGGGGCTCTCGGTGGCGCTTGCCCTCAGTCAGACTCTGCTGGAGGGGCAGGGGGGAGCCTGGCGGATGCAGGGCGGCGGCTTTGCAGGAACCATTCAGGCGTTTGTGTCCGGTATGCTGACTGCAAAATATCACGAAGCGATAGAAAAGGTGTTCGGTGCGGGCAGCTGCTATCTGCTCCGTCTGCGGGAGCAAGGGGCCCTGCGGGTCATTTGAACATCTGGATCCGGCCAAACAAAAAGAGCTTCACACTCCGGCAGAAGCCGGAATTGTGAAGCTCTTTCATGTTACAGGGGAAAACGACTCAGATACCGCGCTGCTGCTGTTTCTGGCGCATTTCATCCGTGAAACTAGAAAGCGGCAGAGAAGGTATCATCGTGATAACCGAACCAGTTGGACAGGTTCTTGTAAATGTTTTCTACAAACCGGTAGCCGGAAACAACAACATTGAACAGGAGCAGAGGCACAAACGAGATGGAGATGGAGAGGATCCCCCCCTGAAAGAAGAAATCGTCCAGGTGGAGGTTATCCGTAAAAGCTAGTCCAAATGCATCTCCCCAGTTCTCGCCGCCAAAAGATCTCCGGCAGCTCTTCTTCCGGAAGCGTTGCATAAGATGCAGGCATACGCAAGTTTTCCATAAAGCTCCTTCAAAGATTTACTCAGGCGGCCAGAGCTGCTGTACCTGCGGCCTGTGCCTGATTTTTGGCTTCGCTCTCGTTGTAGATGTTCCGCATGTCATTGTAAATGGACAGGAAGCTCTCAATAGCAGACCTAGCCCAGTAGTAGACATAAACGCCTGCAAAACCGGCAGCAACCACAGTCATGGTCTTGCCAACGGGAGTCTGGCGGCCCCAGTAATGCTCAATGGCACCCATCGTGGTCAGACCATCGTTCCGCATGTCAATGATACCGGCAATGGTGTTGCTGATGGCAGCCTGACCCAGCATACGTACCAGGTTGACACCGACATTAACGGTGAAATTCAGGACATCCTGCGCGTTGATATTCAGCTCAAAAGCGCCGCCAACGGTGTAGACCATTTCATCTTCGGAGAGAACCGCATAGGACGCGGGCAGCTGCATCGTGCTCTGATAGGTAAATTCCATGGTGGAAAACTCCTTTCGTTCGTAAAATCCGCGCAAAGGCGGATATGAAGCTAATTGGATTATAGCATAATTGCCCAAAAACAACAAGAGAGCGATGAAACCCCAAATGCGAAAGAATTGTGAAGATACTGTGGCCGTTTTGTAAAAAAGAAACGGTTCTGCGCGGAAATATATGGAACGTCCTGCGCGGGATGCGGCGAAAAAATGTTGTGTGAAAATTGAAAATAATGCAAAAAGAGACGGCGGGCACCAGTTCCTCCGGAAAGGAGGGGCTGGTGCCTGCCGTCTTTGTATGGGGAGAAAAGAAGAAGGAAACGTTTTAGCGGTCTGCCACAGCCGGAGCCCGGTCATACAGTGCTGTCAGATCGGCAATATGCTCGGCCAGCAGACTGGTAAGCGGGGTATCCAGCCGCCACTGCCAGTTGGCTCCCTGGGTGCTGGGGGTGTTGATGCGGGCCTCCGCACCCAGATGCAGCCAGTCGGCCATGGGGATGATGGCCATATCCGAAACACTGGCAAGGCAGGCGCAGATCATAGCCTCTGTCAGATCCTCGGGCAGGCAGCGCAGGTAACGGCAGGCATAGTGGACATCCTCGGGGCTGGCAGATTGCCGCCAGCCCTCGGTGGTCACATTGTCATGGGTGCCGGTGTAGACCACGCTGTTGTGAGGGTAGGTGTAGGGAAGATAGTTGCCCGGTTCCCGGCTGTCAAAGGCAAACTGCATGATCTTCATGCCCGGATAGCCGCTGGCAGCCAGCATGGTCTTGACCTCAGGGGTCAGGTATCCCAGATCCTCTGCAATGATGCCGCCCTGACCCAGGGTCTCGTGGATGGCATCGATGAAAGCACGATCCGGCCCCTTTTCCCAGTGGCCGCCTGCCGCCGTCTTGTTTCCGGCAGGGATGGCGTAGTAGCTCTCAAAACCACGGAAGTGGTCGATGCGCACGACATCATAAATCGAAGTAGCGTGCTGCATCCGGCGCTTCCACCAGGCAAAATCCTCGGCCTTGTGGCGGGGCCAGTCGTAGAGCGGATTGCCCCAGAGCTGACCGTCTGCCGCAAAGGCATCCGGGGGACAGCCTGCCACCTGCGTCAGGTGGGTCTGGCCGTCGGTCTGGAAGAGCTCCGGCCGCGTCCACAGATCGCTGGAATCTGGGCTGACGTAGATGGGGATATCTCCCACCAGCTGGATGCCCTTGCTGTTGGCATAGGCCTTCAGCCTGCGCCACTGCTGGTCGAACTTGAACTGCACCGCCTTGAAATAATCTACCTGCCCGGCTAGACGCTCCCTGGCAGCGGCTACGGCAGCGGGCTGGCGGGTGCGCAGGTCATCCGGCCAGTCACACAGGCCTGCCTGTCCCTGTTCGGCCTTGACGGCCATGAACAGGGCGTAATCGTCCAGCCAGAAGCTCTGTGCCGTGCAGAAGTCTTTGTACTCCACGCTGGCTGCAGCCAGCAGACGGTCAGCGGCTTTTTGCAGCACCACCGGGCGCTGCTGGTAGAGCACGCCGTAGTCCACCGGTCCAACCGGAACTTCAGCGGGAATCTCATCAGCGGTCAGATAGCCCTGCTCGTGCAGGACACGGAAATCGATAAAGTAGGGGTTCCCGGCAAAGGCGGAAAAGCTCTGGTAGGGGCTGTCACCGTAGCCGGTGGGGCCAATGGGCAGGATCTGCCAATAGGTCTGCTTTGCACGGGCCAGAAAATCCACGAACGAAAATGGCTTCTTCCCCCAGCGTGCCGATGCCAAAGGGCCCCGGCAGACTAAAAATCGGGCATCAGAATGCCGCATGCTCGCATGGTGAACTCCTCCTTAACCCTTGACAGCGCCTGCAACAACACCCTCAATGATGTATTTCTGGCAGGTCATGTACAGGATGATGATGGGGATGATGGCGATGATGATGCAGGCCATCATGGGGGTCCAGCTCCACACGGCCATAGCCGCCGCGGAAGTACTGGATTGCCATGGGGATGGTGCGGTACTTCTTGATATCCAGCACCAGAGTGGGCAGCAGGTAGTCGTTCCAGACCCACATGGTTTCCAGAATGGCGGTGGAGATCATGGTAGGCTTCAGGATGGGGAACACGATCTTGAAGAAGATCTGGATGGGGTTACAGCCATCGATCATGGCGGCCTCCTCGATCTCCATGGGAACGCTCTTCATAAAGCCGGTGAACATGAACACGGCCAGACCGGCACCAAAGCCCAGGTAGATGATGCAGATGTTCCAGGGGGTGTTCAGTTTGAGGGTATCTGCGGTCTTGGACAGAGTGAACATGACCATCTGGAAGGGGACGACCATCGAGAACACGATGAGCAGGTTCATAAACTTGCTGAGTTTGTTGTTCACCCGGGTCAGGTACCAGCCTGTCATGGAGCAGCACAGCAGGATGAGGGCCACGCTGGAAACAGTAATGACGAGGCTGTAGCCCAAACTGGAAAGGAAGCCCATTTTGATCACGCCGTAGACGTAGTTGGAAAGGCCTGCAAAGGTCTCACTGGTGGGCAGCTGGAACACGGTAGAGGTGGTAAAGGTACCCTCTTTTTTCAGGCTGTTCAGCAGAATCAGGACGATGGGGTAGATCCACAGCAGGCAAAGCAGGGCCATGATGACGGTGAGAGTGTTATCCCACAACTTTTTCTGTTTAATCATTACTGCTGGACCTCCTTAGAACGGGTGAAGTGGAGCTGCGCCAGAGAGATGACCACAACGATCAGGAAGAATACCACAGCCTTTGCCTGGCCGATGCCCTTCCACTGAGCACCGGAGCGGCCATAGAAGGTATTGTAGATGTTCAGGGCCAGCATTTCACTGGCGTTGGCAGGTTCGCCTGCGGTCAAAGCAACGTTCTGGTCGAACAGCTTAAAGCTGTTGGTCAGGGTCAGGAAGGTGCAGATGGTGATGCTGGGCATGACCATGGGCAGCTTGATCTTGAACAGGATCTCGCGGTCAGAAGCACCGTCGATCTTGGCAGCCTCGATCAGGTCACCGGGCACGCTTTGCAGACCGGCAACGTAGATGATCATCATATAACCGATCTGCTGCCAGCACATCAGAATGACCAGACCGACGAAACCGGCCTTGGCATCCAGTGCCAGCAGGGGCTTTTGCAGGTTTGCCAGCACGCCGTTGAGCAGGATCTGCCAGATGTAGCCCAGCAGGATGCCGCCGATCAGGTTGGGCATAAAGTAGACGGTACGGAAGATGTTGGTGCCCTTGATGCCGCGGGTCAGCACGATTGCAATGGCAAAGGCGCAGACATTGATGAGCACGGTGGAGACCACAGTGAACGCTGCCGTAAAGCCGAAAGCGTGCAGGAAGGTGGAATCCTGGAACACGGAGATATAGTTCTGGATGCCCACAAAGGTGGTCTTGCTCACGGTGGTGAAGCGCTGGAAGGAAAGGAAGATGCCCCAGATAAAGGGCCAGATAAAGCCGATGATGAACGCGATCAGCGTAGGAAGCACGAACACCGGCCAATATTTGCTGATGGCCTTTTGCATGATATACCTCCAAAACAAAGGGAGGCGGGCGAACAGCTCGCCCGCCTCCCATTACGGTTTACACAAATAAAAGGGGAAAGTCAGAATCGCTTAGCCGTTAGCCAGCTTGTACTCCTTGGCCCAGCCATCAACGAAGGCAGTGACAACGGCGTTCCAATCGCCGGTGCCTGCTGCGTAAGCGGTCAGAGCAGAACCAACACCATTCTTCCACTCCTCGGAAGGCATGGTGGAGAAGCACCAGTCAACACTGGTCTTGCCAGCTGCAACGTAGTCGTTTGCAATGGCGATCAGGGGGTTGGTGGAATCCTTTGCAGCCTTGAAGGGGATGACAAAGCCCATATCATCAGCCATTGCGCTGGTGCCGGTCTCGGAGGTGACACACCAGTACAGGAAGTCCAGAGTGGCCTGAATGTCCTCGTCAGAAGAGGTGTTGTTCACGCACCAGTAGTTCTCAGAACCGGTGCACAGGCCCTGATTCTCTTCGCCGTCAACACCAATGTAGATGGGCAGCATACCCAGGTTGTCGTCGCCCAGATCCTTCACATCGCTGTAAGCCCAGGTGCCGTTCTGATAGAAGACAGCCTTTTTGCCCACGAACTCGGCCACAGCGTCGTTGCCGGTCTTGGAAGCCAGCAGCGTGGGATCGCAGGTGGAATCGGTGATGTACAGATCCCAGATCTGCTTGTAGTTGTCGAGGTAGGTGCCCTTGATGGCATCGGTGGAGCCAATGCCGTCAGCCTTGTACTCGTAGTAGATGGGCAGGTTTGCCAGATGGGTCTTGAAACGCCAGTCAGAAGAGGCATCCATGCCGGCGGAAGTGAAAGCACCATCCACGCCCAGCTCAGCCTTGCGTGCCTGGATATCATCGGCGACCTTCTTCAGATCGTCAAAGCCCTTGATGTCGTCCTGGGTGTAACCGGCGGCAGTCAGCAGCTCCTTGTTGTAGATGATGCCGTAGGTCTCAATGACGTATGCAATGCTGGTGACAGCGTCGCCATCCTTCAGGGCGAAGGAGTCGCTGGTCAGCTCGCCGTACAGCTTGCTGCCGGACAGATCGTAGCAGTAATCCTTCCAGTTGGCCAGACCCACAGGGCCGTTGACCTGGAACAGGGTAGGAGCCTCGCTCTTCTCCATCTCGCTCATCAGGGTGGTCTCGTACTGACCGGAAGCAGCGGTCACAACGGTCACAGGCACGCCGGTCTCCTTGGTGTACTCAGCGGCCAGGTCCTGCCAGGCCTGATCCTGCTCGGGCTTGAAGTTCAGGTAGTAGACCTTGCCGTCAGCCTTTGCAGCGGTCTCAGAACCGGCAGCAGAGCTGGCAGTGGAGGAAGCGGTGGAGCTGGACGAACCACCACAGGCGGCCAGGCCCAGAGCAGCGGTAGAAGCGCCTGCGACCTTCAGAAAGTTACGACGAGAGATCATCTTTTTCATAATAGTACTCCTTCTTCTTTTGGTTAATATCTGCCACCGTCCACAGCATGAGGACGGAAGTTAGACTGAATAATTCCGGCGGCAGGGGCAAACGCTTTCGCCCTGCTGCAATTCCGGCTGGAGCGTGACGGTCTGGGCCGGGGCTCCGTGTTCGATCTGCCGCACCAGCAGCTCGATGCTCTGCAGTGCGATCTGTTCACTGGGTTGGACGATGGTGGTCATCACCGGCACGCAGTAGCGGGACATCGTAATGCCATCAAAACCGATCACTGATACATCCTCCGGCACCCGCAACCCTGCGCTTACCAGCGCCCGGATCGCACCAAAGGCGATCACATCGCTCATGGCAAACAGGGCAGTGAACTCGGCCCGGCGGGCCAGCAGACTGTTCATGGCGTGGTAGGCGGACTCGAAATCGTAGTTGGACAG
>ENA-OQET01001361-OQET01001361.1-human-gut-metagenome-genome-assembly--contig:-NODE-1361-length-10941-cov-2.928149_pt1 | contig 10941 bp, 10 predicted proteins | sample MGYA00242800_ERZ504645 | MGnify/ENA primary metagenome ERZ504645 (study PRJEB26092, sample SAMD00036308) | human gut metagenome | host: Homo sapiens | study: EMG produced TPA metagenomics assembly of... | reverse complement strand
ACTCTCTTTGGATGCGGAAGAAAGCTTTTTTTCCAGCTCCGCGTTTTCCTCGGTCAGCTCCTTATAGGTCTTGTCGTACCTTTTCAGCTTTGTCCGCATGACCTCCACACCGGGGATATACTTGTCCAGCAGTGCCTCCAGTTCTTCGGCCTTGGCTTTCTTGTTGAAAGGATTGCTGTCATTCAGAATCGCCATGATCTGCTCCTTCATTCGGTTCAGGTGCACGGCCTCCTTGAACAGCCTTGGCGGGATGTGAGTGCGTCCGGTCTCACTGGCACTCTCGCCACGTTCCAGATCGGGATATTTCCCGACCATGTGCTTCCAAAATTCATCCTGCCACCATGTCAGTTTTTTCTTGTTGCCAACGATTTCTTTGGCACTGAGTCGCTTGTCCTCCGTCAGCGGGACAAAACAAAGGTGCATATGGGGCGTTTTCTCGTCCATATGCACCACGGCGGATATGATCGTGTCTTTTGACTGATGTTTTTGCATGAAGTCCAGCGCCTCGTTGAAATGGGCTCTGACCTCCGCCTTTTTCTTCCACGAAACGGTCATCCGGCTCCTCCTCCGGTGTCTGCGGTGCGTACCTCTTTTTCCAATCCTGCAGAATGTGCAGATACTCGCTGAGCACCCGAAAACAAAGCTTTTCGTTCTCAGCCTGTGTCGTATACATCTTTAACTTTGCCAGTACGGACGGCCTGTCTTCACGGATGCCAAAGTCAGCGGCAAGCTTCTGCGCTGCTTCCAGCGGTGTGATGCCGAACAGCTTCGATGTGAATGCAATCACATCACCGTTCGCCTGACACCCGAAGCAATGGTAATGATCCTCATACAGCTTCATGCTCGGGTGCCTGTCATCATGAAAGGGACAGCAGACCATCCCGCTTCGGCTGACGCTCAGCCCGAAATGTTCCGCCGCTATTCTCGGCGCGATCGTTGTTTTCACGGCTTCAAAAATTGTCATAGGCATTTCTCCTTTTAATTTTTCTGACAAATTCTCTTTGTCATCTGAATATACGGAGAAAAAGTCTTAGACCGAAAAAATCAGGAGGTATTGCAAGAAATCAAAAAAGCCCTCCCGTAATCTTGCAGAAATGCAAGTACGGAAGGGCGGTGAGTCGGTGTAAAAGTGATTTTCACAGCTTAGAGTGAATGAAAAGTGAATTTTCACTTCGCTCTGTTGAAAATCATGAAAATATGAGTATAATATAAGTAAGCTATAATGGAGGTGCTGTATATGCAATATGAAAGCGAGCGCATTGAATATAAATCTCAGATGATCGATGACATTTATAAGGAGGTCATCGCATTTGCAAATACGGACGGCGGCGTGATCTATCTAGGTATTGATGATAAGGGCAATCTGATTGGCATTGACAATGTGGATGAAACCTATACCCGTCTGACCAACGGCATCCGGGATGCAATCGCACCGGATGTGACCATGTTCGTGCGGTATGTCCTCCAGGATAATAAGGTAATTCGGATTGAAGTCGGCGAAGGCAGCTATAAGCCCTACTATCTGAAATCCAAAGGCATGAAGCCTACCGGCGTGTATGTCCGTCAGGGCACATCCAGTGTGCAGGCTTCCCCCGAACAGATTCGCCAGATGATAAAAGAATCGGACGGGGATACTTACGAGGATTCCCGCAGTTTGGAACAGGAACTGACCTTTGATGCTGCCAAAACTGCATTCCAGCGCTACGGTGTGGAGTTTTCCGTCGAGAAATACCGCGCTTTGGGCATCACCCAAAACGACGTGTACACCAACCTTGCGCTGCTGCTTTCCGATCAGTGCCATCACACGATCAAAGTTGCCGTGTTCAAAGATGAATTCTGCACAGAGTTTCGTGACAGCAAGGAGTTCGGAGGTTCCGTGTTCAAGCAGCTTGATGATGCGATAAACTATCTTGCTCTGTGCAACAAGACTGTTTCCACGATCAAAGGAGTTGTTCGCACGGATAAGCAGGATTACCCCGAAGAAGCGATTCGTGGAAAGCTCTGCTCAACGCCCTGGTGCATCGTGATTACGGATTCCAGCGGCAGCATCATCATCAATGTGAATGACAGAAAGATGGAGTTTATTTCGCTTGGCGGACTTCTCCCTGGCCTTTCTACTGAGGATATTCGCATCGGCGTTTCTCAGCCAAGGAACAAGAAACTGGCAGAGATATTTCACCGTCTGCGTCTGATTGAAAGTTACGGTACAGGTATTCGACGTATTTTCAAGCTGTACGAAAACTGCCCCGTTCAGCCTAGTATTGAGGCAACGACCAATGCTTTCAAAATTGTACTGCCGAATATGAATGCTGCCAGTGCTACAAGCGAAGATGCACCGGCGACAACTGTCAAAGCCACAGCAGCCATCACCCCTCAGATGAAAACTGTGATGGATTATCTGGCAGAGTACGGCGAAATGACCGACGAAGATCTGCAGGAACTGTTGAACGTCAAAAAGACGAGAGCCTATCTGCTCGCCCGTCAGATGAATGAAAATGGATTGATCGAAATTATCGGCAGAGGCGCGGGTAAGAGATATAGATTGAAGTGAGGGACAATGTATGGCACGTTACAGCGTTAATAACTACACAGTTGAAACATTGCTTTCAAATATAAAATCTGGAAGCATTGCAATCCCGGAGATGCAGCGCCCTTTTGTTTGGGATAGCTCTAAAGTCAGAGATTTGGTGGACTCTTTGTATAAGGGATTTCCAGTAGGATACATCATTGTATGGCAAAACCCAGATGTTAAGCTGAAAGACGGAACAAAGTCCTCTGGCAAAAAGGTTCTGATTGATGGGCAGCAGCGTATTACGGCAATGGCTGCCGCAATAGTTGGGCAAGAGGTGTTGGACGACCACTATAAATGGAAACGTATATCTATTGCTTTCAACCCCGTCGAAGAGAAATTCGAAGTTGCAAACAATGCCATTTTGAAAAGCAGCAAGTGGATTCCTGACATTGCCCCTGTTCTGGAGCCAGCTTTTGATACATTCTCCTTCGTAATCAACAGCATCGCCAAGATGCTGAAGAATCGTCGGTACATTGGTGAGTACAGTTTTCGGGATGTGGTGGTTCCCCATAGCATTCCTGCCATCGTTCCGGAGAACCTGTTTGAGCGGGTGCAGGAGAAAATCGAGAAGAACAAGAAAGCCCCCGCCCGTCATAAGGCTGAGGACGACTACCTGTTGACCACCAAGCTGTTCTGCGGACACTGTGGAGCCTACATGTGCGGCGAAAGCGGGAGAGGGAGAAACGGCACGGTTCACCGCTACTACAAATGTGTGTCTGTAAAAAAGAAGCGAACGGACTGTAAAAAGAAAGCGGTCAAAAAGGACTGAATTGAAAATCTGGTCATCAGCCAGACGATGAAGCTGGTGAATGATGAGAAAACCATTCGGGCGATTGCCGCCATGCTGCTGGATATGCAGGAGCGGGAGAATACCAATCTGCCGCTTTTGACAGAACAACTCAAGGAAACCCAGAGGGGGATCGACAATCTTCTGAACGCCATCCAACAGGGAATTTTCACAAAGTCTACCAAAGGACGATTGGAAGAGTTAGAGGCGGCGAAGGAAGAACTGGAAATCAAAATCGCCAACGAGAAGATTGCCAAGCCGAAGTTGACGGAAGAGCAAATCCTTTCCTATCTGCACAAATTCCGGGTATTGGATATGAGCAAACAGTCTCACCGCCAGCGGCTGATTGATACCTTCATCAACCGGATTTATCTCTACGATGACAAGCTAATCATCACCTTCAATCACAAGGATGGCGCGGAAACCATCACACTTAATGACGTAGGAACCGCTCTGACTGAACAGGAAGATGGTTCGGATTTGGTTAGCTCCGCTGTACCAAGTTCCGGGACATTCCACAAGGAATGTCCCAGAACTTTTACGTCAGAGGGGACCCGAAAGGGCGGCGGCTGCGTAGCAGCTGTAAAAACAGTCCGGTGGGCTGTTTTTGGCTTATGGGAGAGCCTCTCCAATTTCAGGCGCGTCCCGTAAGGCCGTGGATGAAATTGAATTGTTTTAATTGGTGGGAGCGCGCCATTAACATGGATATCTCTATGGGTTAACTGCTACCGTTGAAGGGCATGGCAGGCAAATAGGAGATTACGCGGTTATATCGGATCGAAAGGAGTAGTCGGAATACATAAAATAGCCGCGCCAGATTCATGTAATGTGCTGAAATTGACGAAGGGTGATTGACATTTTCTGAGAAGGAAATTATAATGATAGCGAAGTTGAAAACGATTTCAGATGCGCAACTTGCTTTCTCTTCTAAAAAATCCTGCATATGGGTATTTTGCCTATAAAATGAGCAGAGATTCTGTAGAATCAAATTGAAAACGATTACATAACAAGGGAGCGAATCCGCGTGCAGAACGTCACCATTCGAGAGGTAGCCAAAAGAGCGAATACATCGCCGGCCACGGTATCGCGAGTTATCAACAACTTGGGAAATGTGACGCCGGAATTGTGCCGCGCCGTAAAGGAAGCCATCCGGGAGCTGGACTATAATCCCAACCATGCGGCTCGTTCTCTGGTAAAGCGCAAAACAAACAGTATCGGCATCATTGTCAACAACCTGCACGACCCGTTCTTCTACGGCTTGCTGCGGGGATTTGAAGAGGGCGCACAGCAGACCAGCTACAATGTCATGTTCTGTAGCGTGGTCAACGGCGACGCCGCCATGAAGGAAAAATATGTGCGTCTCCTGTCCAATGGCATGGTGGATGGTATCATCCTGTACGGTTCCTACTTGGCGGATGAATCGGCGATTCGCTATCTGCATGAGAACCGGATGGAAGATTATGTCATGATCGAAAACGATATTCCTGGCTTGGCCTGCAACAAGCTGCTGGTGGACAATGTGGGCGGCGCACGGCAGGCGGTGGAATATCTGATCGAGCAAGGACACAAGCACATTGCCCATATCTGCGGCAATCCCAACAAAAAGGTAACGATGGATCGCTTCAACGGATATGTGGAGACAATGCGGGAGCATGGCCTGGAAGTGCGGGAAAATTACATTCAGCACACCTCTTCCAATTATGCCTCCGGCTATGACTGCATGAAACGGATGCTGGAATGCACCGACCGGCCAACGGCAGTGTTCTGCTCGGATGACGCCATTGCCAGTTATGCCGTGCGTGCGGCACTGGATTGCGGCCTGCGGATTCCCCAGGATCTGTCCATTATTGGGTTCGACCATCAGGCGATCCTGCCGGATCGCTACCGGGGGCCAGAGATCACGTCGGTGGAGCAGCCGCTGTATACCATCGGTATGGACAGTGTGCGGCTGCTGAGCCAGCGCCTGGAAGGAAAGGGCTCTCAGGAGCCCATCACCAAGCTGTATAAAACCAAGCTGGTCGTCCAGGAGACAGTGGGGCCGTGCAATGAATAGAGAATGCGGTTTCGGGCGGAAAGCCCATTTGGGGGAAAGTGCCTGGGCATGAAAGAAAGGAAATCACGATGGATTATCAACAGCTTTTGAAAGATAAACGGGTCTTTATCACAACGGGAGCAAGGGGCATCGGCAAAGCAATCGCGCTGTTGTTCGCGCAGCAGGGGGCGGTGGTGGCCGTAGGCGGCCGGAACAAGGCCGCACTGGTGGAAACGGAGCGGGAGCTTCGGAGCATCAACCCGAAGTGCTTGGGGCTTGTGTGTGACCTATCTCATTCTGAGGAGACTGAAAACGTTTGCAAGAAGCTGCTGGAACTGTGGGGCGGTGTGGACATCCTCGTGAACAGCGTGGGCATCAATCACCATTGCACGGCGCATCTGTACAGCGACGAACTGATGGAGCAGCTGCTAGAGACAAATTACAAAAGCGGCCTGCGGTGTATGCGGTGCTTTATGCCGGGAATGTTGGAACGGGGATACGGAAACATCATCAACATCTCCTCCATTCACAGCGAAATGAGTATGCCCGGATATCTGGTTTACGCGGGTACAAAGGGAGCCATGAACGCCGCTGCGCGGGTGATGGCACTGGATTATGCAAGAAAGGGCATTCGTGTGAACAACATATGCCCCGGATTGATTATCAGCGACTCGCTCAAGGATGAGATCGCCGGATATCCGGAAGGCTCCGAGAGAGAGGCGTTCCTGGAGCTGCTGGATCACATGCAGCCGCTGGAGCCGGGGAAGATGGAGGACATCGCCAATGCGGCGCTGTTCCTGGCAAGTGACATGTCTTCGTATATCACGGGGCAAAGCCTGATGGTAGACGGAGGCGCCAGCATTAAGGCGCATCCGTAAAAAGCACCATTTGGGTGCGAGAGTGCGGCGTGGGCTGCAAAAGGAGAGTGCGAAGCATATGAAATTGACAGTGATCGGAGCGGGCAGTGCATATGCGCCGGAGATTTTTGACGGATTGATTGCCCGGAGAGACGCATTCTGTTTCGACGAGATCGATTTGGTGGATATTGAGGATGGAATGCCCCGTGCCCGGATTATTCACGCCTTTGCTCTGCGGATGTTTGAGGCGGCGGACTACCCTGTGCGCATCCGGCTGACAATGGATTGCCGTGAGGCGCTGAAGGGCGCGGACTTCGTGATCAGCCAAATTTCGCGTGGGCATCTGGCGCGCCTGGCCGGCTGATCGAACAGACCGGCATGGAGCTGGGGCTTGTGGGGCAGGAGACTACCGGCGCGGGCGGATTTATGAACGCTATGCGGACAATTCCCAAGGCGCTGGAAATTGCCCGGGACATGGAGGAGCTGTGCCCCGATGCGTGGCTGATAAACTTCACAAATCCCTCCGGACTTGTCACCGAGGCGGTACTGAAAAAGACAAAGGTGAAGTGCATCGGCCTGTGCAATGTGCCTGTAAATATGCAGGCGGATGCCGAGAAGGCATTGCAGGTCGAAAAAGGGAAGCTGCAATGCCGGTTTGCCGGACTGAACCACCTGAGCTTTCTGGTGCAGGCGCAGATGGATGGACAGGACGTGCTGCCTCGACTTGTGGAATTACTGGGCTGCCACGAGACGCTGATGAAAAACATCCCGAAGGTGGCCGGCGTGGGAGACCTGATCCGAACCATCGGCGTGATCCCCTCGCCGTATCTGCAATATTATTATTTTGAAAATGAAATGCGGGATAAGCAGCTTACCGAGTGGCGCACGGAGCGAAAGAGTCGTGCCGTAATCGTGCATGAGATTGACGAAGAACTGTTCCGGGCATATGCGGATCCTACATTGACGGAAAAGCCTGCACAGCTGGCGCAGAGGGGCGGCTCTTTGTACAGCTTTGCGGCGCTGAACATCATTCAGGCGCTGCTGGGTGATCAACCCTGGGAGATGGCGGTCAACTTACAGAATAAAGGCGCCATCCCCGGCCTGGAAGAGGATGACGTGGTGGAAATGAACTGCCGGGTCAGCCGCGGGGGAGTGGAGCGAATCGCCTTCGAGCCGCTGCCGCAGCAGGTGACCGGGCTGGTGCAGACGGTTAAGCAGTACGAGCGGCTGACCGTGGAAGCGGCCAGCCTGCGCAGCCGCCGCCTTGCCGTGCAGGCGCTGCTGAACCATCCGCTGATTCACGGCTACCGGAATGCGGAGGCCGTGGTGGCAATGCTGGAACAGAGATTTCCGCAATACATCCATTGGGAAGAGGTCTGAAAAATGGATATTTTTGACGATTTGGGCGTTACCCGTTACATCAACGCCCACGATACCTACACCGTTTACGGTGCAAGCAGAATGACGGAGCAGACGCTGGAGGCAATGTGTTTGGCTTCCAAATCCTTTGTGGATATGGAGGAGCTTCAGCGGAAGCTGGGGCGTGCGGCTGCGGAGCTGACCCATAATGAGGCTGCCTATTTTACCAACGGCGCAGCGGGAGCGCTGACTACGGCCGCTGCGGTCTGCATGGCGAAGGGAAGCGCCTACCGGTTTGCCCGCCTGCCGGGGATCGTGCCGGGAACGGCGCCGGAGATCATACGGCTTCACTGCCAGCACAACGCATACGATAAGGCGGTGGAAGTGGCCGGCGCGCAGGTGGTAGACATCGGAGACGCCGACGAGACACTGGAATTTGACCTGGAAGGCGCGATTAACGAGCGTACGGCAGCGGTGTTTTACTATGCGTCCACCCTGTATGCCCGGGCGGCCATGCCTTTGGAGGACGTGATCCGGATTGCCCATAGCCGTGGTGTTCCTGTGGTCGTAGATGCCGCAGCCCAGCTCCCGCCGGTGGAGAACCTTTGGCGGTTCACCGGGATGGGGGCGGATATGGTTATTTTCAGCGGCGGAAAAACCCTTTGCGGCCCCAGGACAGCGGCCTGATCGTAGGAAAAAAGCAGTACATTGAGGACTGCATCCGCTTCGGCGCACCGATGCACGGCGTAGTGCCGGGGCAATAAAAGTTCCCGGGAATCCATGGCGGGGTGTACAGTGCTCTGAAGCAGTATGTGGAAATGGATCACGCGGAAAACCGCCGCCGTCTGGACGGGTGGTGGAGACGATGGCGCAGGGGCTTGCATCATGCAGCTGCACTACCCGTATGGTACCCTACGGCCCCGTTGGGCAGGATTATACCCGCCTGTTTGTGGATTTGAAAACGCCCGATTCGGCGCAGTGCGTGTGGGAAGAGATGCGCCGCCGGCATATTTACGTCGGTCTGGATCGCGCACAAAACGCCGTATATATCAGCCCGCTGAACCTGAATGAGAATGACAGAAAATTGTGGTCGCAGCATTAAGGGAGGCCATTGAGGAGACGGGGCTATGAAGTACGCGATCGGCATTGACGGCGGCGGAACCAAAACCCTTGGGATCCTGGCGGATCGGGATGGCCGTGTGCTGGCGAGTGCGTCAGTAGGAGGCACCAATCATCAGATCTGCGGCGCGTCGACTGCGGGTCAGCGCCTGGCGGGTTTGGCTTTTGCTCTGCTGGAAGCCGCCGGGGTGAGCACCCGGGAGATCGGTTTTCTGTGTATGGGCCTGGCCGGGGCGGATCGGCGGGAGGATGTGTGCCTGCTGGAGCGGCACCTACCGGAATTCCTGCGGGAAATCCCTCACGGTATCTGGAATGATGTGTGGATCGCATTTGCGACGGGAACCGTATCGGAATGGGGCGCGGTGTCTGTCTCCGGAACAGGACACAATGCCGCCGTGCGCACACCGGAGGGACAAACTTTTGGCATCAACGCACTGAAATTTCCCTTGGGAAATGCGGGCGGCGGAAGAATGCTCACCGATTGGGCGCTTCACATGGCGTTCCGGGCATGGGAGCATACCGGCCCGGAGACATTGCTGACCCGGGAGCTGCCCCAGGCCTGTGGGCAGAAAGACAGTGCCGGCATTTTTGAAAACGTATACAACAGCCAGTATACCGCGCAATACGATTGGCCGGTTCCGCGATTGGTGGACGATCTGGCCTGCCGGGGTGACCCGGTGTGCCGGGAGCTTCTGGGGAAGCTGGGCGCTGTTCAGGGGGAGATCCTGGCGGGGCTGATGCACCACGCGGGACTTACCGAAGGCAAGGTGCCTGTGGTGCTGGCAGGAAGCATTTACCAGAAAACAGCTTCTCCGGTGCTGTTTGACGCCTTTTATGAAAAGATCCGTGGGGTCTGCCCCGATGCGCTAGTTCACCGTGGCGCAGAGGCCGCCTTGTACAGGGCGGTGCTGTATGGCATTGAAACAAATGGTGGCCGTCAGCCGGGGATGACCTCCGGCTGAGCTGGCTCCCGACGCTGGAGAAAACGCTGAAAGAGAAGGAAGTGGTATGACATGAATGAGCAAAGCGCATTTTACAAGGCTCACAGTGAAGAGCTGCGCCGCATGGCACAGAACTTCGAACGTCAGCTGCTGGAGGACGTGGCGCCGTTTTGGACGGAGCGGTCGGAGGACACGCAGTTCGGCGGATATCTGAATTCCTTTGATCGCCAGGGCAGGCTGACCTGCGATGAAAAACCGGGCTGGTTTGTGGGCAGAGGAATGTATACATTCGCTATGCTGTACAACACCATGGGGCATCGCCCCGAATGGCTGCATCTTGCTCAGGTGGGGAGGGACTATATGAACACTGCCTTCGCCTGCGGTGACGGCCGGTTCAATCAGATGATGTCCCGGGACGGCCGGGTATTACAGGGTTTCACCTCCGTGTTCACGGATCATTTCGCGGTGAAGGGACTGTTTGAATATTTGAGTGCCAGCGGACAGACCGGCGATACCGCGCAAAAGGCGGAAGCAAAACGGCTGATGGAGAAGCTGCTGGAGGCGGCGAACGGGGCTGGCTATGCGACCATGATCGCGGGCATCGATGCCGACAATGCCGCCAGCATCCGTATGCACGAGCGATTCGGATTCACGTTCGCCGGAAAGATCGTCAAAGCGGGGTACAAGTTCGGCCGCTGGTATAATGTGGTCTGGATGGAAAAGATGATCGGAGATCATCCGGAAAACCCAAAGCCTGTCAGGACATTTCCGGAAATCCGTGAGAAATTTACAGGGAATCTCCTGGAAAAGCTAGAAAAAGAGGGGGAGGGGACATTATGAATCTGACAGAGGAATTAAAAAAGATATTGTTTGAAAAAGGCGCTGATCTGGCAGGCGTGGGAAGCCTGAAGGGAGTGAAGAACTGCCAGTTTCAGACCGGAGTTTCTGTCGCTGTAGCTTTGCCGGGGGAATGTGATCCGGGACCTGCAGGATGGACCTACGGAGGAATACTATCATCTATATGGCACATTGAATGAAAAGTTAAACCAGATCGTGGCGGCCGGGGAAGCGTTTTTGAAAGCGCAGGGCTATGAAGCTTATGCGCAGACTACAGACCGGGTGGTGGTAAATGAAGAAAATATTTCGCCTATTCCCCACAAGACGGTGGCAGCGCGGGCGGGCCTTGGATGGATCGGCAAAAACTGCCTTCTGGTGACGCCGCAGTATGGCTCGGCAGTGAGAATCTCTTCTCTGCTTACCAATGCGCCCCTTGA
>ENA-OQET01001357-OQET01001357.1-human-gut-metagenome-genome-assembly--contig:-NODE-1357-length-10981-cov-2.248572_pt1 | contig 10981 bp, 11 predicted proteins | sample MGYA00242800_ERZ504645 | MGnify/ENA primary metagenome ERZ504645 (study PRJEB26092, sample SAMD00036308) | human gut metagenome | host: Homo sapiens | study: EMG produced TPA metagenomics assembly of... | reverse complement strand
AGAGTAGCGCCCCAGGCACCACTGAATGAAGAAAGATTGGGATGCTCCAGAATTATGGCTGGGATAGCAGTGAGGATTCCGCAGACCAGAAACTGGATGCAAGACATTTTACTCCATCTGTCTTTGGTGAAAATGTAATCAATGACCAGAATGTGCAGGGAAAACAGGAAAGCACAGATCAGGACCAGAAAGTCGTCCCTTTCCAATGGAAAAGCCGTCTGTGATGCAAAGCAGATAGAGACCAATCAGTGCCATTACAACCGCAACCCAGATAAAAGGACTGCATTTCTTTTTCATAAAAAGTCCAAGGATCGGGACGATGATAATGTAGCATGCAGTGAGAAAACCTGCTTTTCCAACGGAGGTGTACTGGATGCCAAACTGTTGGAAGTTGGAGGCAAGACACAGGCAGATACCGCAGATTATGCCGCCGGCAATTAAGGTTTTGTTGCGGGAAAATGGATTTGAACCGCTGGATGCCATTGGCTGTCTGTCGGATTCTGTGAAATCAGCTGAATTGCTCTGTGGATTTATTTTATTGAGCAGTAAAATAACCGGGATCAGCACCAGAGAACCGATAATGTTTCTTGTGGCATTGAAAGTGAGAGGGCCGACAGCTTCACCGCCCTCACTTTGTGCTACAAAGGCGATTCCCCAGATCGTTGCTGTCAAAAGGAGAATCAGTGAATTTTTTAATGGTATTTGTTGTTTTTTCATAATGGATTATCCCCTCGTAAAATTTACAAAAATGCCCTCCTTTAACAGGAGGGGCATCATCGTTTAAATTATCTTTCCATCATGCTGATGGATTCAATTCCTACACTTCCACCTCGGACTACTTCGATGCGGCCGAATTCTTCTTTGATCAGTTTGACAACTGCATCATTTTTGGTCGCTGTCTGTACGAATTCCAGAAGCAGGCTGTCTTTACCGTAATCAATGACTCTGGCTTTGAAAGTCTCAGCAATCTGGAATAATTCAACTTTGTCCTCAGAAGAGCAGTTAAAAACCTTGATGTAAAGAATCTCTTTCATGCGGACGAACATATTGGTGAAATCAATAACTTTGATGACTTCTACCATTCGGTTCAGCTGTTTCTTGATCTGTTCGAACGTTTCATCGTCGCTTACAGTTCCGATGGTCATTCGGGAAACGGTAGGATCCTCTGTAGTACCAACGGTGAGGCTGTCCAGGTTATAGCTTTTGCCGGAGAAAAGTCCGGAAATCTTGGACAGAACACCTACCTGGTTTTCTACGTAGAGGGAAATCCATCTTTTTTTCATGCCTTTATCTGCCATTGGATAAACCTCCTGTTAATTAACAATCCATAATTAAATCTTCCAGTGTTCCGCCAGGCTTTACCATCGGATAAACCATTTCTTCAGGATCAATGATGAACTCGATCAGAGTCGGAACTTTGGTATTTTTCTTTGCTTCTTCAAAGGCTGCGGCAACCTCATTTTTATTGAAAACCCGGATCCCTTTGGCACCGTAGCTTTCTGCCAGCTTTACAAAATCCGGTGTATATTTCGGGTATTCCTCGCCATTTGTACGGCGGGAAAGGGCACCGGAGCGAAGATTGGTCATGCTGTAGCGTTTGCCATAGAAAAGCTTCTGCCACTGACGAACCATACCAAGATATTCGTTATTAAATACACAAAGGATCAGTGGAAGCTCTTCCAGAACAGCTGTGGCAAATTCCTGAATATTCATCTGCATTCCACCGTCGCCGGAAATAACAATAACCGGTTTGTCCGGATTACCGATCTTTGCGCCTACACCACCGGGAAAACCGTATCCCATGGTGCCAAGTCCTCCGGACATAACAAGCTGTTTGCCTGGTGTGATCTCAGCATACTGGGAAACCAGCATCTGGTGTTGTCCGACATCCGTGACAATGATGGCTTCTTCAAACTGGCAGTTGATCTGGTTAATGATGTCAACCGGACTTAATCTGTCATTTGGACGCATTACAAGAGGATGTTCCTGCTTCCAGCTGTTTATCTCACTGTTCCATTTTTTGCTGGCATAGTCGGAAACGTATTCGGACATTTTTGCAAGGGCATCTTTTGCATCTGCAACGATTGGAATATCTACCTGGATGTTTCTGGAAATAGAGGCCGTGTCAATGTCAATATGGATAATCTGGGCATTAGGGGCAAATTCATGAAGCTTTCCTGTGATTCGGTCGTTAAAACGTGTTCCAATGGAAAAAAGTACGTCACAGTTGCTTACAGCCATATTGGCTGCATAGGCACCGTGCATGCCAAGGTTTCCGATAAAAAGCGGATGGTTGGTAGGAATTGCACCTCGTCCCATAATAGTAGTTACAACCGGAACACCGGTCTTTTCCACTACTTCCTGGAATACCTTATTGGCATGGGAAATATTGATTCCGCCGCCTGCCAGGAAGAGAGGCTTCTTTGCATTGGAAAGTGTTTTGATCGCACGTTTCAGCTGTCCGATGTGGACACTGGTGTTTGGCTTGTAGCCGCGGATATTTACGCTCTTTGGATATTCTGCACTGCCAAGTTCAGCCATTACATCCTTGGGCAGGTCAATAAGAACCGGTCCAGGGCGTCCGGTACGTGCAATATAGAAGGCTTCCTTGATGATACGTCCAAGATCTTCACGGTTGCGTACAGTGACTCCATACTTGGTAATACTGCGGGTAATTCCTACAATATCAACCTCCTGGAATGCATCGTTTCCAATCAGATGACGTGCTACCTGACCGGTGAAGCACACCAGAGGAACGCTGTCGTAATTGGCTGTAGCAAGGCCTGTGACAAGGTTGGTAGCACCAGGACCGCTTGTTACAAGACATACGCCAACTTTTCCAGTGGTACGTGCGTAAGCATCGGCTGCGTGAACCAGTGCCTGCTCGTGACGTGGAAGGATTACGGTGACATCATCCTGTTTGTATAATTCATCGCTGATATCGATGGTACATGCTCCGGGATAACCGAAAACGTACTCAACACCTTCTTCTTTCAGTGCTTTTACCAGCAGCTTATTGCCTGATATCTGTTTCATTTAGTGAAGATACCTCTTTTCGCCGGGGAAAACCCACAATATATTATAAAAAATCTCCCACAAGTTGTGAACGCACATCTTGCAGAAAGCCTTTTTCAAACACGCTCTAGAGTCAAACGATATTTAATCAATATTATAGCGTTAACGTGGAAAAGTGTCAATAAAGTTCAACAGAAAACCAGAGAATTGCGGCGCGAAATCATGCAAAGCATGATTCTTTTGCATCGCGAAGCGTGTTACTGGTCACGGAGGGAACAGTAACACGTTGAATTAAAAGAGGTGGGAAAAAGAAAGGGATAACTGGTCAAAAAGTGGATTTTGTGGTAAGATATGCAGAACAAAAGTGTACTGAGAAAGAAAGGAGGAGGTTGAAAATAGTGGAACTAAATAAGGAAAATATGAAAAAGATAAGGTGGCTGATCGCTTTTTCAGTGCTTCTGTATCTGGGAGTGCAGAATCTGGATGTGGTGCTGAAGTATGTGAAAATTGTGTGGGGACTTCTTCTGCCATTTGTGTTGGGTGGAGCTATGGCGTTTGTGCTGAATGTACCTATGGCATTTATTGAGCGACATGTTTTTGGAAAAGCAAAGGAAAAAGAAGACAGGAAGGGACGCGCAGCAGCAAAATTTGCAAGACCGGTTAGTCTGATCTTTTCCATTGTTCTGGTGGTGATGGCGATTCTCGTTGTAGTACTGATTGTGGCACCGGAGCTTGGAAGAACTCTGATAAATGTTGTGAAAAAGGTGGAAGAAGATATTCCGTTAGTTCAGAAATGGCTGACAGATACCTTCCAGAGTGATTCTGAAATTGTGAAATGGGCATCTACCATAGAAATTGATCCGCAGAAAATTATTGATTCTATTGTGAGCGTTTTGAGAAGTGGGGCGGACAATCTGGTATCCTCCACTATTACCGTGACTATGGGATTGGTGAGCATGGCTATGAATTTTGCAATTGGTTTTGTGTTTTCCTGTTATGTGCTCCTTCAGAAAGAGAAGCTGGGCAGGCAGGTCCTGAAAGCGGCTTATGCGATCTTACCTGTGAAAACAGTGGAATATCTGGGACATGTTTGTACACTGGCAAGTAAGGTGTTTTCAAGCTTTATTACCGGGCAGTGCATAGAGGCAGTGATCCTGGGAAGCATGTTCTTTGTTTCCATGACAATCGGAAGATTTCCATATGCAATGCTGATCGGAGTGCTGATCAGTTTTACTGCGCTGATTCCTGTGTTTGGCGGAATTATTGGATGCTGGGTGGGATTTTTCCTGATTTTGATGGTAAGTCCTCTGAAGGCTTTGGCATTTCTGGTATTGTTCTTGATCCTGCAGCAGATTGAGGGAAATCTGATCTATCCTCACGTAGTTGGAAACTCTGTGGGACTGCCGGCAATCTGGGTACTGGTTGCAGTGACTCTGGGCGGAAATCTTATGGGAATTGTGGGAATGCTGATTTTTATTCCGTTGGTGTCTGTAATTTATACATTGTTTAAGGAATGGGTGTCTGAGAGGCTGGAGCAGAAGAAGGTAAAAATCAGTTGAGAAAATTTTTAATGAGCGCTGGATGCTAAATAAAATAAGCGCTGGAAAATAATTGGTTTACAATAAAACAAAAAAGCTGCAAAAAAACATCTCCGGGAGGATTAAGAACTTCCGGAGATATTTTTTGCTTATTTTTATGAAGATCAGTCGTTGGTCTGTTTCTGACTTTCTACTTCTGCAAGCTTCATTGCACGAACTTTCAGCGGCAGACCGAACAGAGTGATGAATCCGTCTGCATCATGGTGATCGTACATATCACCTGTTGTGAAGGAAGCAAGAGATTCATTGTAAAGGCTGTATGGAGAAGTGGTTCCGGCTTTGATGATGTTGCCTTTATAAAGTTTGAATTTTACTTCACCAGTTACATATTTCTGTGTGGACTCTACGAATGCTTGGATTGCCTCACGAAGTGGTGTGAACCATTTTCCTTCGTAAACAACCTGAGCCAGCTGGCTGCCAAGTTTCTTCTTGGTTTCCAGAGTTTCACGATCAAGGATCAGCTCCTCAAGCTGTTCATGTGCTTCCATAAGGATTGTTCCACCCGGAGTCTCATATACACCACGGGATTTCATACCTACAACACGGTTCTCAACGATATCGATAATGCCGATTCCGTTCTCGCCGCCAAGCTTGTTCAGCTCTGTGATGATCTCGGAAACTTTCATTGCCTTTCCATTTAAGGTCTTTGGAACACCTGCCTCAAATGTCATGGTGATTTCGGTCTCTTTATCCGGAGCTTTCTCAGGTGTTACGCTGAGTACTAACATATCATCATAGTTTGGAGCCTGCGCCGGATCCTCAAGCTCAAGTCCCTCATGGCTGATGTGCCACAGGTTACGGTCACGGCTGTAGCTGTGGCTTGCATCGAATGGAAGGTTGATACCATGAGCCTGGCAGAACGCGATCTCGTCTTCACGGGACTGCATGGTCCAAACGTCTGTCATACGCCATGGAGCAATGATCTTGATGTCTGGTGCAAGAGCTTTGATTCCAAGCTCAAAACGGATCTGGTCATTTCCTTTACCAGTTGCGCCGTGACAGATTGCAACAGCGTTCTCTTTTCTTGCGATCTCAACCAGTTTCTTGGCAATAGCAGGACGTGCCATGGAAGTACCAAGAAGATATTTGTGCTCATATACAGCACCTGCCTCAACACACGGCATAATATAGTTGTCGCAGAAGTCATCTACGATATCCTCAATATATAATTTGGAAGCACCGGAAAGCTTTGCTCTTTCCTCAAGTCCGTCCAGCTCATTTCCCTGTCCGCAGTTAACGCAGCAGCAGACAACATCATAATCAAATGTTTCTTTCAGCCACGGAATCAATGCTGTGGTATCAAGTCCGCCTGAATATGCAAGTACAACTTTTTCTTTCATAATATTTACCTCTTTTCTTTTATCCCTCTGAAACAGATAGGGTTATAAAGCATATTAAATTTTGAATAAATATTCATCGTGATAACGGCTCTTACGTTCTGTACGTTATTCACAAAGAATAATATACAACAATACTCATAAATATGCAATAGTAAATTTGAAAAAAATTTATAAAAACTTTGCATAAAAATGCATCATATAATAGGTAAATACGCGTTGAAATGCACAAAAAAGATAGATTGAATGGAAAATAAGGAAAAAATGACTATTGCATAATATGCAAAGAAGATGTATAATTCATTCATCATTGTTTATAAAGCACATGTTACTGTTCACTCCGTTCACAAAACGGACATTGTTGCCAGTGAACAGAGTAACAAGTATGAGTTCTAGAGCCTGTTTGAAAAAGCATGCTTTTGACACCATAATAATGGAGGACACTAAAATGATAAAAGCTGGAATTATTGGAGCAACCGGTTATGCGGGAAATGAAATTGTACGTCTCCTTCTGGGACATAAAAATGTGGAAGTAGCATGGTATGGATCCAGAAGCTACATTGATAAAAAATATGCAGGAATTTATCAGAACTTTTTTAAGCTGGTAGATGCAAAATGTATGGACGATAACATGGAAGCTCTGGCAGATGAGGTTGATGTGATTTTCACTGCAACACCGCAGGGGCTGTGTGCTTCTCTTGTAAATGAGGGAATCCTTTCCAGAGCGAAAGTAATTGATTTAAGTGCAGACTTCCGTATTAAAGATGTGAAGAAATATGAGAAATGGTACGGAATTGAGCACAAATCCCCTCAGTTTATTGATGAAGCTGTGTACGGATTATGTGAGATTAACCGTGAGGACATCAAAAAAGCTCGTCTGATCGCGAATCCGGGATGCTATCCAACTTGTTCTACACTTTCTATTTACCCATTGTTAAAGGCTGGAATGATTGATCCGAACACGATTATTATTGATGCTAAATCCGGAACGACGGGTGCTGGAAGAGGGGCTAAGGTTGATAATCTTTATTGTGAAGTAAATGAAAATATCAAGGCTTACGGTGTTGCCACACACAGACATACACCAGAGATCGAAGATCAGTTAGGATATGCCTGCGGACAGGAAGTGACCATTAATTTTACCCCGCATCTTGTTCCAATGAACAGAGGCATTCTGGTTACAGCATACGCTTCCCTGACAAAGGATGTGACCTACGAAGAAGTAAAAGCTGCTTATGATGCATGCTATGAGAATGAGACATTTGTGAGGGTTCTGGATAAGGATGTGTGTCCGCAGACAAAGTGGGTAGAGGGCAGTAATTACGTGGATGTGAATTTCAAGATCGATCCGAGAACCCACAGAATCATCATGATGGGAGCTATTGACAACCTGGTAAAAGGTGCTGCCGGACAGGCAGTTCAGAATATGAATCTGATGTTTGGGTTTGATGAAGCGGAAGGATTATTACAGGTTCCGATGTATCCGTAAAAGTGAAATTGGAGACAGGCTCCGGGCCTGATTTCAGGACTGAGTTACATTGAAAAATAAACATATAATTTGCCTGATCGGGCAAAGGAGGAGTATCAATATGGAAATAATTACAGGTGGTGTTACCGCAGCAAAGGGGTTTAAAGCAGCTGCGGCAGCAGCAGAAATTAAATACAAAGGCCGTACAGATATGGCCATGGTTTACAGTGAAGTTCCATGTGTTGCAGCTGGCACTTTTACAACAAATGTGGTGAAGGCAGCTCCGGTAAAATGGGATCAGAATGTGGTCTATAATCACCCATCTGCACAGGCTGTGATCTGCAACAGCGGTATTGCAAATGCATGTACCGGAGCAGAAGGATATGGCTATTGTAAGGCGACTGCTGATGCAGCTTCTGAGATACTTGGAATCCCTGCAGATAGCGTGCTGGTTGCATCTACAGGCGTGATTGGAATGCAGATTCCGATTGACAGAATTGTAAATGGTGTAAAGGCTATGGCTCCGAAGCTTGACGGTTCTTTAGAGGCCGGAACAGAGGCAGCCAAGGCTATCATGACTACAGATACCGTAAAAAAAGAGGTTGCTGTACAGATCGAAATTGGTGGAAAAACAGTAACAGTTGGCGGTATGTGCAAGGGATCCGGAATGATCCATCCTAATATGTGTACCATGCTTGGATTTGTCACAACAGATGCTGCAATTTCCAAGGAAATGCTTCAAAAAGCACTAAGTGCAAATATTAAAGATACCTTTAATATGGTTTCTGTAGATGGCGATACTTCCACAAATGACACTGTTTTGCTCCTTGCAAACGGCATGGCAGGCAACCCTGAGATCACAGAAGAGGGTGCTGATTTTGATAAATTTATGGAGGCTTTGAATTATATTAATACCTGTTTATCAAAGAAAATTGCAGGTGACGGAGAGGGTGCGACTGCACTTTTTGAAGTGAAAATTGTGGGCGCTGAGACAAAAGAAGATGCAGTTACGCTTAGCAAATCCGTAGTAACTTCTTCTCTTACAAAGGCTGCAATTTATGGTCACGATGCAAACTGGGGACGGATTTTATGCGCTATGGGATATTCTGGAGTACAGTTTGATCCGGAAAAAGTTGACCTGTATTTTGAGAGCCGCGCAGGAAAATTAAAGATTATTGAGAACGGTGTTTCAACAGGATATGATGAAGCAGAGGCAACCAGAATCCTGTCTGAGGATGAGGTAACAGCTATTGCAGATGTGAAGATGGGTGACGCAAAAGCAACTGCATGGGGCTGTGACCTTACTTATGATTATGTGAAAATTAATGCAGATTATCGTTCTTGATATTAAAGCTTGAGAGTGTGTAAATTAGATGCCAGAGGAAGACTGAAAGGCATGCAGTTGTAGGACTTTTGTAACATAAAGATATAGGAAAGAAAGGTTAAGAGAAAAAATGGTAAATCAGAAATATCTTGATAAAGCAGAGGTACTGATTGAGGCGCTTCCTTACATACAGCGTTTTAACCGTAAAATTGTTGTAATAAAGTATGGCGGAAGTGCTATGCTGGATGAAAAATTGAAGGCGAATGTAATTAAGGATGCAGTTCTCCTGAAACTGGTTGGATTTAAGCCAATTATCGTACATGGTGGCGGCAAGGAAATCAGCAAATGGGTTGGAAAAGTAGGCATGGAGGCTAAGTTTATCAATGGTCTTCGGGTAACAGATTCCCAGACAATGGAAATAGCAGAAATGGTCCTTGCCAAAGTAAACAAAGAACTTGTTTCCCATGTGGAATCCCTTGGCGTACAGGCTGTTGGTATCAGTGGAAAAGACGGTGGATTGCTGAAATGTAAGAAGAAATATTCCAATGGAGAGGATATTGGATTTGTAGGGGGATATTACAGAAGTAAACCCGAAAATTCTTTATGATCTGCTGGAAAAAGATTTTCTTCCGATTGTTTTTCCAATCGGATTTGATGATAATTATGACAGCTATAACATTAATGCAGATGATGCAGCCTGCGCAATTGCAGAGGCTGTACATGCAGAGAAGCTTGCATTTCTTTCTGATATTGAGGGAGTTTATAGGGATAAAGATGATCCGTCATCTCTGATTTCTGAGCTTCATATTCAGGATGCCAGAAAACTGATCGAGGATGGATATGTTGGCGGCGGAATGATTCCGAAGCTGAATAACTGTATTGAAGCAATTGAGCATGGTGTTAACCGGGTTCATATTCTTGATGGAAGAATTCCTCATAGTTTACTGTTGGAAATCTTTACAAACAAAGGTATCGGAACTGCTATTTTAAGAGAGGATGGAGAGAAATATTACCATGAACATGAATAATCAGATGGAAGAAGCGGAGTCCAGTATTCTTCATACATATAATCGTTTTCCTGTTGTTTTTGAACGTGGAGAGGGTGTGCACCTTTTTGATTCTGAAGGCTCCAAATATCTGGATTTTGCAGCAGGAATTGCTGTAAATTCGCTTGGATATCATTATCCTGGATATGATGAAGCACTGAAAGAACAGATTGATAAGCTGACTCATATTTCTAATTTGTATTACAATGAGCCAATTATCGAAGCTGGCGCAAAGCTGGTAAATGCAAGCCGCATGGACAAGGCTTTCTTTACAAACAGTGGTACAGAGGCTATTGAAGGTGCATTAAAGGCTGCGAAAAAGTATGCTTATGAACGTGACGGACATGCAGATCATGAGATCATTGCCATGAATCATTCTTTCCATGGCAGATCTATTGGAGCACTTTCTGTCACTGGAAATGCACATTACCGTGAGCCTTTTGAGCCGCTCATGGGTGGTGTGAAATTTGCTGATTTCAATGATCTTGAGAGTGTAAAAGCCCAGGTTACAGATAAAACATGTGCAATTATTATGGAGACCGTACAGGGAGAAGGCGGTATTTATCCAGCGGAAAGAGAGTTTCTGGAGGGCGTTCGCGCACTGTGTGATGAGAAAGATATTCTCCTTATTCTGGATGAAATCCAGTGCGGAATGGGACGTTCCGGATATTATTTTGCATGGCAGGCATACGGTGTACAGCCGGATATTATGACCTGTGCAAAAGCGCTTGGATGCGGTGTTCCTGTTGGTGCATTTGTGTTGAGTAAGAAGGTTGCACAGGCTTCTTTGAAGCCGGGAGACCATGGTACAACTTATGGCGGAAATCCGTTTGTATGTGCGGCTGTAAGCAAGGTTTTTGACATTTATGAGAAGGATATGATCCTTACTCATGTACAGGAATTAACCCCATATCTTGAAAAAAAAGCTGGATGAACTTGTGGAAAAACATGAGTGTGACTGCAGCAAGAAGAGGTATGGGATTCATGCAGGGAATCGTTATTGCAGGACGACCTGTAGGAGAGATTGTTAAGAAGGCTCTGGAGAAGAAACTGCTGGTTATTCTGCAGGAAGCGACGTGACTTCGTATTGTGTCCTCCGCTTGTGATTTACCAAGGCGGATATCGATGAAATGGCGGAGATTTTTGGATGAATGTCTGGCGTAAATCAGGGCTGGAGTTTTGGTAAAAAAATC
>ENA-OQET01001355-OQET01001355.1-human-gut-metagenome-genome-assembly--contig:-NODE-1355-length-10995-cov-3.439087_pt1 | contig 10995 bp, 13 predicted proteins | sample MGYA00242800_ERZ504645 | MGnify/ENA primary metagenome ERZ504645 (study PRJEB26092, sample SAMD00036308) | human gut metagenome | host: Homo sapiens | study: EMG produced TPA metagenomics assembly of... | reverse complement strand
ATCTGCAGGGAGTCATGGATAAACTTGATTATCTGCAGGAGCTGGGGTGTAGAAGTTGTATTATTTTCAATCCATTTATTTGTGTCACCGTCGAACAATAAATACGATATCCAGGATTATGATATATTGGATCCGCATTATGGGAAGATCGTAGATGACGGAGGTGAGGTGCTTCCGGAATGGTGTGACGGACAACAGTCAAGGCAACGAAGATATAAAAAACGCACGCAGGTCTTAAGAACCTGGAAGCAAGTAATGAGTTGTTCATTAAGCTGGTAGAAGAATTACACCGTCGTGGTATGAAAGTGATTCTGGACGGCGTATTCAACCATTGCGGTTCTTTCAATAAGTGGATGGACCGTGAGAGAATATACGAAGGCGAAAAAGATTATGAACCGGGTGCTTATATATCGGCAGACAGTCCGTACAGAAGCTACTTCCGTTTCTTCAAAGAAGGACCGGAGAACTGGCCGTATAATGGTAATTATGATGGCTGGTGGGGACATGATACTTTGCCGAAACTGAATTATGAAGATTCTGTAAAGCTGGAAAATTATATCTTATATATCGGGCGGAAATGGGTATCACCGCCGTATAATGTAGATGGATGGCGTCTGGATGTGGCAGCAGATCTGGGACGCAGCAATGAATATAACCATGATTTCTGGAAGAAATTCAGAAGAGCCGTGAAAGATGCGAATCCGAGTGCACTGATCCTTGCGGAACATTACGGGGATCCGAGAGACTGGCTTAAAGGTGACGAGTGGGATACCGTCATGAACTATGATGCATTCATGGAGCCGATCACATGGTTTCTGACAGGAATGGAAAAGCACAGTGATGAGGCCAGAGAAGAACTTCTCGGTAACATCGATAACTTTATCGGGTCGATGGCACATCATATGTCGAATATGCTGACCCCTTCACTGCAGGTAGCGATGAACGAACTTTCGAACCATGATCATTCGAGATTCCTTACGAGAACGAACCACATGGTTGGCCGTGTAGAACATCTGGGACCGGAGGCTGCAAATGAATATGTAAATAAAGCGGTTATGCGTGAAGCGGTCGTCATGCAGATGACATGGGTCGGAGCACCAACCATATATTATGGTGATGAGGCGGGTGTCTGTGGATTCACGGATCCGGATAACAGAAGGACCTATCCGTGGGGACGTGAAGACCATGAACTGATTGCGTTTCACAAAGAAGCGATCCGCATCCACAAAGAGCATCCGGCACTTAGAACCGGTTCTCTGAAGATTCTTGGCGGAGAAGAGAATGTCCTGTCTTATGCAAGGTTCAAAGGCAATGACCGGATCGTCATCGTGATCAATAACCGCAGCGAACGTACGGAAGTGAAAGTTCCTGTATGGGAGGCTGAGATTCCGGCGAAATGTCGTATGAAACGTCTGCTGTATTCTTACAAAGACGGATATACAACAGAGTATGAGGAATATCTGGTGGAAGATGGCGAAGTGGTTGCAAATATGGGACCGCATTCGGCATTGGTGCTGGGAATGCGGAATGAAGAGGAGCATGACTGGCTGTATATTCTGTAAAGTGGAGATAAAAAAGATTACCGGAAAAGGAACTGTCCTTTCCGGTAATCTTTTTTAATATCTGAGTATGCCAAAAATGGAGTTGCCTGCGGCAGGTTCTCTGTGTTATTTTGTAAGAACTTCTACTCCGTCTTCTTTGATAAGAACCATATATTCAATCTGGGCAGAAAGACCGTCGTCATCTGTATAAACGGTCCAGCCGTTGTCTTCGTCTACATAGAATTCCGGAGATCCCTGATTGATCATTGGTTCAATCGTGAACATCATACCTGGGACCAGAACCATCTCGCTGCCCTTTGGAGTAACATAACTTACAAATGGTTCCTCATGGAATTCCAGACCGATTCCATGACCGCCGATCTCTTCTACAACAGAATATCCGTTTTCCTGTGCGTGGGAATTGATCGCATAAGCAATGTCTCCGAGATGTCCCCATGGTTTTGCGGCTTTGAGGCCGAGTTCCACGCACTCTTTTGTGACACGGACGATACGTTCTGCTTCCGGAGATACCTCACCGATCGTGAACATACGGGATGCATCGGAAAAATAGCCGTTTAAGATAGTAGATACATCAACATTGATGATATCGCCATCGATCAGGATCTCGTGTTCACTTGGGATGCCGTGGCAGATAACGTTGTTGATAGAAGTGCACACGCTTTTCGGAAATCCTTCATAATTCAGAGGCGCAGGAATTCCGCCATGCTCTGTTGTAAAATCATACACCAGTTTATCGATCTCGGCAGTGCTCATTCCTGCGTGAATATGAGCTGCTACATGATCGAGAACTGCGGTGTTCAACGCTGCACTTTTTTTAATCATTTCAATCTGTTCCGGTGTTTTCAGTAATGAACGGTCAGGAACGATCTGACCTTTGGACGCAAGTGTCCATAATTTTATATCTAATTTATCCACAATACTACCTGCTTTCTACACAAATTTTCCACATGTATTATAACACGTTTTGGAAAAAGAGACAGGGGAATTTTTGTCAACAGGAGTGAGCCGGATGAAAAAACATCTGTCTCGTATTGTCTCGGCCATAAAAATAAGTTATAATTTTACTGGTATTGTATACAGAAAGTGGGTAAGCTCATAGGTAGGACTTTTCTAAACCGGAAATTCTATATGGTGCAGAACAAACGAATACACAGGCAATATAGAAAGGAGCAGATATATGTTAAGAATTGGAATGCTTACAAGTGGCGGCGACTGCCAGGCACTGAATGCAGCAATGAGAGGCGTCGTAAAGGGGCTTGTTTCAAAAAGGGATGATGTAGAGATTTATGGATTTCAGGATGGATATAAGGGTTTGATCTATTCGAATTTTAAGATGCTTACGTCAAAAGATTTTCGGGAATCCTGACACTTGGCGGAACGATCCTGGGAACATCCAGACAGCCGTTTAAGTTGATGAGAGTACCGGATAAGGACGGAATTGACAAAGTAGAGGCGATGAAACACACATATCACAAGTTGAATCTGGACTGCCTGGTAATTCTGGGAGGGAATGGAACACACAAATCAGCCAATATGCTGAGAGAAGAAGGACTTAATGTGGTAACACTCCCGAAGACGATCGATAATGATCTCTGGGGAACAGATATGACGTTCGGATTCCAGAGTGCAGTAGACATTGCAACAGATACGATTGATAAGATCCATACAACAGCGACATCTCACAGCCGTGTATTTATCGTGGAAGTAATGGGACATAAAGTAGGATGGGTCACACTTCATGCAGGAATTGCCGGTGGTGCCGATATTATTCTTCTTCCGGAGATGCCATACGATATCAATTCAGTGGTTAACGCAATTGAAAAACGCGGCAAAGCAGGGAAGAGATTTACAATTATTGCTGTTGCCGAAGGTGCAATTTCAAAAGAAGATGCAGCACTCTCAAAGAAAGAATTAAAAGAGAAAAAAGCAAAGAAGAAATATCCTTCTGTTGCATATGAACTTGCTGAGAAGATTCAGGAAAAGACAGATAAAGAAGTAAGGATCACAGTTCCCGGACATACACAAAGAGGCGGCTCTCCGTGTGCATATGACCGTGTACTTGCAACAAGACTTGGTGCAGAAGCTTCGAGAGCAATTTTGGAAGGTGATTTCGGATGTATGGTAGGGACTAGAAATCAGGAGATTATCCGCGTGCCATTGTCAGAAGTTGCCGGAAAACTAAAATATGTAGATCCAAAAGCATCGATCATTGACGAGGCAAAGACCATTGGTATCAGCTTTGGTGATGAATAGATGCGGAGACTGAGCAGGATCTCCATTTAGACAAGGAGTGTAAAGAATGTCATATACGGCATTATACCGTAAGTTTCGTCCGGATGAATTCGAAGATGTAAAAGGACAGGATGCGATCGTCCGGACATTGAAGAACCAGATCAATGCAGATCGTATCGGACATGCATATTTGTTCTGCGGGACCAGAGGAACCGGAAAGACAACCGTTGCGAAGATATTTGCGAAAGCAGTCAACTGCGAACATCCGGTAGATGGAAGCCCGTGCGGGGAGTGCGCAATGTGCCGGTCGATCGCAGCTGGTACATCGATGAATGTGATCGAGATTGATGCGGCATCTAATAATGGTGTGGACAACATCCGTGAGATCCGTGAAGAGGTCACATATCGCCCGACAGAAGGGAAATATAAAGTATATATTATTGATGAGGTGCATATGCTGTCGATCGGCGCATTCAATGCATTGTTAAAAACATTGGAAGAACCTCCGGAATATGTTATATTTATTCTTGCGACAACGGAGGCACACAAGATTCCGATTACGATCTTGAGCCGATGCCAGCGATATGATTTTAAAAGAATTTCCATTGAGACGATCGCAGCGAGATTGCGTGAACTGATCGATAAAGAAGGATGGGATGTGGAAGATAAGGCGGTCCGCTATATCGCAAAGATGGCGGATGGCTCTATGAGGGATTCACTGAGCCTTCTGGATCAGTGTGCGGCATTCTATATGAATGAGACACTGACATATGATCATGTACTGGAAGTGCTGGGAGCGGTGGATACGGAAGTATTCAGCCGGCTGTTAAGACAGCTGCTTGCGATGGATGTACATCAGGTGATCGAGACGGTAGATGAGCTGGTAATGCAGGGAAGAGAATTGTCTCAGCTGGCGGCAGATTTCACATGGTATCTGAGGAATCTGCTTCTGGTGAAGAGCTCGGATGATATGGAAGATGTACTGGATGTATCATCGGAGAATCTGGCACTGTTAAAAGAAGAAGCACAGATGATTGACAGTGATACACTGATCCGTTACATCCGCATTTTTTCGGATCTGACGAATCAGTTGAAATATGCGACACAGAAGAGGGTTCTGCTGGAAGTAACCCTGATCAAATTATGCCGTCCGGCAATGGATCAGAATAAGGACGCCCTGCTGGACCGCATCCGTGCGATTGAAAAACAGCTGGAGGACGGAGCGTGGGAAGCACCGGTCAGGGAGCGTGTTGTGTATGCATCCGATGTAAAAGAAGCAGCGGCACCGAAGCCGAAACCGGAACTTCCGCAGGCATTAAATGAAGACGTGAAAGCGGTGGCAAAAGATTTCCGGATGATCATCAATGAGGCTTCCCCGATGCTCCGCACATATCTGAAAAAAGCGAGATTAAGTGCCGGAGAAGGCAACCGGCTTCTGATCGTGCTGCCGGATGAACTGAGTGCCAGTGCAGTTGCGACGCCGGATCACAAAGAAGAGATCCAGTCGTTGATCGAGCAGAAGATCGGTAAAAAAGTAGAGATAGACGTCCGCCAGATGGAGGCAGGACGCAGATTCGAGGATCACTTTGTGGATCTGGAGAATCTGATCAATATGGAAATTACTGTAGAAGACGAATAGGAGGATATTATCATGGCAAAAAGAGGAGGATTCCCAGGAGGCGGGATGCCGGGAAATATGGCAAATCTGATGAAACAGGCACAGAAGATGCAGCGTCAGATGGAAGAACAGGCAAAGGAAATGGAGACAAAAGAATTCAGTGCAACTGCAGGCGGCGGTGCTGTTGAAGTAACTGTATCCGGAAGCAAGAAGATATTAAAAGTAAAACTGGATGAAGAAGTAGTAGATCCGGATGATGTAGAGATGCTGGAAGATCTGCTTGTGGCAGCAGTCAATGAAGCACTGGAGAAAGTAGACGCAGAGACAACTTCTGCAATGTCTAAGTTTACCGGCGGCATGGGCGGCGGAATGCCGGGATTATTCTAAGAGAAGATCCGGAAAGAATGATTCTTACAGGGAGTTAAAAAATTATGGATTATTACAGTAATCAGATGAGCAAATTGATAGAGGAACTGTCATGCCTTCCGGGAATCGGAGCAAAATCTGCGGCAAGACTTGCGTTCCATCTGATTCATATGCCGGTTGATGATGTAAAAAGACTGGCTTCTACGATGGTGGAAGCCAGAGAGAATATAAAATATTGCAAAGAATGTTATACACTTACCGATCAGGAACTGTGCCCGATCTGCAGTAACAGTAACCGTGATCATCAGACGATCATGGTGGTTGAGAATACAAGAGATCTTGCGGCATATGAAAAGACAGGGAAATATAATGGTGTGTATCATGTGCTTCATGGTGCAATCTCTCCGATGCTTGGGATAGGTCCGGAAGATATCAAATTAAAGGAACTGATCGGGCGTCTGCAGGGAGATGTAAAAGAAGTGATCATTGCAACGAATTCAAGTCTGGAAGGCGAGACAACGGCAATGTATATCAGTAAGCTGATCAAACCGACGGGAATTAAAGTAAGCAGAATTGCAAGCGGTGTTCCGGTCGGAGGAGATCTGGAGTATATCGATGAAGTGACGCTTCTCCGGGCACTTGAAGGAAGGACAGAACTGTAGAGCGTTTGTCCCCGTCAGAGGTGAGAGAATGAAGAAAAAGGTTACATCAACAGATATTGCCCATGCTGCCGGAGTATCACAATCTACGGTTTCTATGATCCTGAACAAAAAATATGATGTGTCATTTGCCAAAGAGACTGTGGAAAAAGTAGAAAATGCTGCAAAAGAGCTGGGATACGTCCCGCCGAAACGGAAAACGAGGAAGGGGACAAAAAGAGAGAAACTTCTGGTTGTATTTTGCCCCAATCTGACGAATCCGTATTATGTTATGCTGCTGCAGGGAATCGAGGCGCATGCAAAAGAAAAAGGATTTGGTCTTTTTGTATGTAATACACAGAGAGATCTTCGGATGGAAGAACGTTATCTGAAAATGATGTGGCAGTTACGGCCGCTGGGGATTATCTACACCTGTAATCCGAGCCATTGCTTTATGGATCTGGTGGGAGAGATTGCAGAACAGATACCGGTTGCGATCGTAAATAACCAGAATGAAAAGATGAATGTAGATGCAGTGGAACTTGATAATTCAAAACTTGGAAGAGTGATGGCGAAGCATCTGCTGGAATTAGGTCACAGAAAGGTTGCATATATAGCACCGCCATTGACAGCAAGACAGAAACAACGTTCAAAACGGGTGGAAGGGTTTCCTGAAAGAGTATGAAAAAGCCGGTCTGCGAGACCAGGTGATCATCAAGGCGGCAAAAGAAGAGATTGATCTTGATGTGGCACATATTGATTCCGAATATAAGATCGGATATGAACTGACGAAAGAGTTGTTGAATGAAACGACAGATGTGACAGCAATTGTCGGATTAAATGACATGATTGCATTTGGAGTCATGGATGCACTTCATGAGGCAAAGATAAAAGTGCCGGCCGATGTGTCCGTGATGGGATGTGATAACACACTGTTTGCCAGAATGCATAACATGAATCTGACGACGATTGAGCATTTTGTGACTTTTAAAGGAAGGGATGCATGTGATATTATAATGAAGAAGATAGCATCACATCATTCGGCGAATATGGAAACAGCACCGATCAGTACCTATCATGTGGAATATGAACCGCAGCTGATCGTCCGTGGAACAACAACGTATGCAAAAAATGCACGAAAAAAGAAAAATTAATTCTTTTGCAAAAATTATTATTAATAATTACTCAATTTTTACAAACTGAAAATACATGTTAGATGTTAATGCCCCTTATAAATGCGTGAAAATCGATAATAAAAAGAAAAAATCAAAAATAATGTTAACATTTCCATCAAAAATTTTAAAAAAGTTCAATTAATAATTTGAAAATATTAATAAAGAAAATTATTAATAAAAAATCATGGCTATTGACCGGAGTTCCATGAATAGAGTATAATTTATATCAAACGATAACAAGGGAATGGTGAACAGATTTCACCGCTTTTAAGGAGGAAAACAACATGAAATTTTTCATTGACACAGCGAACGTAGAGGATATTAAGAAAGCAAATGATATGGGAGTTATCTGCGGGGTAACAACAAACCCATCTCTGATCGCAAAAGAAGGTAAAGTATTTGAAGAAGTTATCGCTGAGATCGCATCTATCGTAGACGGACCGATCAGCGGTGAAGTAAAAGCTACAACAACAGATGCAGAAGGCATGATCGCAGAAGGAAGAGAGATTGCTAAGATTCATCCGAATATGGTAGTTAAGATTCCTATGACTGTAGAAGGATTAAAGGCAGTTAAAGTACTTGCAGCAGAAGGTATCAAGACAAACGTAACACTGATCTTCAATGCAAACCAGGCGCTTCTTGCAGCGAGAGCAGGCGCATCATTCGTATCACCATTCCTGGGACGTCTGGACGATATCTCTACAAGAGGAGTAGACTTAATCTCAGAGATCGCACAGATCTTCGAAGTTGCAGGAATCGATACAGAGATCATCGCAGCAAGCGTACGTAACCCAATCCACGTAACAGACTGTGCATTAGCAGGTGCCGATATCGCAACTGTACCTTACAAAGTAATCGAGCAGATGACACATCATCCATTAACAGATGCAGGAATCGAGAAATTCCAAGCTGATTACAAAGCAGTATTCGGAGAATAAGAATAAGTAAAGCTATCATATAAATGATTCAGGAGGAACAACATGAACAAATTAGAGCTTATGAAGACAGCCAACGAAGTCCGCAAGGGCATCGTTACTGCAGTTCACAGTGCAAAATCCGGACATCCGGGTGGATCACTGTCAGCAGCAGACATTTATACATATCTGTATTTTGAAGAGATGAATATTGATCCTAAGGATCCTAAGAAAGCAGACCGTGACCGTTTTGTATTATCAAAAGGACACACAGCACCGGGATATTATTCAACACTGGCACACAGAGGATTCTTCCCGGTTGAAGATCTGACAACTCTTCGTAAAGTTGGATCATACCTTCAGGGACATCCGGATATGAAACACATCCCAGGTGTTGATATGTCAAGTGGATCTCTTGGACAGGGCATCTCAGCTGCAGTAGGAATGGCTATTTCTGCTAAGCTTTCAGATGATGATTACAGAGTATACACACTTCTCGGAGACGGTGAGATCCAGGAAGGACAGGTATGGGAAGCTTCTATGTTAGCAGGACACAGAAAGCTGGACAACCTGGTAGTGATCGTTGACAATAACAACCTTCAGATCGATGGAAAGATTACAGACGTTAACTCTCCATATCCGATCGATAAGAAATTCGAGGCATTTAACTTCCATGTGATCAATATTGATGGAAATGACTTTGACCAGATCGAAGCAGCTTTTAAAGAGGCTCGTGAGACAAAGGGAATGCCGACTGCAATTATTGCAAAGACAATCAAAGGAAAAGGAGTTTCCTTCATGGAAGACCAGGCTGGATGGCATGGAAAAGCTCCTAATGATGAGCAGTATGCACAGGCAATGGAAGAATTAGAGAAGGCAGGTGAAGCATTATGTCAGAAGTAAAGAAAATAGCAACAAGAGAAAGCTACGGTAATGCTTTGGTAGAATTAGGAAAAGAACATGAAGATCTGGTAGTGTTAGACGCTGACCTTGCAGAAGCTACCAAGACGGGAATGTTCAAAAAAGCTTTCCCGGAACGTCACATTGACTGTGGAATCGCTGAGTGTAACATGATCGGAGTTGCAGCAGGTATCGCTGCCACAGGAAAAGTTCCGTTTGCAAGTTCATTTGCTATGTTTGCAGCAGGACGTGCATTTGAGCAGGTTCGCAACTCAGTCGGATATCCAAAATTAAACGTTAAGATCGGTGCTACACATGCCGGAATCTCTGTTGGAGAAGACGGTGCTACACATCAGTGTAACGAAGATATTGCTCTTATGAGAACAATTCCTGGAATGATCGTGATCAATCCTTCTGATGATGTAGAAGCAAAAGCAGCTGTAAAAGCAGCTTATGAGCACGTAGGTCCTGTATATCTCCGTTTCGGAAGACTTGCAGTTCCAGTTATCAATGATAATGCAGAATACAAATTCGAGATTGGTAAAGCCATCACACTTCGTGAAGGTACTGATGTAACAATCATCGCAACAGGTCTTGAGGTATCTGAATCCCTCGCAGCAGCAGAGAAGCTCGCAGCAGACGGAATCAGTGCAGAAGTGATCAATATGCACACGATCAAACCGTTGGATGAAGCAGCGGTTGTTGCAGCAGCAGCTAAGACAGGAAAGATCGTAACAGTTGAAGAACACTCTGTTATCGGCGGACTTGGAAGTGCTGTATGTGATGTAGTTGCAGAGAAAGCACCGGCTAAAGTAATGAAGATTGGTGTAAATGATACATTTGGTGAGTCTGGTCCGGCTGTAGAACTGATTAAAAAATACGGTCTTGACGCAGACAGCATTTATGCAAAAGTAAAAGCATTCGTAAAATAATAATATAGAACGGATAGTCAGAGGCTGTCGCTTTAACGAAAGAGATTTCGTTGGGCGGCAGCTTTTTTTGCGGTAAGCAATTAAAAACAGTCAGATTCGCTCTTTGTTTGTGCAAAATCAACCAAAAATAGTCAAAATATTTGTGAACTAATGTGATTGAAAATGACTGAATTTGACGATATAATGAACTCAACAAGTTGAAAGGAGTAAGAAATATGATTTATACAGTTACGTTTAATCCATCGTTGGATTACATCGTTTCAGTGGACGATTTTAAACTCGGACTTACAAACCGTACAAGCTCAGAACTCATGCTTCCGGGTGGAAAAGGGATTAATGTTTCTATCGTGCTTAAGAATCTTGGAAATCCAAAGTACGGCACTTGGATTTATGGCCGGATTTACGGGAAAAGAAATTGCAAGACGATTGGAAGAAGAAGGTGTAGCATCTGATTTCATTCAGATTGAAGAAGGAATATCAAGAATCAATTTGAAACTGAAATCCATCGACGGAACAGAAATTAATGGAAGTGGTCCAAAGATTCCGAAAGAGAAAGTAGAAGAATTGATGAAGCGTCTGAATACGATGAAAGAAGGCGATGTCTTATTCCTTGCAGGAAGATATCCCGGCATCTATGCCAGACGATATCTAATAGCAG
>ENA-OQET01001353-OQET01001353.1-human-gut-metagenome-genome-assembly--contig:-NODE-1353-length-11000-cov-4.805022_pt1 | contig 11000 bp, 10 predicted proteins | sample MGYA00242800_ERZ504645 | MGnify/ENA primary metagenome ERZ504645 (study PRJEB26092, sample SAMD00036308) | human gut metagenome | host: Homo sapiens | study: EMG produced TPA metagenomics assembly of... | reverse complement strand
TAAGAGAATGTGACACCTCCCATCCACGATCCTTTCGGAACAAATAAGGAGGGCTTTATATTACGATCATAACCTTTTCGTGCGTAGACCGAAGTTACGCACAAAAAGGTTAATAATAAAATGAAATATTTCTTCATGCAAACATTAATAGTATGACAATTCAAAATCATCTACCCAAAGGGTACTGCCGGCTCCAACCTGACCAACTACTTTCTTACCACTAAAATTACCACCATAACGACTGGAAGTAGCAACGATTGTTAACTTAGCAGGACGTTTCTGAGTATTACTATAATTAATAGTAACTTCAAACGGAGTATATGTACCAACAGATTCAGAACTCACGAACTCACCAAAACCTATTTCTGTCCCACTTGCATCCCATAAGCGAATATAAATATTACATTCATCAGTTGTAAGTGTACCTGGTTGAGAACCATAATTGATTGCACAAGAAGTATATTTATAATAACCTGAAAGTTTTACAGGACGAGCCCCTGCATAATCACGACCAAAATTTACACTCGTTGATGGATTCGTCATATTGGTTTTGTAAGTTCCAATAAACAAATTACCAGCAGCAGCTCCAACCAGCATTACACCATCAACAGTAGTCATCTTAGCAGCTTTTCCGCTATGCGCTTCACTCCCCTCAACAGGAACAGTTGTAGCATCCTTGATAAGAGTCACTCCAGAATTACCGGTAGCCCAATAACTATCTGAAGCATCAGCATTCGGATACCAGTTCTTTCCTTTCTGTCTCCAAGTATCAAAGTTCAGATTCGGAATTTCCACATACGATTCTGTAGTAAACGTACAAGTTTCGCCTGTTTTATCTCCACATACAATATAATATTCGTACTCCGTACCGAAATCTAGCGGGGCAACCTTTGCTGAATAGTTCTTGGTGCCTTCTTCCTGAACAGCTTCAATTGTAGTCCATTCAGCATCGGCTTTCTTCTTGTAACGGAACTGTACCGGAGAAGTAATTTCCGCTAAATTACAAGAACCCGACAAATAAGCAAACTGTCCCCAAACCTTAGAAGCATCGTTCTTAATATCGCTGGTTACCATATCAGCACTTTCCTGCTTGGTAGGTACTTTTACTGTTACGTCGTACTGATGAATAGTCTGGTCTACCGAGATATCGAATCCGGCATTACCTTCCGTAATATCCAGATTTACTTTATAGTGATAAGCAGCTTCCGCTTTCGAAGTGATTTCCTGAGAGAAAGACTTTCCATTACCGAAATCAACTTTTACAGTCAAAGGCTGACCAGCTTTTACATAAGCAGCACGTGCTTCATCTTCTACAAATGGAATGCTCAGCGCATCAGCACCTTCTATATAACATGTATAACCAGCAAAAGTAGATTTAAAAGTTTCCGAACAATTTACAGAAACCATTGTCTGAGCCAGCTTACAAGTAATGTTTACATTCTTTGCCTTATTGGCTTCGATTACTACATCTTTTTGTCCTGCATAATAAGGCTGAGCATCAAAGCCCTGAGTTTCCATATTCTTGTCGGCTGAATATGCCTTGATGGTATATGTAGCAACAGGCAATATCACATCATCTAAGTTTCTCCAATCGTCGGCATGCTGTACTACAGCATTCGACTCATCTAATATATCGACAGCTATTGCTTCCGATTCAGTTATGTCAGCACGAGTTTCTACACCCTTATTAACATCAATGGAAGACAGCTGGAGATAGCCATATCCTTTGGCTTCATCTATTTCTGACTGGCAGGAAGAAATCAATCCAGCCAAAAGAAATAAACTAGTAACTAATATATTTGTTTTCATTTACCTCTATGTTTTATTATTATCCTTTTAAAGCAGGATTATTATTCTGTTACATTCACGGTTAAAGCTCCCTCCTTAGTTTCGTTACCATCAGAAATGGTCAAATTAAACACATGAGAACCTGTAAGATTACTTGCAGGTAACATCCCTACTAATGAAGTTACCTCAAATTTATAAGATGTTAATGTTCCAGCATGCAACTGGGTATAAACTTTTTCTGATATTAATCCTAAGTTAAGTAAATTATCCTTAGCAGTAGGTCTTTCTTCTAAATTACATAAATCAAAAGGTTCCGCCAGGTCCAAACCCTCCAATAAAACAGGAAACTCTTTATTATCACTGCTTATTGAAACAACTAATGACTTAATGCCTTTCTCCGATGCCATATCGACTTTAACCGTAGGAACTTCTCCTGTAAGAGTCAAATCATATATCTTTGGGATACCTGTAACAGACAAAGTTCCGGTAGTCGGTTCTTCCGGTTCTTCACCACCACCTTCACCCGGAGTATCCGGACCTTCATAAATAATATTATCTACAGGGATTTTAATTGTTTCACCCACTTCTGTAAATGTCAGGTCAACTGTAATACCGATAGAAATATAAGAATCTGTAGAACCGTCTTCTGTCAGTTGAATATTAAAAGAATCTCCACCAGCCAAATAAGATTCGCTACCCTCTGCATCAGAAGGCTTCTGAATAGTTGCTTTCAATTCAATAAAATTACCTTCTACAGAAGTTGCCTTGATAGAAGCATTCAGGCTGTTCTGGCGTTCAGGAACCTGAAAATAATATTTCTTACCAAGAGAACTCTTATCGAATATTTGGGTGGCACCATCTCTATTATCAACTATTACTGAATAATCATCTTTAAAAGCTTCTTCAAACGAGCTTGTCAAACCTATTGATACTTCAACACATGCCAACTTACAAGTCAGATCAACATTTGTAGCAATACCCTTCTTTACAGAGAAAGTCTGTTCTCCTTTAAAATAAGGACGCTCGGATACTGTTACATTTTCACCTTCGTAATTGTAAGCAGTTACAGCATAGCTTCCTTCACCCAAAGGAAGAACTACCTTACCGTTTTCGTTCTTCAATTCACTGACTTTACCTCTGGCTGCTTCTTCCTGAGTTTCAGTATTCGTAACAACCAGTGTATAATTGTCTACATTTACATCTTCTTCATTAAAACTTCCGGTAGTAGTTCCGCCGTCTACAGTTTCTCCGGCACGACTTATTGTTACTCCGTTATAAATAGATGCCAGGTCAAGCTCCAGTGTACCGGCATTTTCTCCGGCTCCTCCTTTACCCAAAAGTTCGTCACGCATTTCGCAAGATGACAAACTTACAATAAGGCCTAAAAGCCATATTAAACTCTTATATTTTTTCATTTTATTCGTATTTTATCTTAATTTGGAATGTAATCACCCGGGATATTAACAGTAACATCTTCTTCTGTTACCCCATCATCAACAGTAATAGTCAAGCCCAGCTTACCTCCTGGAATATCTGTTTGATTCGGCTTGATAGTCAAAGTATAAGAATAGCAAGGTTTCAAATCGATTACCTTAGAAGTATCGAAACCATCAACAGATACAGGTTCACCATTTTTATCGATTAAAGAGAAGGACAAAGTAGCATTTGTACCTTCATCACCGGTTTTCAGATAAAGCTGCTGACCTTCATTCGACTTGTTCATAGTCCAAGCCTCATCCATATAGTCGGTCTTTACAGTAACGGTACAATCCTGGAAGTAATCTTCGAATGCATCGTTATCATCATTTCCTTTATAAACCAAAGTAATTCTGGCATTGGCAGGTTTACAAAGAATAGAAACAGTTTTTTTATCACCTTGAGATACCGTAAATGTCTGACTACCCTTTACGTACAGTTTGTCGTAACCAGCAGCAACATCCTCTCCATAATAAGCGGTCAGTGTATAAGAAACACCAAAATCAACTTTCTGTTCTACATCCAAATCTCCATAAAGCTGATCTGTATAAACAGGCTCTTCTCCTTTATATAGAGATACCTTATAATTGTTTACGTTACGGTAAGCGCTCTCATCTACAGCGCGACTATAAGACAGATTGGTCGACAAATCAACCATGATACTGCCTTGCCCTGAAACACTCTCCTTTCCTTCTTCACCCGAGCAACTGCCTAAAAAAGCCAGTAACATTACGGAAGAAAGAACTTTTAAATAGTTTTTCATTTTCATTCAATTAGTAATTTTAATTTTTTCGGGGCACAAAGTAATAGAATTTTCAGCTTATCGAAAAGGTCTGTTTTTCTATTTTTGTTCTATTTTTTATCTTTCCATACTTATACCATATCATAAAGTATCGAAACTCATATATTTTACTAATATTGTTTTAGTCTATTTTTCATAAATATAGTATAAAAATTAAGATGGAATTAGCTTCCAGCCTGCTTTTTTTGTTGTATATTTGCCACGTCAACGATAATTAAAAAGAAACATGAATTTTAAAAAACATTTTAATCGGAATCACCTTATCCTTATCCACAATATCCTGCATTCAGGATGAAGCATTAAATGTAGAAGCGGCAATAGACGGATGCAGTGGAGCAAATATCCAATTAATAAACATCAATGAAATAAGCAGAGAAATCGAGATCTTCGTTTTCGAAGGCTCTAATATAGCAGCTCAGGAATTGAATTTCACTCTCCCTGACGGAGCTACCATCAGTCCAGACCAATCTCAAAGCAAGGACAATCCACCTTACTACGATTTCAGCACTGAAAAAGAGCGTACCTTCACTGTCACATCCGAAGATGGAAGTAACAAGGCAACTTATACAGTTAATCTATACACAATAGAGCTGCCTTTAAAATATTCATTCGAAAACTTAAGAGAAATCAATCCATATCATGTATTATACCTGACTGATGTAAATGGTATCATGCAATGGGCAAGTGGTAATCAGGGATATAATTTATGCGGCATGGCAACCAATGCCATACAATATCCGACATCACAGGCTGACGGAGGAGTAGAAGGCAAATGTGTAAAACTAGTTACTCAGTCAACAGGAACCTTCGGTATGAATACCAATCCTAAAATGCCGATTGCAGCCGGAAATCTCTTTATCGGCTCTTTCAACATGACTTATGCTATCATTGCTCCACGACAAGCAACTCAGTTCGGCTTCCCCTTCACACGGAAACCTCTGAAAATGTCGGGATACTACAAATATAAACCGGGAGCAACATTGACAGACCAGAACGGAAATGTCATTTCAGGAAAAACCGATACCGGTGATATCTATGCCGTGCTTTATGAAGCGCCCAACAGTGACTTCTCACTGGATGGTGACTTATTTACGGAAGGCAACGAGAAGGCAAAGAACATTGTTTCAATGGCACGTATAGACAAAACAGAAGCAACCGACCAGTGGACCAGATTTGATCTGGACTTCAAGCTCCAAAATGGTAAAACCATTAATGAAGATAATCTGAAAGCTGGTAAATATAAACTTGCCATTGTCTTCTCTTCCAGCATTCAGGGAGCCTATTTCGAAGGGGCTATAGGAAGTGAGCTTTGCATTGACGAAGTAGAAATAACTTGTGAATAATACAATTCAATCATCTAGATATTCGAAACAGGAATATGAAAAAACTATATATTTATATTAGCCGCGGCACTTACCGCAGGAGCAAATTTGTTACATGCACAGTCTACCGAACATAAAGGTTTGCTATGGTCATCCCTACATGGACTAGATTACGAATTCAAGGCAGGAGTAAATATCGGAGGAACTTCACCGCTTCCTCTTCCAAAAGAGATCAGAAGTTTGGACAGTTACTCACCGGGACTTGCCATAACAATTGAAGGAAACGCAACAAAATGGGTTGATGCTGCCCAGAAATGGGGAATAAGTCTTGGAGTAAGACTTGACAGCAAAGACATGACCACACGTGCTACAGTAAAAAATTACGGAATGGCTATCTTCAACGAGGTAGGCGGAAAAGTAGAAGGACTCTGGACCGGAGGTGTCAAAACCAAAGTCAAGATGTCGTATATCACTATTCCATTGTTGGCAAACTATAAAATCAATAACCGCTGGAAAGTTGTAGCCGGTCCTTATTTCTCATACATGATGGATGGAGATTTTTCAGGAGAAGTTTATGAAGGACATTTGCGCACTCCCGATGCTACGGGAAGCCGCATTGATTTTGAAGGTGATAACTCAGCTGCATATGACTTTTCTGATGAATTACGTCGTTTCCAATGGGGTATTCAGGCTGGAGGAAGCTGGAAAGCTTACAAACACCTCACTGTACACGCCGATTTGACATGGGGACTCAATGACATATTCAAGAAAGACTTCAATACTATTTCTTTTGCCATGTACCCCATTTATCTGAATTTCGGATTTGGCTACGAGTTTTAACCTCGCATAATGGAAATACATATTTTTCAAGCCTCTCATCAAATTTTCAGCTATTGAAGAAAACGTGAGGGCAAACCAAAGATCAGGCTCTTCCCAAAAGAGTTTATTACATTAAGAATCAACCACTTTACTTACTATAAAAAAGGCTCTGTCATTCTCCCAAATACGATTGATAGAGCCTTTTTAGTTTATATCAGATATCTATATTTTAGGAATCACTGCATACTAAAAAAAATCATGAGCATAAATTCAAGAAAACTTGCCCAAGAATTGGATAAAACATCAGCATGTTTTTTTATAATTGTACAAATAAAAAGAGGTGGTAAAGTAATAATACTTCACCACCTCTTCTCTTCTTGTTAAATATCTAGAAATTACTTATTTATGATTGTTACATCATCAATCAGCAATTTACTGCCTACTGCAGCATTGTAACTAGCTCCATCAGCACTTGCTGAGAAAATAACAGCAAACTTGTACAATTTTGAAGAATCGTAATCTTTTACGTATTCCAAATTCAATTCAAATGGTGCATAAGATTCTACAGCTTTATCATTTGTAAATACAGCTTTAGCTACAATTTTATCAGAAGTGTAAATATTACCACCATTCAAAGTTTCATCTTCACTAGAAACTTCATAAAGCACTGCACTTAAAGAGCATTTATCAGTAACACCAGCCTGCAATTCACCATTTGCATTATAAAATTCAGCACCCGGAGTATATTTATAAAAGCCTGTTACTTTAAGCGGTTGTTTGTCATACATAACACCAAAGCTTGTAGTAGCCATAGGATCTCCTTCTAATGCACCAAAAGCATTAAATGTTCCTAAAAATGCTGTAGCTGCTGTTACCTTAGGAACAGGAGTACCGAAAATGTTTCCGCCTTTAGTATCTACAGATTCCAGCAGAAGAGCCTTTTCACCTGCATGTACATCGTCGGTAGAAGGACGTACTGGATATTCTCCTTCATAAGTAATACCACCCAACGCTCCCATTTTTTTAATTAACAGGACAGCATCGTTACAGCAAGCCCATCCATTCAATATAGGACAATCCTGTTCTTCAGGACACATAGTACTACCATAACTCCAGCTTTCAAAATCATAGAAAGAAGCATTACCAGAAATAGAAGCTACATATTCTACTGTTGTTCCATTTTCAGCAGTAACTGTATAAGTTACAGTCTTGCCATTTGAGAAATCCTGTGCTACACCACTTGCAGGAGTAACTGTCGCTTTTTCAGAAACTTCAATAGTCGGAACTAAAGCCGTAAGATATTCAGCTTTTGCAGTATCAGCAACCATGAAAGTAATAGTCTTAGATTCTTCGTTGATAACCACATCACCAACAACCAATGAATCTACAGCTGCAACTTCTTTGTCGAAAACAAAAGAAAGGATCTTAGCTTCACTGCTTTCTGTACCAGAAAGTTTAGTACCAGAATAAGCTACTTTTACAGTATAAGGTACTGGAGATCCCATCAGTTTGACATCATCTATATCCAAATCGAGTGTAAGAGTTTTATCTTCAAAAACTCCATTTGCTTTGATTCCAGCAGACAGCAAACCTGTTACGTCCATCGAAGAAGTTGCTGTAAAAGTATATTTACCATTTCCAGCATCAGTCAACTGGCAACCACTTACTTCAATATCACCTAGTTGCATTCCACTGAAAGAAAAGTTGCTGATTTTTAAATCTACAGTATTTTCTCCAGCATTAGTCACAGAAACAAGCTGAGCAGGAACATTACCAGCAGGAACATCTCCAGTTTCCATTTTCAACGTAACATTCAATGCTCCTTTATAGTCACCTGCTACATCAACATTGCCAGGTACTGTTACAGCAGGTTCATCATTATCACTACAAGAAGTGAACAAGCTCACTGTACACAATACAGCAAACAAGTAAAAAAACAAATTCTTTTTCATTTGATACCTTAAAATTTTATTTTTATTAATCGGTGCAAAGTAATAACCTTTCAGACGAACTGACAAGGTCTAATTTTATTATTTTTGTTCTATTTTTTAATATGACATTAAAAGCGAATACATAACATACTAATTTATAAACCATATTAGGTTATTTAACTAATTAGTGAGTAGTCTATATTTCAAAAAACATATAACTTTGTAGAAAGTTTTAAACGATGGAAAAAGAATTACCCAAAATAGATTTACCGGAAGAATGGATTGTAGGAACAGGCATAAGCAAGGAACTTTTAAGCTTATACACCAATTTTCCCTGCCGGATAAAATCGGAAATTTTCGTTCTGTGTATGAGCGGTGAGGTAGAAGCATCAGTTAACCTGAACCGAATAACTGTACGTGCCAACGATTTTGTGACAATCATGCCCGGAACAATTCTTCAGATACATAGTGTAAAAGGAGAAATGGAGCTATACTTCGGAGGGTTTTCATCGAAATATGTAGAACAGGCTAACTTAAACCGTTCTACAATGAACACTTTATACATCACTTTAGGACGCCCGCTCATTACCCTCCGTCAGGAAGGTGCTGCACTGCTGAAAGATTATCTCTGATTTTTGATAAAGCTGTATGAATTCTTTAACGAGAATACCCGAAAGTTCATAACTCCACACCTCTATAATAATATACATATAGGTATAGCAGCCATGTACAGCAACCGGGCAAATGAAAACAAAAGTAATTTGTCGAAGAGCGAAATATTATGCAAAAACTTCACTCAGCTGGTCATGCAGAATTACAATAAAACACGTAATGTAGCATGGTATGCCGAAAAGTTAGGAATAACTCAAACACACCTCTGCACTACGGTAAAACAGGCAACGGGAAATACCTGCATGGAAATTATTTCGCGCATGGTTATCATGGATGCAAAGTCGCAACTAAAATCAACAAATCTTTCGATTCAGGAGATCTCAGACTCGCTCAACTTTGCTAACATGTCCTTTTTCGGAAAATATTTAAAGATATGTGGGGATGAGCCCGCTGGATTACCGGAATAACGGATAAAATCAAGTAAACTTCTAACTCATTTAATATAAGAAGGGACATTCAGTAAATAGTATAAAATTAGCCAACTAATTCATACACAAAGTGTTGCAAATTAGTTGGCTTTTTGTATCTTTAGGTATTCCCCCGAAAATAAGGTTTGACGGCCAAAACAGGGGAAATCCTCCAACAAAGATATGGCTAAGATACAAAATATTTCGGATATTCACCCTACCTTGGGGTTTTACAGAATTTGATATTCTGGAAAAATATCGCAAGAGTTCTAATGAGAGTGAACTGGGCAGGCTTCATTCAGTGTTTCCTTTTGAAGTTATGGCAAAAAACATGGGGCTGTCTGAAAATCGTCGGCCGCAGGAACATATTCAGTCCTTCCGCAAAGATTGCCATTATGGTCCTAAAAGCCTATACCGGACTCTCTGACAGACATCTTGTGGAACATCTTAACGGCAACCTACATTACTGTGGATTTTTTTTCGGAATACATACGGCAAATGCCGTACTGATGATAGACAAAATCAGGACCAGAACAGCTAAAACGGCATGACATGATTTTCATAACCAGAATCTGAAGAGGGCATCAGACTTCTTCCGGAGAGCCATGTCTTAACGGTTAGAATCAAGAGAGAAAATACAGAAAAACTACAAGAAAAATGGCATATGGAGGATTATGTTATATCATCTTCATATGCCATCATATATTTTAAGGACATTTACTGAATATCCCTAAGAAATAATACTTTTTAATGCCTCAGGAATCACTGGAACTTTAATACTTAATATCTAATTAATAGTGTTCCTGAAGCAAAAACTATTATATCTTATAATGATAAATTACAGAGTTTATTATTTTGAATTAAAAAACTCAACAAAATCAGATCCAGCTTGAACGGCATACTTTTGCAAAACTTCAGATATTTCAAAATCATCACCACAATACAATTTTATATCTTTCTTAAAATTTATATCCACCAGACTCTTCTTGGATTCTGCTGAGAGAATCTCCCAATCTGCCACATAAGTAACTGTGACATCACCCGAATAGGTTTTAGGCAAGTTATCTAAAGCCGCTTGACTAACATCATTCATTAAATAATCCCTACGAGTAGAATTTGAAGCAATTCGAATATCTCTAGATCCTTCTACATACATCGTCAAACTTTTCAAATTCACAATATAATCTCCCTCAGTACAAGGAAATTTCTCGTTTTTCAAGCCATTAACTTCATCACTCAAAACGCATACATTATTCTTTCCTTTTTTTATTCCTCGGAAAACCTGAGAGATTGCAGCATCCGACAAAATACTACTTGTAACCAACGTATCAACCTTAAAAAGACTTCCACCTGCTCCCTGATATTGCTCACCCTGTTTTAAATTAATCAACTTCCGACTTTCTGCTTTCAAAAAGACCCCATTATCCGGCAAATAGTTCGGATATTGTGTTGTACTTATGAAATAAGACTTTCCTTTTTCCATCAAAGTCTTTATTTCAGACAAAGATTGTCCAGATTCATGTACCAATGCAGGTTGTTGTTTTGCAGTTTTACATCCCAATAAACATACAGAAACTAAAATAGACAAATAAAGTGGCACTTTCATACGCATAGACTTTTAGTTTAACTATAAATATTTTTCAATCTTATTCTGTGTCAATAGTTCGTTAAAAATTCGCCAAGCCTAAGCGGCTCTGGCAGTAAATAAAATGAGTTCTTTGAAAAGTTTGTCAATAACTTGCGGGTCTGGGCTAATCCCAAACACGCAAATAAATCGTTCAAG
>ENA-OQET01001351-OQET01001351.1-human-gut-metagenome-genome-assembly--contig:-NODE-1351-length-11014-cov-1.428768_pt1 | contig 11014 bp, 13 predicted proteins | sample MGYA00242800_ERZ504645 | MGnify/ENA primary metagenome ERZ504645 (study PRJEB26092, sample SAMD00036308) | human gut metagenome | host: Homo sapiens | study: EMG produced TPA metagenomics assembly of... | reverse complement strand
GGCAGCCTGCTTTTTCCGCACGCTTTTTCCTTGAGGCTCTTCTTCTCGGCCTCTTCGGCAGCGTACTTGCGCTCTGCTCGCGGGCGGCTTCCATGCGGCGCAGACGGTCGTCGCGCTTCTGCTTTTCCTTCTCGCTGAGCTCGTCCTCCATGTGGCTCTTATAGTACTTGGTCAGAACCTTTTCCTGGATGGCGTAGAGCAGCGAGTTGACGATCCAGTAGACGCCGAGAGCCGCGGGCAGCGTAAAGCCGATCCACAGCGACATGAGCGGCATCATCCACATCATCATGCGGCTGGAGCGGGCCGCGGCGTCGTTGCCCTCAGCGGCGACGTTGCCGGCCATGGACGCCTTGGACTGCAGAAAGCTCAAAGCACCGGAAATGAACGGGATCAGCACAACGCCGATCACGGGCCAGCCGCCGGTGAAGAAATCTTTCCACACATCCCCCGGCATGACCGTAAGGTCAAGGCCGAGGAAGTTGTAGTTCACGTTGAGAAGGCCGTCAAACTTGCCGGAAAAATCCGCAAAGTTGTCGGAAATGAACTTGGCAAGGCCGATCTCCTCATAGCCCTTGCGCACGAGCTCGGCATTGTAGCCCAGGGTGGTGGCAAGGGTCGTGATCTCCGTCACGACGTCCTTGGAGAGCATCATGAAGCGGCTGAGCGGCTGACGGATGATGGAATACAGAGCGATGAGGATGGGGAAGGGCAGGAAGCTCCAGAGGCAACCGCTCATGCGGTTCACGCCCTCCTGTGTGTAGAGGAGCTGCATCTCCTCGTTCATGCGCGTGGGATTATTGGCGTATTTCGTCTGGATCTCTTTCACCTTGGGCTGGAAGAGATTCATGCGCATCATGCTCTTTTTCGACTTCATCTGGAAGGGCAGCAGGATCAGCTTGATGACCAGCGTGAACAGGATCAGGGACACGCCGTAGGACCCTGTCAGGTTGTAAAACAGCCGCAGCAGGGCCGCAAACGGGATACAAATTGCGTATCCGATGGTTGAAAACATAGATGCTTCCTCCAAATTGTAATGGGACCCGGGCTTTCAGCGCCCGCAGAGCGGAGCATTTCCGCTTTCGGCCTGTCCGCATTCCGCAGTGCCGGCTGACAGACGGCCGGACAGCAGCACAGGGTCCGGCAGAGGGGCTTGTCCCCTCCTCTCATGGGACCGGATCATATCCTCCCTTGTGAAACGGATTACAGCGCAGGATACGCCGGAACGCCAGCCAGCCGCCCTTGAGGGCGCCGTACTTCTCAATCGCCTCCAGCGCATATTGAGAACAGGTGGGAATATACCGGCAGCAAGGCGGCCGGTACGGGGAGATGGCCACCCGGTCAAAATTTCACCAGGGCCAGCAGGACCTTTTTCATCATGACCGGTCCTCCAGCAGCTCCAGCTTCCTGCAAAGACGCAGGAAGGTATCGTTCAGCTCCTTCCAGGAGGCAGTCAGGGTCCGTCCCCTGGCTACCAGAATCATGTCGTACCCCTGGCGGAGCCGTCCGGAATTGAGCCGGTAGACCTCCCGCAGGCGGCGGCGGGCCCGGTTGCGGACCACCGCATGACCCAGCTTGACGGATACCGTCACGCCCAGGCGGTTGTGCCCCAGCCGGTTTTTCCGGCAGTAAAGCACCATCCCTCCGCCCACGGCGGAGGCGCCCTTCTGGTACAGCCGGCGGAACTCATAATTCTCTTTCAGGGTCACTGCCCGCTTCATGCTGCCACCTGCCTTCTCCCATTTGACACATCTGACACAAACTCAACGAGGGACGGAGGAATCACAGAATTCCCGCCGTCCCTGAAGACGTTGTTCAAGTGTCTCCCGCACGGTCCGTTTCTCAGTAGGACAGACGGGCGCGGCCCTTGGCGCGGCGACGGTTGATCAGAGCGCGGCCTGCGCGGGTGCGCATGCGCTGACGGAAACCGTGCTTCATGTGACGACGACGGTTGTTCGGCTGGAATGTCCTCTTCATAATTAATGCTCCCGGTGTTTTTTGCCATGCCAAGGCACGCTCCTCGGATGGAGTCAAGCTCTACTAAGTTACTCTGACCCCTGAACAGAGATGAATGCGCATATCAAATCCTTCACATTTTCATGGGGATTCTCCCCACAAAACAATCCACAGAAACGTTGATATGTCGCCAAACTCCCCACAAAAGATTATCCACAAACTACAATGATGTTATTCACAATTCAGTCTTTTCAACACGCTTACCGGTGGATAACTTGGGGAAAAGAGAGTACAAATAAACAGTTGCACACTTGGAAAAAGTCTGTCGAGAAAGGGGAATCCGTGGCCGACACGACAACTGACCCTCTCGAGCAGGCTCGGGGAGTCTGGTCCGACGCGCTGGCGTTGTTGCACCAGAATCCGGCGCTGTCCATCCGAGATAAAAGCTGGCTGGAAAACGTTTTTCCCGAAGGCATGTGGGGTCCTACCATTGTCTTATGCGTGCCAAGCGCGGCCGCACAGCAGACGTTGCAGAACGAATTGAACCAGCCCCTGCTGGAAGCCTTGCGGGAAGCCGCCGAACAGGATATTTTCCCCGCATTCAAGATTGTGGAAAAGAAGGAACCGGCCCAACCTGCCGTCGAGGAATACCCCCACTTCTCCCCCGCGCCACATGCGGAGGAAACCACGCAGGGGCAGCTGCCGATTCCGGTTGTCATGCCGCCGGAGCGCCACAACAACTTCCAACGCGGCCAAAACAGGCCTCTGCTGGATCCTAAGACCCATTTGAATAAGAACGCCACGTTCGACACCTTCGTTCCTGGCGATTCCAATCGTTTCGCACGTACCGTCGCGTTGGCCGTCGCGGAAGGTTCCGGTCACGATTTCAACCCGCTTTGTATTTACGGCGGATCAGGATTGGGTAAAACCCACTTGCTGAACGCCATCGGCAATTACGCACTGGTCAAGGATCCCACGCTGAAAGTCCGTTATGTGACCAGTGAGGAATTCACCAACGAATTCATCGAAGCGTTGGGTGACACCAACCAGAATTCCGGTCAAATCAAGGAATTCAACCGTCGCTACCGCGAAGTCGACGTGCTGCTCATCGACGATATTCAATTTCTGAGCGGCAAGGACGCGACGCTTGAACAGTTCTTCCATACATTCAATACCCTGCATCAGGCGAACAAGCGCATTGTGATCGCATCCGATGTGCCTCCGAAGGATCTGCAGGGATTCAACGAACGTCTGATCTCCCGTTTCGAATCCGGCCTGACCGTTGACGTCAAGCCGCCGGATCTGGAGACGCGCATCGCCATTCTGCGCATGATCGCCCACGGCACCAACGTTCAGGACGATGTGCTCAACCTCATCGCGGAGCGGTTCACCGAGAATATTCGCGAGCTGGAAGGCGCGCTGAACCGCGTGACCGCCATGGCATCGCTGAGCGGCCAGCCGGTGACCCGCGCGTTGGCGGAACAGACGTTGCAGGACTTTTTCTCGACCGATGTGGAGATCAAGCCCACCGACATCATCACCCAGGTGGCCAAGTACTTCTACATTACGTTCGATGACATTGTCGGACGTTCACGTACGAAGAAGATCGCGCTGGCGCGTCAGATCGCCATGTATTTGGTGCGTGAGCTCACCAGCATGAGCCTGAACGACATCGGCCAGGTGTTTGGCGGCAAGGACCACACCACGGTGATGCATGCATACACCCGCATCAGCGACGAGATGCAGGAAAAGCAGGAGATCTACAACTACGTGACGGAACTGACCCTGCAGCTCAAGCAGCGTTCCGGCGAAAAATAACGTTTTCTATGCGACTTTGCGCGTTTGCATGTGTTTTCGTGCGTCTCAAAAAAATCGATTTTAGGCGTTTTCTGCCTTTCTCAGGCGATTTTCACAAGCCAAGTATGAGTATCAGTAAATTCTTTATCAGCTGTTTTACCGACCATCCTGACACGCCGGCCTGTGGAAGATTTTTATTGAAGTTATCCACATGGTTATACACAAATCAATGATTTCTCGGTGGAAAACCCGTTGGAAACGCCAGAATCGCCGGTGGATGAATTGTGGACTATCCACATGGTTTTGTGGATAACTTTTTCAAAGCGACGAGGCTGTGGATAACCCGATGATTTGTCCACACTTCGTCCAAAAGTTATCCACAAGCAATGAGATGTTGCGAGCCATTGCAAAACGTGGGGTCTGAGCACTTACCCACATTATCCACAGGCCTTATTATGACGAATGTAGGTGTTATAAGAAATTCATCATCGTCGTCATAAGTGGGGAATTCCCCACGCTTCGTCAAACGCCGACAGTCTCGCTAGAATGACTTATGGACCGAACGAAACGAGGAAACTAGCCATGAAAGTTGAAGTCAATTCCCAAGCGCTGGCAGACGCAGTAGCCTGGACCACTCGCGTGATCGACGCTCGTCCTGCATCCCCCATTTTGGCAGGCATTCGCTTGGAGGCCATCGACGGCACCCTCCAGCTTTCCGCCTTCAATTACGCCATTTCCGCACGCCACCATATCGAAGCAGGCGTTGATGAAAGCGGATCCATTCTGGTGCTCGGCAAGCTGCTGGCAGATATCACCAAGTCGCTTCCCGCCGCGAAAACCTACCTGTCCACTGACGGATCCACACTGACCATCACGTCGGGCAAGTCCACCTTCACCATGCAGCTCATGCCGGATAACGAATATCCGGATCTGCCGGTGGTTCCCGCCAAACTGGGGCAGGTGGACGCCCAAACCTTCGCACAGGCCGTCGCTCAGGCGTCCGTCGCCGTTTCCCGCGAGGAGAACCGTCCGGTACTGACCGGCATTCGTGTGCAGTTCCAAGGCAACAAGGTGATCATGAGCTCCACCGACCGATTCCGCTTGTCGCGTTCGAGCTTCACCTGGACGCCGGAAAACCCGGACATCAACACCACCGCACTCGTGCGCGGCGCACTGTTGCGCGATGTGGCCCGTTCCTTGGACGAGCATCAAAACATCGTCGTGGATTTCGATCCGGAGAATCCGTCGCTGCTGGGCTTTGAGAACGCCGGACGCGTATCCACCTCGCAGCTGATCGACGGCGAATTCCCCGCGGTGGACCGCCTGTACGCTGACGAATACCCGATTCATGCGGTCATCAACAAGCAGGATCTCATCAGCGCCATCAAGCGCGTGTCCCTCGTGGCCGAACGCAACGCTCCGATCCGCATGGCCTTCACCAGCCAGGAACTCACGCTGACCGCAGGCTCGGTGGATGAAGCCCAAGCCAAGGAGATCCTCGACATCGACATGGATGGCCGAAGACATCACCGTGGCCTTCAATCCCGCCTACCTGATCGAAGGCCTGAGCGCCATCAGCGAGCCGTTCGTACGCATGAAGATGACCACCGCGGTCAAGCCGGTGGAATTCAACGGCCAGCAGGAATCGAATTCCGAAGAATCCATGGACTACCGCTACCTGCTCGTGCCGATGCGCTTCAACAGCTGAACTAAGCTGACCTACACGAAAACGCGGATACATCGCAAAAAATAGGGCTGAACATGGCTGTTATTGCCAGTTCAGCCCATTTGCATGATTAATTGCGATTATTTACGTAAGAAATTCGCACTATCTCAAGGATCTTGCATGTATATTTCCCGACTGGCACTCGACCACTACCGATCGTGGGAACATTGCGTGCTCGATTTCAAACCGGGAATCAACATTCTGCAAGGTGCCAACGGACTCGGCAAAACCAATATCGTGGAAGCCATCGAAGTGCTTTCCACAGGATCCAGCCATCGCGCGTCATCATCACTGCCATTAATCGAAAAAGGGTGCACGTCGGCCACCATCCGGCCAACGTGGAAGACGGTGAAACGCAGCACACCTACGAGGCGACCATCGTGGCACGGGGTGCTAACCGAGCGCGCATTGACGGCGGAAAATCTCAATATATGAGGGATCTCATCGGGCGCACGCCCTCCGTCTCCTTTACCCCCGAAGATCAACGTCTGGTAGCAGGGGATCCCGCAACCCGACGCAACTTCATCAACCAGGCCGCGTCTCTGCTGCTCCCCCACTATGCGCAGACCCTGCAACAGTTCACGCACGTGGCGAAACAGCGCACGGCACTGCTCAAACAACTCGGCGACGGCACGAATCTCGACCCGCAATACGGCCAGCAGGCGGTCTTAAGCGGGCTGGAAATCTGGACGGGGCAATTCATCGACCTCGGCATGCAGCTGACGCGGAACCGCAACAACGTGATCTCACGCTTGGAAGAGCCTTTTGCGCGGATCTACGCGTCTTTGGCGGGAGATGACGAACGGGCGGCGCTCGCCTACGAGCCGTCCTTCGACGAAGTGATGCTGTTCGACGATCCGGCCGCGGAGATCAGCCGCCATTTCCAACGCATCTACCCCGGCGAAGTGGCGCGCGGGCAGAATCTGATCGGTCCGCATCGCGACGACCTGACTTTGCTGCTCAACGATATGAACGCACGCGAATTCGCGTCCAACGGTGAGATGTGGACCATGGCTTTGGCGTTGAAAATGGCGCTATATGAGGCGGTTTCCGCACATTTTGAAAGCAAGCCAATCGTGATTCTCGATGATGTGTTCGCACAGCTTGACGAGGCCCGTCGTGGGCAGATCCTCGATTTTGCGATGCGGCAGGACCAGGTGCTGATCACCGTCGCCGCGGCAAGCGATATTCCGCGCATGGATGCTGGGCGCTTTCACGCGGACGCGCATGTGATCGACGTGGCCGCGTTGCGCAGGCAATCGCAAGATGGACAGCATGACGATTTGACGGCGATGATGGCGCAACTTGTCGCGGGACGGGAATCTGCAACGCAATCGTCTGCAGCGCAACAGTCGGTGAATCGACAGGAGCAGCGCTGATGCCGAATCCTCCAATCTGCGAAACATTGCATCTCGACCAACGCAAGTTGCCCGCCGAAGTATTCGAACGTATCAGCCGACGTGCCGGCCGATATAAGGAACGTGAGGAACGTGCGCGGCAGGCGTGGGAGAATTTCGGCAAACCCGGACGCGACCCGCAGACGGTCGGCAATATTTTCAACGTGATCGCAACGCAAGGTTCTTGGACGCCGCATCTGAAAATCGCGCAGATGCAGAATCATTGGGATCAGGTGGTCGGCGTCGAAAACGCGCGCCACTCCTACCCCGTCGACCTGCGCGACGGCATTCTGACGATCCGATGCGACAGCCCCGCATGGACCACCACCTTGACGTACATGATTCCGCTGCTGACCGACACCATTCGCCGTAGGCTCGAGGGGCTGACCATCAACGAGGTGCGCGTCACCGGCCCGCAACAACAGGGATTCAGCCGAGGACGAATGACACGAAGGCCGCGATATTAGTGCGACACCACGTGCTATCAGACGTTCGTTGAAGGCGCTTCGTCGAAGAATTCCCCCTGCGACGCTTCCAAGCGGGCCGTTCGCAACGGTCGAATGTTGTTTTCCGAAAGCGAAAAACAGGGGTAAACGGCTGGATTTCAAGGATAAATGCCTCTGGCGCTCTGTCCCCCCTCCATGAGTAGAATATCAAGCAGTGTATGTAAACGCCTAGAAGGGGCCTTTATTTGCGTTCTAGGTGGTATCACCTGCGGAAATGACCCTTGATGGCGGGAAAAATGCAGGAAGGAATCTCTGTGGCAGACCTTGATGCGGATTCGCTGAACGAATCAGCTGGAAAACACGCAGGAAGATCAGATCCAGAACGATCAGCTCGAAGATGCGCAGCTCGATGACACCTTGGCTCCGGAGCATTACGACGCTTCCGATCTGAGGGTTCTGGAAGGCCTTGAGGCGGTGCGAATCCGCCCGGGCATGTACATCGGCTCCACCGGCCCCCGAGGCTTGCACCACCTGGTGTACGAGATCGTCGACAACTCCGTCGATGAGGCGCTGGCAGGCTACGCTCGCACATCGAAGTGACGATTCTGCCGGACGGCGGCGTGCGCGTGGTGGATGACGGCCGAGGCATTCCGGTCGACGAAGTGCCGGGCGAAGGCGTTTCCGGCGTGGAAACCGTGATGACCAAGCTGCATGCCGGCGGCAAGTTCGGTGGCGGCGGCTATGCGGTTTCCGGCGGTCTGCACGGCGTGGGCATCTCCGTGGTGAACGCGCTGTCGACCCGCGTCGACATCGAAGTGCGCCGACAGGGCTTCCACTGGACCCAGACCTACATCGACCAGAAGCCGACCGCACGTCTTGCCAAGGGCGAGCCGATGGGCGAAGACGAGTCCACCGGCACTTCCGTGACCTTCTGGGCAGACGGCGCGATCTTCGAAACCACCACCTACGATTTCGAGACCCTGCGCAACCGCTTCCAGCAGATGGCGTTCCTCAACAAGGGGCTGAAACTGTCCCTGACCGATTTGCGCGAACCGGATCAGGCCGGAGACGAAGTCGCGGGCGAAAGCGACGACAATGCCGAACCGAAGCATCAGACGGTCACCTACCAATACAACGACGGCATCAAGGATTATGTCGATTACTTGGTGAAGTCCCGCAAGGCAACCCCCGTCGAACCGGACGTGATCGATTTCGAAGCGGAAGACCTGAAAATCGGCATTTCCGCGGAAATCGCCATGCAATGGACCACCGCATACTCCGAAGCGGTGCACACCTTCGCCAACACCATCTCCACCACCGAAGGCGGTACCCACGAAGAAGGCTTCCGCGCCGCGCTGACCTCGCTCGTCAACCGTTACGCACGTGAAAAGGAACATCCTCAAAGACAAGGATGAGAACCTCTCCGGCGACGACGTGCGCGAAGGCCTGACCGCAGTGGTGTCGGTGAAACTCACCACCCCTGCAGTTCGAAGGCCAGACCAAGACCAAGCTCGGCAATTCCGAAGCGAAAAGCCTTCGTACAGCGTGTGATGACCGACAAGCTCGGCGACTGGTTCGATTCGCATCCTAGCGAGGCCAAGAACATCATCCAGAAGGCCATTGAAGCCTCCCGTGCGCGTCTTGCAGCCAAGAAGGCACGTGAGAATACCCGCCGTAAGTCAATCTTCGAATCTGCTGGCATGCCAGACAAACTGAAGGATTGCCAGTCCAACAATCCTGAAGAATGCGAACTATTCATCGTGGAGGGACGACTCCGCAGGCGGCTCCGCAATTTCAGGGACGCAACCCGATCACGCAGGCCATCCTGCCGTTGCGAGGCAAATCCTTAACACCGAGCGTGCAAGCCTCGACCGCATGATGAAGTCCGAAACCATCGAATCGCTGATCACCGCGGTCGGCGGCGGCTATGGCGAGGATTTCGACCTGAACAAAGTCCGCTACCACAAGGTCATCATCATGGCCGATGCCGATGTGGACGGCGCGCATATCGCAACCCTGAATCTGACGCTGTTCTTCCGCTACATGCGCCCGATGATCACCGCTGGTTACGTGTATGTGGCCATGCCGCCGCTGTACCGACTCAAGTGGACCAAGGCGCGCACGACTTCGTGTACACCGACGCCGAACGCGACCGCGTGCTCGCCGAAGGCAAGTCCGCCGGCCGTCAGCTGCCGAAGGGCGAAGGCATCCAGCGCTACAAGGGTCTGGGCGAGATGAGCTACCAGGAACTGTGGGAGACCACCATGGATCCTGACCACCGCATTCTGAAGCAGGTGCAGATCGAAGACGCGGCCGCAGCCGACGAAACCTTCTCCATGCTCATGGGCGACGAAGTCGAACCACGTCGTCTGTTCATCCAGCGCAACGCACGCAACGTCAGCTGGATCGACGCGTAAACGCGTAGGGTTTCGCAGGACTTCAAAGCAAGGATTAGAAATTGGCAGACGAAACAACAGCAACGAAGACGGCCAGTTCGTGCCTGACGGCTCCATGGAACCGTTGAGCCCGCAGGAGGCCGACAACACCGATTATGGCCTGATGGTCGGCGAACGCGTCCAGAAGAAGGATTTGCAGCAGGAAATGCGCGAATCCTATCTGGCGTACGCCATGTCCGTCATCGTCGATCGTGCCCTTCCGGACGTGCGAGACGGCATGAAGCCGGTGCACCGCCGCGTGATTTACGCGATGTACGACGGCGGCTACCGCCCCGACCGCGGCTACTCCAAGTGCGCACGCGTCGTCGGCGAAGTCATGGGCAAGTACCATCCGCACGGCGATTCCGCCATCTACGACACGTTGGTGCGTATGGCGCAGTCGTGGTCGATGCGATACACACTCGTCGACGGCCAGGGCAACTTCGGCTCCCCCGGCGACGACCCGGCAGCCGCAATGCGTTACACGGAATGCCGTATGGCGCCACTCGCCATGGAAATGGTGCCGTGACATCGACAAGGACACCGTCGATTTCCTGCCGAACTACGATGGCAAGACGCAGGAGCCGACCGTGCTGCCGGCCCGCTTCCCGAACCTGCTGTGCAACGGCTCGTCCGGCATCGCCGTCGGCATGGCGACCAACATTCCTCCGCACAACATGCGCGAGGTGGCAGAAGGCGTGCATTGGGCGCTCGACCATCCGGACGCGAGCCGTGAGGAACTGCTCGACAACCTGATCCGCATCATCAAGGGACCGGACTTCCCTACCGGCGCCACGATTCTCGGACATAAGGGCATCGAACAGGCGTACCGTACCGGCCGTGGCCTCATCACCATGCGAGCCGTGGTGAACACCGAGGAGATCAAGGGCCGCATGTGCCTCGTGATCACCGAACTGCCGTACCAGGTCAACCCGGATCGTCTGGTCGTGTCCATCCGCGAAGCGGTGCGCGACGGCAAGATCCAAGGCATCGCCGACATGCGCGACGAAACCTCCGGCCGTACTGGCCAGCGCCTCGTGCTCGTGCTCAAGCGCGACGCCGTGCCGAAGGTCGTGCTCAACAACCTGTACAAGCATTCCCAGCGCAGCAGACCTTCGGCGCGAACATGCTGGCACTGGTCGACGGTGTGCCGCGCACGCTGTCCCTGGATGCGTTCATCCGTCATTGGGTAAACCACCAGCTCGAAGTCATCGCACGCCGTACCGCCTACCTCAAGCGCGAGGCCGAGGAACGCGACCA
>ENA-OQET01001350-OQET01001350.1-human-gut-metagenome-genome-assembly--contig:-NODE-1350-length-11028-cov-2.342262_pt1 | contig 11028 bp, 12 predicted proteins | sample MGYA00242800_ERZ504645 | MGnify/ENA primary metagenome ERZ504645 (study PRJEB26092, sample SAMD00036308) | human gut metagenome | host: Homo sapiens | study: EMG produced TPA metagenomics assembly of... | reverse complement strand
CTTTCATATTACAGAATTTTTTAATGAAAAACATCCTATGCCGGATACACCGGACGATTTTGTCGGTGATGGCAATGAGGGAATGTTTGCGTTTAAGAAGCAAATGCGTTTATGAAATTCCAGTTTGTCGAACAGATTCGCAACAAACAGCAGCAGTTAAGAGAACCCCATGATTTTACACATTCAAGTGCTGGTATTATGAGCAGGCGATCCAAGACGGCAGCGAGGATAGACTAAAGGCACTGATTCCCGACCACTTACCAGAGGGAATCCAAAAAGCATATGAAAACGCGCATAGCTAAAATGGATGGATGGTTTATACACAAAGTATTATCTGCGCTTTTGGCTTAGCAGCTGCCGCACCTCGCTCGCCGTATCGGCACTTAGAATTATGCGGTATTGCCCTTACAAAAAAGCACTTTCCCTTATATTTGCATTGCAAATAAGGGAAAGTGCTTTTGTCTTGCTCACTATGAGGTTACTATCGCAAAGGATACGGTCAACTCCCAATAGCGAAAAGATAATACGGCAGCCTTCACTTTTTCAGCACTACGCACTCATAGGGGCGCAGCGTGTCAGCGGTGTCGGGGTAGTTGCCCAGCAGTTTCTTGGCATCGGTCCAGCCTACGGGCAGGGGCTTGGCAATTTCCCGCTCCCGCAGGTTGCAGAGAACCAACAGCTCCGTCTCGCCATCGTACCGGCGATAGGCTAACAAATCCGCGTTGTCGGGGTACAAGAACTCGATTTTTCCCGCACTGATGACCGGCATTTTCTGCGCAGGGACACCATTTTTTTGTAAAAGCTGCGGATGGAATCCGGTGCGTCCATTTGGGCAGCGGCGTTGATGCCTTGTAGTTGTCGGCAATGCCGATCCACGGCGTACCGGTGGTAAACCCGGCGTTCTCGCTCGCGTCCCACTGCATCGGGGTGCGGCTGTCGTCGCGGCTGCGCTGGGCGATAATGTCCAGCGTCTCGGCCTCGGTCTTGCCCTGCTCCCGCAGGATCCTGTAGTAGTTGAGGCTCTCGACATCGCGATACTGCTCGACTTTTTGTAAAGTGCGGGTTCGTCATGCCCAGCTCCTCACCCTGATAAATGTACGGTGTGCCGCGCATAAAGTGGATGGCCACCGCCAGCATCTCGGCGCTTTCCTTCCAGTAGGTCGTGTCGCTGCCAAAGCGGCTGACCGCACGGGGCTGGTCGTGGTTGCACCAGAACAGCGCATTCCAGCCGCCGTGGGCCTGCATCCCCTCCTGCCAGGTCTGGAACAGTTTCTTCATGGCGAGGTAATCAGGCTCCCTCAATTCCCACTTTTGCCCGTCCTTGTAGTCGACCTTCAGGTGGTGGAAATTGAAGCACATCGTCAGCTCGTGGTTGCCCTCAGCGGTGTAGCCGATGCAGTTTTCCAGCGTGGTGGAGGACATCTCCCCCACCGTGATCATGCCGTCGATGCCGCCCGCGGCGACCAGCTCCTTCAGGTACTTGTGGACGTTGCGGCCATCGGTGTAGAAGCGGCGGCCGTCGCCCTCGTAGTCGTCCTCATAAAATTCCGGCTTGGAGATGACGTTGATGACGTCGAAACGGAAACCCTTGATGCCTTTCGCCTTCCAGAAGCGCAGGATGTCGGCCATTTCCTCCCGCACGGCGGGATTCTCCCAGTTCAGGTCGGCTTGCATGACGTCGTAAAGATGCAGATACCATTTGCCAAGGCTCGGCACGTATTCCCACGCGGGGCCGCCGAATTTCGACACCCAGTTCGTCGGGTAGCAGTCGGGCGTGCCGTCCTTGAAGATGTAATAGTCCTGGTACTTTTTGTCGCCCGCCAGTGCTTTTTTGAACCACTCATGCTCGGTGGAGGTGTGGTTGAACACCATGTCCAGCATCAGGCCGATGCCGCGCTTGTCTGCTTCGCGGATGAGCTCCTCCAGATCTTCCATCGTGCCGTAGCGCGGGTCGACGGCACGGTAGTCAGCCACATCGTAGCCGTTGTCGCGCTGGGGCGAGGGGAAGAACGGCGTCAGCCAGAGATAGTCAACGCCCAGATCGGCGAGGTAGTCCAGTTTCGCGGTGACACCCTTCAAATCGCCGAAGCCGTCACCGTTCGAGTCCATGAAGGATTTCGGGTAAATTTGGTAGACAACTTTATCTTTAAAATCATTCATGGTACACACCTCACAAAATCAGGCAATGCCTTTCTTTTTGCCGACGCTGACGGTCAGCACAAAGGGCACAACGATGGCAATGACCATGCACAGCGCAAAGCTGAGCATATAGGCAGGCTGGATGGACAGAATGCCGGGGAGGCCGCCGACGCCGATGGCGTTGGCCGTGGTGGAAGTAGCCACGCAGACAGCTGCCGCGATGGCCGAGCCGATCATGCCGCAGATGAACGGGAAGTGGAATTTCAGGTTGACGCCGAACATAGCGGGCTCGGTAACGCCAAGGTAGCAGGAGATGCAGGCGGGCACGTTGACCTCCTGAGCGTCCGCGTTCTTGCGCTGCAGATAGATCATACCGAGGACGGCAGAGCCCTGCGCAATGTTGGACAGCGCGATCATCGGCCACAGCATCGTGCCGCCGAAGTCGGCAATCAGCTGCATATCAATGGCGTTGGACATGTGGTGCAGGCCGGTGATGACGAGCGGGGCATAAACAAAACCGAAGATTGCGCCAAAGACCACGCGGAAGGAGCCGGAAATGCCAGCGTAGACAACATCAGAGATGACGGAGCCGATCTTCCAGCCGATGGGGCCAAGGATGGTATGAGCGACGATGACGGACAGGACCAGCGAGCAGAACGGTACAACGATCATCGAGATGACCGGCGGGCAGATCTTGCGGAAGAATTTTTCCAGATACACCAGCGTGAACGCGGCCAGCATGGCAGGGATAACCTGTGCCTGATAGCCGATCATGTTGATGGTGAAGAAGCCGAAATCCCACTTGGGGATATCTGCCGCTGCTGTGGATGCGACAGAGTAGGCGTTCAGCAGCTGGCCGGAAACAAGCGTCAGGCCGAGGACGATGCCAAGGCTCTGGGTCGTGCCCATCTTTTTGGTGACGGACCAGCAGATGCAGACCGGCAGCATGTGGAAAACGGCCTCGCCGATCAGCCAGAGGAAGCTGTCCACGCCCGACCAGAACTGGCTGATATCGCACAAGGTCTGGGTGCCGTTATTGAAGAAATAGATGCTGTCAATGCAGTTGCGGAAGCCCAAAATCAGACCGCCCGTAATGATGGCAGGGATTCAGCGGGGCGAAGATCTCGGCCAGCACGCTCATAACTTTTTGCAGGGCGTTCTGGTTCTGCTTGGCCGCGCTCTTGACAGCCTCCTTGGAGACACCGTCGATGCCGGAGACCGCGATGAAATCATTGTAGAAATCGCTGACCGTGTTGCCGATGATGACTTGGAACTGGCCTGCCTGCGTGAAGGTGCCCTTGGCGGATTTCAGTGCCTCGATCTTGGCAACGTCCGCCTTGGCGGGATCGTTGAGGACAAAGCGCATGCGCGATACGCAGTGAGATACCGCCGCAATGTTCTCTTTGCCGCCGACATACGCAAGAAGCTGCCGCGCGTCCTGTTCGTATTTACCCATGATGTTTTCCTCCTTTTGTCCGGTAGAGCGGGCATCTTTGAACTTGTTCATACAAGTTCTTCTTACAGCCACAGAATACCAGACTTGTTCATACAAGTCAATATGCTTTTGCAAAAAAGCATTGCAGAATGCCTATTTTCGGCACTGCTCACAAGTTGCCCACTTGAAATTTAGCCGAAAAGACGGTATACTAAAGTAAATGTTTGAACAAGTTGCGAGGTACACACCATGCCAAAGGCAAAATATGAGGGCATTTATCACAGCATCAAAAAACGCATCGAGGCGCAGGATTACCCCTATCAATCGCTGCTGCCCAGCGAGAATACGCTGATAGAGGAATACGACTGCTCCCGCAACACAGTTCGACGCGCATTGGCGGAGCTGGTAGCCGACGGCTATGTGCAGACCATGCAGGGGCGCGGCGTGCGGGTCATCTACCAGCCGGTGGGCAAAACGACGTTTACCATCGGCGGCATCGAGACCTTTCAGGAGACCGCCCGCCGCAACCGCCTGCACGCCGTGACGAAGGTCACGAAGTTTGAGACTGTCATCGCCGATGAGTGCTTTGCCGCCAAGAGCGGTTTCTCGGTTGGGGATGAGCTATGGAGTATTGAACGCGTGCGGTATCTCGACGGCAAAGCGCTGATTCTCGACATCAACTACTTTTTAAAGGAGTTTGTCCCCGGCCTGACGCCGGAAATTGCCGCAAACTCTATCTACGATTATATTGAGAACACACTGGGAATGCAGATCATCACCAGCAAGCGCCGCATGACGGTGGAACACGCCACCGCCCGCGACGAAAAGCTGCTGGACATGGGCACCTATGGCTGCGTGGCCGTCGTCGTGAACCAAACTTTCAACGCCGCCGGTCTGCTGTTTGAGTACACCCAGTCCCGCCACCAACCGGACTATTTCTGCTTTCAGGACATTGCCACGCGGAAAAAGTGAGCGGCAGACACCCGGCGCAGGGGTATCCACCCGGGATTTTGCGCTGGGCCGGGGCTCCGGCAAAATGGGTTTTATAGCAATTTTCAAAAATAAGGCGAATAGCCGCAGGAATGGAACCAGCCTGAGCAGTCCAGCAGATTTCTCACTGCCTTTGCATGGTGCGATTTCATATTATCCATTACGAGGACAGAATTTCCGTTCAGATGAGGCAGCAAATCAGTTTCCAGATACCGCTTAAACCTCTCCACAGTTGTTCCGCCTGAGTTCGCAACTGCCTGTTTCGTTCCAACGCTTCAGCAAACGATATATCGAACAGGTGTTTACAGAAAAGCACTTTGCCAGTTCTTGTACGCTAACGCCTTTGCCGTATGCTTCCAGAATCAATTTTCGAGCTTCATTGTGCAGCATAGTTCTCACCTTCTTTGCCTCTGTTATACCTCTTTTTGCTCAAAAGTTAAAGTACTGTGCTGTATTATTGAAAATTGCTATAAATGGAAAAAAGGCTGCCGCACGAGGGAAAATTCCTCTTGCAGCAGTCCCTTTTATGTTTTCCCCAAACTCATTGCAGCCATTGCTTCAGAACATCGTTGAGCTTATCAAGCTCCAGCGGTTTTGCGATATGTTCGTTCATGCCGGTGTTCTTTGCCATCTGTACATCCTCGGCAAAGGCGTTCGCCGTCATGGCAATGATCGGCACCTTTCCGCGCCCGCCGGGAAGGGAGCGGATCGCCGCAGTAGCCTCGTACCCGTTCATGATCGGCATCTGGATGTCCATGAAGATCAGGTCATACCATTTTTCCGGGGCTGCCACAACCTTTTCGACCGCTATTTTTCCGTTTTCGGCAATGTCAACGGCCACGCCTGTCATACCCAGAATTTCGGCAGCGATCTCCCGGTTCAGCTCGTTGTCCTCCACCAGAAGGATTCTCTTGCTCGTGTAATCGGTTTTGGCAAAATCCTCCAAAAGGTTTCGGGCGCTTTTCTCTTTTTTACCGGATGTAAACTGCCGCAGCGTTGCCGTCAGGCGGGAACGGAACAGCGGCTTTGCGATAAACGCATCCACGCCTGCCGCCCGGGCCTCCTCCTCGATCTCACTGAATTCAAAGGAGGTCAGGATGATGATGGTCACATCCTTGCCTACCCGCTCGCGTATTTTTCTGGCCGTCTCGATGCCGTTCATCTCCGGCATCTTCCAATCCACAATCACTGCAAAGTAGTCGCGCCCGGTTTCATGGCGCGCATAGCAGCGCTCCACGGCCTGCCTGCCTGTAAGCACCCATTCGCCTGCTATGCCAATGTCTTTAAGGGTTGCAACCGTGCTTTCGCAGCAGGTTTTGTCATCGTCCACAACCAGCACCGGCAGGTCGAGCAGTTCCTTTTCTGCTCCCTTTTGCTCTCCTGCAGCTTCAGATAAATCGTCACCGTGATCTTTGTGCCTTTGCCCGGCGCACTGTCAACCTTGATGCTGCCGTTCATCAGGTTGACGATATTTTGGGTGATCGCCATGCCCAGACCCGTGCCCTGCACCTTGGTCGTCCGGTGATCGTCCGCCCGGCTGAACGGCTCAAACATGATCTTCTGGAATTCGGGCGTCATGCCGATTCCGTTATCTGCAATCGAAAACTCGTAGCAGCCAAGCTCCGAGAAGCCGTTCGGCTTTTCTTTAATAGAGAATATGATATTGCCGCCATCCGGGGTGTACTTGACGGCGTTGCTCATCAGGTTTACAAAGACCTGCTGGATTCTCAGGCTGTCGCCGCAGACGGCCTCGTGTTCAATACGGTCCACATGGACTTCAAAATTATGTCGATGCTCATCGATGGCAGGCTTTGTAAGGGTAATCAGGTTATCGACCAGCTCCGGCAGATTAAAGTCCTCCTCGGCAAGGGACATCTTTCCGCTTTCGATGCGCGCCATGTCCAGCACTTCATTGATCAGTCCCAGCAAATGGCGGCTCGACTTTGTCATTTTGCCAAGGCACTCGATCACCTTATCCTGATTCTCGATATTCGCACCTGCAATGGCTGTCAGGCCGACGATTGCATTCATCGGCGTCCGAATATCATGGGACATATTGGAGAGGAACTCCGTCTTGGCCCGGCTTGCATTCTCCGCCGCGCGGTAGGCGTCCTTCAGCGCCCTGTGGGATTCGATCTCGGCCTTTTTCTCCTGCGACACATCCATGGAGGCCAGCAGAGCCTTTACCAGTCTTGTGCCCTCCCACTCCAGCGGAATGAACGAGGCGATTTTATAGGTGTTCTCGTCCAGAGAGCAGTATTCAAAATTTATAGATATCACTTTCTGCCGTCAGGTTCTTTCGGATATTGTCCGGGGACATCAATGCCTGTATGGCTTCCAGCGGCTCAAGCGTTTTATACTTTGCCATCACCTGCTCCACAAAAGCATGGTAGGTGCCATACGGCTCGTATATCATTTCCCCCTGCAGATTGTAGAATCTATACCGGTCATTCTCAAGATCGCAGACAACAAAGCGATCCAGCAGCCGCACCATGCTCTGGATCAGAAGCTCCATGGAGGCGTTGTCCGACGCCATCTGCATCCGCCGCGCCGTCTCTGCCTTGGACTCGGTAATGTCCCGCAGGAAGATCATCGCATATTCGGAATCTTCTATCTCACCGCGCATGACGACATTGCGGACCCACCGCTCCTCGCCATTCAGCATGATGCGACATTCCTGGCACAGCTCGGTGTCCAGTCCCTTCAATTTTTCTGCAATGTAGGCGCGGTTATAGAAATCCGTCACGGCCTTTTTGTCCTGTGCAACGACATAGTTGTCCACAAAGAACCTGACCAGCTCATCCCATGTATGGCTCTGCTCAAAGGCCGTCATCAGGGAGGCTTCCACCTTGAAGGTGTCAAATGTGTTTTCTTCAAGGTTCACATAGTATTCGCAGAGGTTTGCGCTGGTGAACGCGCGGTGAAAGGCGGCTGCCCGCTGCGCCTGCATCCGGCTTCTTTTTTCTGCGTCAATGTTGCTGAGGATTCCGGCGATCCGCTTGGCCGAGCCATCCAGACGGCGTATCACCTCTGCAGACGCCCGGAACCACAGGTATCGGCCAGCCTTTGTCTTCAGTCGGTACTCCACCTTATACTTTGTCTGATTGGTTTTGTCTGCAATCGTGTCCTGCAGCAGCTTCAGGACACGGTCCTTATCCTCCGGATGCAGAAGCTCCGACCATGCAGCCAGCTCGTTCGGGAAATCCAGAATATCACGATAGCCAAGGATGCGCCGAAACGCATGGCTCCAACACACATTGATGATCTCACTGTTTTCATTGCAGTCAAAATACCAGAGCGCCGAGTGTGTGGATTCATTGACCAGAGCGAGATTCTCATACGCCCAGTTGATCTGCACGGACATGACCCAGACCGGCTTCCTGGCGGCATCCGTTGTATTTTCTTTGTAGAGGCGCACATAGACGGGGGCTCCGTCCGCTGTGAGGATCTGCCCTTCTCCCGCACCATGAATCTGACGAAAGCGGTCATTCTCAAGGAAAGTGACATTCTCCCCGTAAAAAAGTTTTTTCAGCGAGCCCTTTGTCTGCGCCATAAGGGATTCGTAGCTGTACCCCAGATGGTGCAGCAGCAAATCACTGATCGACAAAATCGACAGGTCAGCGTCAAAGTACCCGGTAATGGTCCCGACACCGCCGTTTTTTTGAATCGTTTCCTGCATCGACTGAAGCACACTGTCTCCCAGCTTTGTCATGTCAGAAGAATAGATTCCGTCTTCATAGCTGTTTTTGTAACTCATTTTCGACCCTCTGCGCCTTACCCCAAAAGAAATTGCCGGCTGATACAGCATCGCCGCGCCGTTAATCTGTGTAACATAGCCGGATATAGCATATCATTTTTTCAAGTCCTTGAAAAGTAGCGTTTTTGAAATTTTCGAAAAAAATCTTGTGCGTTTTGCCTTCAGACCTGCAAAAAAAAAAGTGTCGTTTTTCCCTTTGGGCCCCCTCGCAGAGGGAGTTTTTTTGAGCTGCATGCACTGTGCGGGTAGCTGTAGGGGGCGGCGTCCCCGACGCCCCGCAGGCGGCTGCCCCCTTGCGGGCGCATATGGAATGCGCCCCTACGGTGTGGCGGGCGTTTCCTGTGGGCGGCCAATGGTCGCCCCTACACATTCAATGGGCCAGAAATGCGATTTTTTGACACGCAGAAGTAGGCCGCAGGCTCCCCCGATTTGTGTTGAAAAAGCCACCGGTTGGCGGTATAATATTCTCCGGCCGGAACAGGCCGGACGAGGAGAAAATCAAGATGACAAACAAAAAACACACTTCCCCGCTTGCCGCCGTGCAGGAGCTTGCCGTCCTGACCGGGGCGGTTGCGATCATTGCGGCGGCGGTCTACTTCTTTCTGGTGCCGAGCCACGCCTCGGTCAGCAGCATCTCGGGCCTTGGCATCGTGCTGGCAAACTTTGTGCCGCTGCCGCTGTCGGCCATCACGATGATCCTGAATGTCGTGCTGCTCATCATCGGCTTTTTGACCTGCGGGCGGGAGTTTGGCGCCAAGACCGTCTACACCAGCATCCTGCTGCCGCTCTTTCTCGCCCTGCTGGAGCGGCTTTTCCCCGGCATCGGCTCGCTGACTGACAGTCAGGAGCTGGATGTGCTGTGCTACATTCTGGTGGTCAGCGTGGGGCTGAGCATCCTGTTCAACCGCAACGCCTCGTCCGGCGGGCTGGACATCGTGGCGAAGATTCTGAACAAATACCTGCATATTGAGCTGGGCCGCGCAATGTCGCTCTCCGGCATGTGCGTGGCGCTGTCGGCCGCGCTGGTCTACGATAAAAAGACCGTGGTGCTCAGCGTGCTGGGCACCTACTTCAACGGGCTGGTGCTGGACCACTTTATTTTTGACCACAACATCAAGCGCCGCGTCTGCATCATCACCCAAAAAGAGGAAGAACTCCGCCATTTCATCCTAACCGACCTGCACAGCGGGGCCACGGTGTATGAATCCTACGGTGCCTACAACATGGAAAAACGCCGCGAGATCATCACCATCGTGGACAAGGGCGCACTGGACTGTACCCTGAAGGCCCGCATCGAGGGCGCGGTGTTCCGCTCTGTTGACCAGTATGAGAATCTGCCCTGGGGAGGTGCCATTCGATGAATAATCCGAACAAGAAGCGCCTGCGCCGCACGATGATGTTCCTGAATGCGCAGAAGCCCGGCCTCATCAAAGGACCCCTACATCTATAAGGCCGACTCCCTGATGCTGGACCTCGAGGACGCTGTCGCCGAGAACCAGAAGGATGTCGCCCGCTTCAGCCTGTATCATGCTCTGAAGACTGTGGACTACCGCGGTGCAGAGCGCGTCGTCCGTATCAACGGTCTGGACACTCCCTACTGGCGTGAAGACATCCGTGCCTGCGTGGCCGGCGGCTGCGATTCCATCCGCATCCCCAAGACCGAGCACGCCGAGGACGTCCGCCGCGTGGCTGCCGCCATCGCCGAGGATGAGAAGACTTACGGCCGTCCTGAGGGCGAAGTCCTCATCATCGCCGCTCTGGAGTCTGCCCGCGGCGTCATGAACGCTCTGGAGATCTGCGAGTCTGACGAGCGTCTGTTCGGCATCGCACTGTCCGGCGGCGACTACACCAAGGATCTGCAGACCCACATTACCGGCACCGGCATTGAGCTGATGGGCGCCCGTCAGCAGATGATCATTGCAGCCCGCGCAGCAGGCGTGCAGTGCTTCGACACGTCTATACCGACCTGAAGGATATGGATGGCTTCCGCAAGGACGTCGAGAACATCCACCTGATGGGCTTCGACGGCAAATCCATCATCAACCCCCGTCAGATCCCCATCGTGCATGAGATCTTTACGCCCACCCAGAAGGACATCATCTTCGCTGAGAAGGTCGTCAAGGAGATCGACAGCAAGAAGGCACTGGGCATCGGCGTCTTCACCGTTGACGGCAAGATGATCGACATCGCCTTCTACGACGGTGCAAAGCGCACCATCGATCTGGCCAAGGCATCCGGCGTGTATAAGGGGGATTTGTAATTATGTTGAACGCAGTCGGCAGAGAAATTCCCGAAGAGATCCTCGAGCGCACCGGCAAAGAGGTCTTCCAGGGCAACAACTATAAGGACGGCAAGGCCTTCCAGAAGGCCAGCCGAAGGTCACCCCCGGTGATGCGCAATGACCACGACAAGATGGTCAAGGACATCCCACGAGGCTCTGGTCATGTGCAATGCCCACGACGGCATGACCGTCTCCTTCCACCACCACTTCCGCGAGGGCGACCTCGTGGTCTGCATGGTCATGGAAGAGATCCACAAGATGGGCTTCAAGACATCACCCTGAGCGCAAGCTCTCTGGGCAAGGCTCATGACGCCTCGTCCCCATGATCGAGGACGGCACCATCGTCAACATCGAGTCTTCCGGCGTCCGCGGCAAGATCGGCGATGCCATTTCTCACGAAGCTGAAGGGTCTGGCTACCATGCGCA
>ENA-OQET01001349-OQET01001349.1-human-gut-metagenome-genome-assembly--contig:-NODE-1349-length-11049-cov-3.367424_pt1 | contig 11049 bp, 16 predicted proteins | sample MGYA00242800_ERZ504645 | MGnify/ENA primary metagenome ERZ504645 (study PRJEB26092, sample SAMD00036308) | human gut metagenome | host: Homo sapiens | study: EMG produced TPA metagenomics assembly of... | reverse complement strand
ATTCCTTCCTGTGTCAGACGATGGGCTGACTCAAGAATCCTTTTATCTGTACCCTCTGTGTATACGATAGTACGAGGATTCTTCTTTAATGTTTCAATCATTTTTGTTAACATAAGATACCTCCCAAATATATCTTTGTCTAAAAAGTAGTATCAATAATAGTACAAAATACGCTACTTATATAGTAAGCCCTGTGCACATTTTTTTTCAACAACGCATTGATATAATTTTTTGACTACATCATATAAAAGAAAGCACAAAAATGCATCGGAATTTGTATAAAAATCCCGATGCACCTTTCATTTTTTGATATTGTAATTATACTTTCTTGTAAATTGGGGAAAGTCCTATCACATCTGATATAATTTATTCCAATGCTGCTTTTTGCTGCTCTTCTGCATCTTCCGGATTCTCATGGAAAATAAATAGGCAATGTTAGTGGAATGGTCGGCGATTCTCTCAAGACCGATTACCATATCCGTAAAGATAAGACCAATTTCAACACCGCAGATACCTTTAGAAAGACGTTTTACCTGCTGGTTCTGAATAATCAATCTGCATCTGATCTACGTCATTTTCCATATCAATAATCTGGTCAATGTTATCTTTTTTATTTGTAACGAACATTTCCATACTCTTATCAAAAAGCTCAAGTACTTCTTTGTACATGGTTGTAAAGCTCTTCTTTACCTGCTCCGGTAAACTTCTCGTTAAGCTTACTTCTCTTCTCTGCATTCTCAAGAATATTGATCGCATGATCACCGATACGTTCAAGGTCGATAACAACATGGAACAATGCACCAATTCTTCTGGAATCGGCAAGTGGAAGCTCATAGCGGTTTACTTCTACAAGGTAGTCCGTAATCTCGCTGCTTAAGTAATCAATAATCTTTTCTCTGGCATTGATTTCCTTTGCCTTATCAAGATTCTTATCTGCTAATGCCTCCATAGAAGCAACAAGGTTTTCTCTGGCAAGACCTGCCATTCTCTCGATTTCCTGAATAATTTCTACTACGGCTGTAGATGGCACAAACTTGCTTGATGCCTTTCTGATATATTCAAGATTTGTCTGCAAATCTTGCTGCGAACTGAACATCTGCAAAGCTGATATTTTCCGCTGTTCAGTTCTGCAATCCTTACGGAGTATTCTTTTGCTTTGAAGAAGTAAAAGAATGCCTTAAAACTTAGTATACCAAGTTTCAAGGCATTTTGGTAGTGTTGAAATTAACTTTTACCGGTCTTTTTCATATTCTTTTCCTTTTTTATAAGGAAACACACACATTTTTACTTCTTTTTCCCTTACTGCTCCGGTACACCCATCGCAATTTTCTCCGGTGTGATCGGAAGTTCACGCACCCAGACACCGGTTGCGTTTGCGACTGCATGTGCAAGAGCCGGAGACGGTGTGTTGATAACAATCTCTCCGATGGATTTTGCACCAAATGGACCAGATTGTTCATAGCTATTAGCAAATTCCACGCGAAGTTTACCCATATCAAGACGAGATGGCACTTTATATTGCATAAAGGAATTTTCAGCGAGAACACCTTTTTTGTTATAAGTTACATCTTCATATAATGCCATGCCGATACCTTGAACGATACCACCTTCTGTTTGTACACGTGCAAGATTTGGATTGATTGGAGTACCGCAGTCAACTACAGCACAGTAATCAAGAATTTCTACATGACCTGTTTCTTTATCAAGTTCTATTTCTACCATGCCAGCCATAAATGGTGGTGGAGATGATGGCATAGAATTTGATTCAGTATGTTGAAGTGATTGAGTTGCACCGCACATAGAACTTACAGCTATATCATTTAAAGAAACGCTTTCATTTGTATGCATATTGATTACAGATTTACCATCAAAATCAACATCATCAATAGAACATTTGAGCATATTAGCACCAAATGCTTTGATTTTAGCGATTAAGCCAAGAGCAGTTTTTTCTACAGCTTTACCAGTTACATAAGTTGTACTAGATGCATAAGAACCAGAATCATAAGGTGTTGCATCTGTATCAGCTGCGATTACAGAGATATTTTCTAATGGACACATCAATACTTCTGCTGCTATTTGAGCTAAGATAGTATCACAGCCTGTACCCATATCAGCAGAACTGATGGATAAAGTGTAAATTCCTTCATCATTTAATTTTAATGTAGCAGAACCAACGTCAACACATGTGATACCAGAGCCTTGCATTGCCATAGCCATACCAACACTGCGGATTTTGCCATTGCCCATATCGCGAGCAGGATATTTTTCGTCCCAGCCAATCATTTCTTTACAGCGAGCTACACAGCGGTCAAGTGTACAGCTTGTAGCAGTTTCACCATAATAAGCTGGCATAACGTCGCCTTCTTTGACAAGGTTCATTTCACGAAGTTTTACAGGGTCAATATTTAATTTGCTAGCAAGTTCATTAACAGCACTTTCTACAGCGAAAATACCTTGAGTTGCACCATAGCCACGATAAGCACCAGCACTCATTACATTTGTATATACTACATCATAAGCAAATTTAAATGCTTTTAAACCACGATAAAGTGGAATGGATTTATGACCAGATAAGCCAACAGTCGTTGGACCATGTTCGCCATAAGCACCAGTATTAGAGAGTGTATATACATCTATAGCTTGGATTTTACCTTCTTTTGTAGCACCAATTCGCACAGAAACCTCCATTTCATGACGAGGTGTAGAAGCTATTTGACATTCTGTACGAGTGAAAATCATTTTAGAAGGTTTTCCTGTTTTATAAGTTACAAAAGCAGGGAAAACTTCAGCTACTACAGTTTGTTTTGCACCAAAACCGCCACCAATACGAGGTTTTGTTACGCGAATTTTTGATTGAGAGATATCAAGAGCGTGAGCTACGATACGGCGAACATGGAATACAATTTGCGTAGAGCTTATGATATTTAAGCGATTATAAGTATCCATGTAGCAGTATGTGCAGAATGGTTCCATCATAGCTTGCTGACAAGCTTTTGTATGATAAGTTCCTTCAACTACAACATCGCAATTTTTTAATACTTCATCAACATCGCCTTCACCTTCAGAGCCACAAGCACAGAGATTGCGTTTATTATCTGCACCGACAGGAGCAAGAGAACGCCAATTATCTTCTGGGTGAACTAAAATTTTATTATCTTTAGATTTACGGAAATCTAATAATGGTTCTAAAACTTGATATTGAACTTTGATTAATTTTAAAGCTTTATCTACAGCTTGTTCATTTTCCCCAGCGACGATAGCTACAGGATCACCAACATAGCGAACATGTTTATCTAAAATCAAACGGTCATAAGGACTAGGTTCAGGATAAGTCTGACCTGCCATAGTGAAGCGCTTTTGAGATACATCTTGATAAGTGAAAATAGCTTCGATACCAGGAACTTTACTAGCTATAGTTGTATTGATATTTTCAATGATAGCATTGGCATGAGGACTGCGTAAAACTTTTACAATCAAGCAATCTTTTGGTGCAACGTCATCAAGATATACGGGCTTACCTGTAACAAGTGACATAGCATCAGATTTCATAATAGGTTGATTGACATATTTTAAATTATCTAAATTAGTCATGCTTGTTCCTCCGTTTTACCATTTTTATAATCTAAAAAGGCACGAATACCACGAAGTTGACCTTCATAACCAGAACAACGGCAGAGATTACCAGCTAAATATTCAAGAATTTCTTCATCAGAAGGATTAGGATTTTCTCTAAATAAAGCAATGGCATTCATGATGAAACCTGGATTGCAAAAACCGCATTGTTCTGCACCTTGATTGGCAATGAAAGCACCAAATTCACGAGCTTCTTCTTGGAGTCCTTCAAGTGTAGTTATATGCTTGCCATCAACACGAGCAGCGAGCATAGAGCAAGATAATACAGGTTTATCTTCAACAAATAAAGTACAAAGCCCACAGTTTGAAGTGTCGCAACCACGTTTTACGCTACTACAGCCATGTTTGCGGACAAAATCTATCAATAATGTATCAGCTGAAATTTCTTCACTGATTTTTTTCCCATTGAGCCATACATTTAAAATCATTAAGCATTTCCTCCTATAGATACTAAAGCACGTTTGACTAAAACATATGCTAAATGTTTGCGATATTGTGCAGAACCACGAATATTAGAGTCTGTTTTTACATTATCTTTTACATAATTTGCAAATGCTTCAATAGTTTCAGGTGATACTTTTTCACCTAAGATATTTTCTTCATCAGCAATGATTACTGCACGATGAGGAGTAGCACCTATTATAGCTTGCCATTTGTCATGAAGTTTAGATACAGCAACAGCCAATACAGGAAAATCTGTTTTTGTCTGTCTATGTGATAAATATGCACAATTTAAAGCAGTTTTTTTCACAATGATATTGACTAAAACATCATTATCATAAGGCATTTTAGCAAATTCACTGATAGGAATAATACCTGCATGATGAAGTTCTACATAAGCATCAAGAGCCATAAATACAGTCAATACATCAGAAAATCCATAACGACCATAGATACTACCACCAACAGTAGCAAGATTTCTAAATTGTACACCGACAATATGACGCATAGCTTCTTTCATGCTGTTATTAGTATATTGATTTAAACCAACATGAAGTTCTAAATCGCGTAATGTTGTCATAGCACCAATTTTAAATTCTGTATCAGTTTCTTCGATAGTATCTAAATTTAAACCAGATAAATCGATAGCGATATTTACATTACCAGTTTGCATTTTCAACCATAACATACCGCCAATGATGCGATTAGTCTTTTTTTGATTTAATTCATAAGCTTCTTCTATAGAGGATACTTTGCGAAATTCTTTGATTGTAAGCACAAAATGCTCTCCTTTCCTTGCTCAAAAAAAGCTATCCGGCAAAATATGTCAGATAGCTTGTAGGTTATTCTTGTGATATTAAACAAGTCCAACCATCTTTTTGTTCTACTTTGCCTTCCTTCATTAAATGTCCTAATGCACGTTTAAAGGCAGATTTACTGATACCAAAGCGTTCACGAATAACTTCAGAAGCGGTTTCATCACAATAAGGCATTTTGCCACCTCGAGCCATAAGTGTATCATAAAGCATTTGAGCATCAAGATTAATAGCTTTTTCTTTGATTGGTCGCATAGAAACATTGATACGACCATCATCACGAATAAAAGTAATACGTGTAGTTAAAGTCTGTCCAACACGTGGTTTAGTAGTCATTTCACGCTTATCTAAAAAGCGATAAAGCGTTCGTCTGTGAAGATAAAAGCACCTTGTTCTGTAAAATTATAAACAGAGCCAGAAACCATATCGCCGACTTTTACATTGTCAGCAGGGCGAGAAGCACGACGAATTTCATCTTCAACCTTCATAGTCATAGCTAATCGACCAGATTTATCTGTGTATAATTTTGCCCAAACGACTTCGCCTACTTGTAATTTTCCTCGCATACCAGCATATGGCATAAAGATACCACGTTCAGCACCGACATCTAAAAATGCACCATCACGGCTAGTATTGATTACTTTTAAACGAGCAATCTGTCCTTCACGCATTCTAGGAGTTCTCATACTGGCAGTAAGTCGTCCATGTGGATCTTTATATAAAAACACAGATACTTTAATCGCCAGGTTTTACAGGAGAGGTTTGTTGTAATTTATGCAACAAAATATCATCACTAGTATTACCTGTTTGGGCATCAAAAACGCGCCCATTTCAACCAACACGTGCGACTTTCATAGTTACTACAGTACTTGGTTGATATTTTTTTTGTGTTTTTCTATCAATATATTTATTTAACCTCGTTGTTTAATCTTCATATTCAACAGTAGGAGCTTCGCCCCATAAACTTTCTAGACCATAGAAACGACGAGCCTCTTCAGTGAAGATATGAGCAACGCAATTTCCAAAGTCTAATAATATCCATTCAGCATTTTGATATCCTTCTTATGCAAGAATTCTTCACCAGCTTGAGTCATTTCATCTTCAATATTGTCAGCTATAGCACGAACTTGAGTTGCTGTAGTAGCACTACATACGATGAAATAATCAGTAGTAGTAGTTAAATCATGCATATTCATAATCATAATATCTAATGCTTTTTTATCGCTAGCAGCTTTTGCTATTAATTGGCTTTTTTCTTGAGAAGTTAAGGTCATATAAACACTTGCCTTTCTATAATAATTTATTTATGGTTATTCTTCAGCGTCCTTGGCGGTATCTTCTGGAACTGGAGGGAACATATCATTTATTTCTTGTTCCACGCGGGCATTATCTGGTACCCAATCGCCAGTTGGAGTGAGATTACCTGGAAGCATTTTAATTTTTATTTCTGTAGTGCTAAGAGTATCTAATAAATTTATCAGATTAGAGATATCTAAAATGTTAATATTAGTATCAATATTATTTTCCCAAATATCAAGAATTGTTGGCAATGTAGGAATTGTTTCCAAGGACATCATTTTTTCAAATAAAGCTTTGGCAAATTTTTGCTGACGTTGAATACGACCAATATCACCTAAATCATCATTGCGGAAGATGAGATATTGTTGAGACATATCGCCAGTTAAATGTTGATATCCTTGAGTGAGATGGACAGAAGTGCCACTTACAGGGTCTTCATAATCCATATTATTTTCTACATATAAATTAATTCCACCAATAGTATCTACAAATTTAGCTATACTTTTACGGTCTAAAGCTACATATTGAGTTATTGGTATATTTAATAATTGGGAAACAGTATTAACTGTCAAAGGTGCACCACCATAATAATAAGTGAAGCTGAGATATTCTGGGTCTTTGCGACCATCTATAGAGGTCTTGATTGTTCTAGGTAGAGATAAGAAACGTATCTCTCCATTAGTATGATCCATACTTACAAGCATAAGAGCATCTGCATAACGACCAGATTCAGCAATACCTTCAACAGGTTTATCATCTATACCAATGAATAAAATATTAGTGTAATTTTCAAAGCGTTTATCAGTGAATTGCGGTGGAATAGGTGGTTTTTGTGGTTTGCTAGGATGTGCTTCTTGGTATTGAGCATATTTAAAACTACCCCAAGAATAAATTTCAGAAATTACAATATATGAGCCATATACAATACTAGATAAAAGTATGAGTACAAGCAATAAACGACCAAATCGTATACGTTTAATAAGTGGCTTTTTCGTTTTTCTATTCGTAGTTTTTGTTGAAGTTTTAATCTTTTTTTGGGGGCATATTATAATTCTCGTTGGAGGAGAATTTCATTACGCGCAGCTACTGTATATGGGTGAATAGTATGTCCTTTACGCATAATAAATAATATGGATTGATCAAAAGCACTTATCATAACAGTATCAAGGTCTTGTGTCATGGCTTGTTTGCGAAGTTTATCTAAGCCTTCAAATTTACGATGAGGTTCTATCATATCGGCAAGATAAACTATTTTGTCGAGTTTAGACATATTAGCTCCGCCAACAGTATGAGAAGCGATAGCTTTTAAAATAGCAGTATCATGAACATCATATTTTTCTTTAGCAATAGCAGTGCCAAGTGGGGCATGCATTAAAATAGGTAATTGACGGTCAATATCTGTAATATAGAGATGACGTTTTTCACATTCAGCAATTAAATCTTCGGTTGCAAACTCACGTGCACAATCGTGCAATAAGCCAGCAATAGCAGCTTGTTCTTCATCTACGCCAAATCGTTTTGCCAAGATGATGGCAGTATCCATTACCCCAAGACAATGAGCATAACGATTAGGTTTCAAATTTGATTGTAAAATAGTTTGCATTTGATTAATATCCACAAGAAACTCCTTCTTTATCCTAGATTAAAATAAATTTTATTAATGTAAATATTTATTTCTAAATATATTTTAATATATTTAGCTTAAAAATCAAATAATTAAAATAAAAAAACTGCCAGTAAGGCAGTTTTCACTAAAGATATGAGTAATCAATAAGCCGAGTTTTGTTCCACTTGCGTGGTGATAATCATTTATCTGGACTTATAGTTACCTATAAGCTCTAGCGACACAACCCGGAAGGCTCAGCGGGCCACTTCATCCCTTCCCTATTCGGTCTTGCTCCATGTGGGGTTTACCTAGCCGTACAGTCACCTGCACGCTGGTGCGCTCTTACCGCACCTTTCCACCCTTACCTGTATACACAGGCGGTTTAAGTTTCTATAGCACTTTCCCTGAGGTCACCCTCGCTGGACGTTATCCAGCACATTGCCCTGTGGAGCCCGGACTTTCCTCATATACAAAAAAGTATACGCGATTATCTTTCATACTCATGTCTTTAGCTATTAGATTATAGCATTGATTTTTACTGTGGTCAAATATTTTGGCGACAATATTCGTACATAATCATCGAACCAGCATTTGCCACGTTTAATGATTCAGCATCGCCTTTCATCGGAATGTATATTTTAGCATTACATTTGTCTAATAAATTATCAGAAACACCATTGGCTTCATTGCCCAAAATAATAGCACAATCTTGAGGATAGGAAATATCCCATGAAGCTTTGGCACTATTATCTAAAGCTGTAGCATAAAGTGTTAAATTATGATTTTGACAAAAAGATAATAAATCTTGTTCAGAAATTTTAGTGATTATAGGGAGATTGAATAAAGAACCCATCGCAGAACGCACTACTTTTGGAGAATAAATATCGGCTGTTCCATTTAGGCAGATAATGGCTTTTACACCCATAGCATCAGCTGTGCGAATGATGGTACCGATATTTCCAGGGTCTTGTAATCTATCTAAAATCAGATAAAGTCCTGATTTATTTATTGTAGCTAAATCATCTAAATTGTGATTTTGTATAGGTAAAATTAACATTAATCCCTGTGGAGATTGAGTATCACTGATTTTTTGATAAATATGTTCAGGAACTTCAAAACAAGGACATTTTAATTGTTCTAAAATGGATTTTCCGCGTTCATTTGTAAAGGCTTTTTGTGTGAAAAAACACATTTGCACGGAAATATTTTTGGCAATAACCATTTCAGCATTGCGAATACCTTCTAATATAAATAATTGGTATTTGTCGCGATATTTTTTTTGTTGGAGGCTTAAAGCCATTTTGACTTTGGCATTAGTTAGACTTGTGATTAGCTCCATTATTTTTCTAGAGCCTCCAAGCCATTGATACTTTCATTGCTACCAACAACGATAGCGATATCATTTTCGAGTAATACTTCTGTAGGAAGTGGAGAAATAATTAAATTATCATGACGTTTGATAGCAACAACGTTTAAGCCATATTTAGCACGGATATTTGATTCGCTGAGTGTTTTATTGCGGATAGCTTTTGGGACAGCGATTTCCACGATACTGAATTTTGGTGATAATTCAATATAATCCATGATATTTGTAGAAGCAAGGTTATAGGCAACACGGCGAGCCATATCTCGCTCTGGAGCAACAATGCGGTTAGCTCCAATTTTTTCCAATACTTTGATTTGCAATGGACTTTTAGCGATAGCTACGATATAAGGAACACCGATTTCTTTTAATTGAAGTGTAGTCATGATATTAGCTTCAGTATCATCACCGATAGCCACGATTACAACATCGAAATTTAAAATGCCTAAAGAGCGAAGTGCTTCTTCATCTGTAGTATCTGCTTGAACTACATGAGTTACTTCATGGCTAAAGTCTTGGACTTTTTCCATATCTTTATCAATAGCAAGAACATCATAGCCCATTTCATGAAGAGATTTAGCGATATTTCTACCAAATCTACCAAGACCGACTACGGCAAATTGACGTTCATTTTGCGGAGAAAATTTCATAATAAAAGCTCCTTTATTTAATCTATTATGTTATATTTTTGTTTTAGCTTAAGGATAATTCTTTGAGTGCAAATTTAATAATATCTTCTGTATTGGTCAGATTGCCAGCTTTTTTGAGTACAGAATTGATTTCTGGTTTTGTATAGCCAAGAGAAAGAAGGGCTTGTGTTGCTTCTTCATACATATCTAATTTTTTCATCTTCGCTAGGTGTATCAATCAAGATTGGTTGGTCTAAAACTTCATCAGAAATACTTAAGTTGAGTTCAGTTAATTTATCTTTTAATTCTAAAACAATGCGTTCAGCTGTTTTCTTGCCAATCCCAGGGGCATTGGTGAGTAGGCTGACTTGTTTATTTTGGATAGCCCAGATGAGTTTTTCACTAGAAAGACTAGAGAGCAGACCAAGCCCAGCTTTAGGGCCAATCTTAGATACGGAAATCAATTTGCAAAAGACATCATATTCTAATTGATTGATAAAACCATATAATAACATGGCATCTTCACGCACGCTTAAATAAGTAAAGAGTTTGATTTCTTCATTCATTTTTAGTTTTGCACGTGTGCTAGTACTGATAAATACGCGATAGCCGACACCATGAACATCAATAAAGCAAAAATCACTGGCAATATAAGTGACTTTTTCCTTGTAAATATCCTATCATAAAATCTTTCCTTGTTAATTTATTTATATTATTAATTTAATTATAATTTATTTCGCCATGTGAGGCTATTCATACAATGAGTAGTACAGATAGCTACAGCTAGAGCGTCGGCGACATCATCAGGTTTTGGCGGTTCAGGAAGATGGAGCAATTTTGTTACCATATAGATGACTTGTTCTTTGCTCGCTCTGCCAAAGCCCACTACGGATTGTTTAATTTGTAGCGGTGTGCGTTCGACTAATTCAATTTGATTTTCGGCTGCGGTCAATAAGACGATACCACGAGCTTGACCGACAGGGAATGGGCAGTAGTTACATTGCGATTGAAAAATAATTGTTCTACGCCCATTACATCAGGTTTATACTTTTTGAATAATATCTGTAAGTTCACGATGAATTTTTAATAATCTATCTTGTGGTCGCATCTGTGGACTTGTCAAAAATAGCTCCATATTCAATGGCTTTTAGACGGCTTCCTTGCATATCTACAAGACCATAACCACAGATAGCAGTTCCAGGGTCAATACCTAAAGCAAGCATAAAATCCTCCTTTTAGTATATCAAATTTAGCAAAAAA
>ENA-OQET01001347-OQET01001347.1-human-gut-metagenome-genome-assembly--contig:-NODE-1347-length-11059-cov-2.596506_pt1 | contig 11059 bp, 10 predicted proteins | sample MGYA00242800_ERZ504645 | MGnify/ENA primary metagenome ERZ504645 (study PRJEB26092, sample SAMD00036308) | human gut metagenome | host: Homo sapiens | study: EMG produced TPA metagenomics assembly of... | reverse complement strand
CTTGCGATCGATATCGGCGGCACTGCCGTCAAGCTGGGCATCGTGGATGAGACCGGCGCGGTGGGCACCAAGGCCGAGGAGAGCGTCAACTTCGACGGCTACCAGACCCCGGTGCTGACCACCGTGCTCAAAGCCGCCAAAGCCTTTGTGGAGACCCAGAACATCGACGTGAACACACTGGAAGGCGTGGGCGTTTCGGCCACCGGCCAGATCGACAGCCGCAAAGGCATCGTGGCCGGTACCTGCGGCAACTTTCCCAACTACATCAACAGCCCCATCCAGGCCGAACTGGAACGTCTCTTCGGCCTGCCCGTCACCGTTGCCAACGATGCCAACTGCATGACGCTGGGCGAGGTTTGGGTCGGCGGCGCAAAGGGTTATACCGATGTCATCGGCGTGACCCTGGGCACCGGCGTGGGCGGCGGCATTCTGACTGGCGGCCGCCTTTTGGAGGGTGCCCGCGGACTGGGCGGTGAGCTGGGCCACTACCGCACCCATGCACTGGACGGTGTTCCCTGCACCTGCGGTGCCACCGGCTGCTGGGAGCGCTACGCCGCCACCACGGCTCTGGTACGGGCCGCACAGGAAAAGGACCCGGCCTGGAAAGACGGCCGCGCCATTTTTGCTGCCGCAAAGGCCGGCAACGAGACCGTTCTGGCCCTGCTGGATGCTTGGACGGATGAGATCGCACAGGGCCTTGCAGGCATGGTGCACATCTTTAACCCGCAGCTCATTCTCATCGGCGGCGGCGTAAGCGCCCAGCAGAAGCTGCTCATCGAGCCCATTGCCGCCAAAGTCAGGGCCTCCGTCATGCCCGCCTTTGCCGAGGGACTGGAGATCCGCGCCGCCCAGCTGCACAATGATGCCGGTATGGTAGGCGCAGTCTATTACTTCCGCCAGCAGCACGGCGAAGCCTGATCATCTGAACGATCAAAGGAGTATATTGAGATGAAAACACATATTCTCTGCCTGGGCGATTCCAACACCCACGGTTATTGTGCCGACCCCAAGGATAACGCCGATGGCGGCATCCGCTTCAACGAGGACGAGCGGTGGACCTGCCGCCTGCAGGCTGCTCTTGGCGACAAGTATCTGGTAACCGAAGAGGGCCTTTCCGGCCGCACCACCGTTTTTGCAGACCCCATCCACGAGTCCATGGATGCTCTGAGCGTGGCCTATCCCCTGCTCAAGAGCCATGAAGTCATCGACCTGCTCATCATCATGCTGGGCACCAACGATGTGAAAGAGCGCTTCAACGCAAATGCTGCCTGCATTGGTGCGGGCATGGAGCGCCTGATCCAGAAGTGCAAGACCGTGGACTGCTGGGGCGGCAAGGAACCCAACATTCTTGTAGTTGCTCCTCCGCGCATCAAGGAGGGCTTCCACGATGAGGTCATGGGTGACGGCTGTGTGGAGAAGTCCAAGGGCGTTGCCGGCTGGTACAAGATCATTGCAGAGCGCAACAACGTCCATTTCCTGGATGCTGAAGGCTGCGAGTTCAACCAGATCGACTTCATGCACCTGACCCGTAAGGGCCACGCACAGCTGGCCGAGAAGCTGGCCGAGCTGGTGCCGACGCTGCTCTGAGTCAAAAAGAACAACCCTCTCCGTCATTGCCTCACAATGCCGCCTCACCCTTTCGGGAAAAGCAGGCAAAGCAAAAGGCTTTGACAGAGAGGGTTGTTTTCTTTTGTCAGATGTAATCCGAAATATACGGAATCTTATGGAAGAGCACGTCATCCAGCCGTTCCACAGCCTCTTCCCTGCCCTCGATGCGCTCCAGCTCATACAGACGCTCTGCGGTCTTGTAGCCCAGCAGCAGGGTGGTAAAGTGCCGATGCCCATTCTCAGGTGATACTCGGCGGGTTCACGGGTCATGGTGCAGTGCCCATCCGCAAAGCGAACGTTGAACGTCCGGTCGTTCCATGGCAGAAGCGAGTCCTCGATCTCCAGCTCGATGCACAGGGTGCCGCCGTCCGGGTCACAGGGTAATCGGCGAGGAAATCCTCCACGTCGATGATGCGTCCCATGGCATAGGGGCGGATGCTCTCCTTGATGTCGCCATCGTCCATCTCAAAGGCGATGGGTTCGCTGAAATAGGTGCTGCCGTGCACCTCATCGATCATGGAATCATGGGCATGGATATACTCCCACAGGCCTTTCTGGGCCTCGCGGTTGAGGTAGACCATCTCCTTGATGTGCATGATGTCATTTTTGATGAGGTAGACCATGTAGCCGCAGGGCTTATCCTTGACGTTGTAGTAGACCGCAACATTGGTATCGTCCTCATCCCAGCGCCAGTATTCCTCCCAGGCCAGACTGTTGCGGAACAGACAGCCGTGGGTGATGGACGCAAAGTGGGAGTGCAGCTCATGGAACTCGGTGTTATCCCAGCTGACACGCCGGACATAGCCGGGGGCCTTGACCTTGGTGGGGATCTGCCGGTCCTTGATGTTGAACGAGATCTTGTTGGAAACGATCTCCCAGCCCAGATGATGGTACAGCGGAATGCTGTACGGGTAGAGCAGAGCGAAGGATTTGCCCTCCTCATGCATCTGGGTCAGGCCCTTGATCATCAGATGCTTCATAATGCCCTGCCCGGTGTACTCCGGGTAGGTGCAGACACTGGTGACAAAGCCCACATGGTAGACCGTATCGTAGATGTTCATTTTCAGCGGATAGACGGCGAACTGGGACACCAGCGTATCCCCATCAAAGCAGCCCAGTACATCGGCACGTTCCAGCACCGGGAACTTGGACTGTTTGATCTCGTCGTCCTTCCAGCCTGTGGCAGTCAGCTCTTCTTCCGTGACCTGAAAGGTGTAGCGGAGCAGTGCGTTGTACTGATCCAGATCCTTCGCTTCCAGATAACGGGTCAGATAATGGTCTGCGGCGTTCATACGAACACCCCCGTCCTTACGGGGTCAGACGGTTGGGGCCGCGGAACAGGAACTCCGCGTCCTTGATGCTCTCGCCCACCAGCAGCATGGTCAGGCGGTCGATGCCCAGACCGAAGCCGCCGTGCTGGGGGGCAGCCATACTGGAAGAACTCCAGATAGAACTTGACATCCTCAGCCAGACCCTTTTCCTCAGCCTGCTTCTTCAGCACCTCATAGCGGTGCTCACGCTGGGCACCGGTGGTGATCTCCACACCGCGCCAGATCAGGTCGTAACCCTGAGGCACACCGTTCTCGTCGCGCATGTGGTAGAAAGCACGCTTCTCAGCATCGTAATCCGTGACGAAGAGGAACTCGTGGTTATAGTGCTTCTTCACCCAGTCGTAGCTCAGGCGCTCGGCCTCGGTGGTCAGGTCGCCCTTCTCGGAATCGTCCACCACATAGCCGAAGTCCTCTTCCAGACCCTTGTACAGGTCAGCCAGCTTGACCACGGGGAACGGGGTCTCGGGCACGATGACTTCCTTGCCGAACAGCTCCTGGATCTGGTCGCCGTAAGCATCCTTCACAGCCTGCAGGCCAGCCTTGAGCAGCTGCTCCTCCATGGCCATGACATCCTTGTAAGAGGTGATGTAGCTGAACTCCAGATCGAAGCCGGAGAACTCCGTGGCGTGCTTATTGGTATAGCTCTTCTCGGCGCGGAACACAGGGCCGGTCTCGAAAATGCGCTCAAAGCCTGCAGCCATTGCCATCTGCTTGTAGAACTGGGGGCTCTGTGCCAGATAGGCATTGCGGTCGAAGTAATCCACCTTGAACACCTCAGAGCCGCTCTCGCTGGCAGCAGCGATCAGCTTGGGGGTGTGGATCTCGATAAAGTTCTGGTCCAGCAAGAACTTGCGCATGGCGTTGACCATGCAGCTCTGGGCCTTGAACATCAGCTGGTTCTCGTCGGTGCGCAGATCGACCCAGCGGTAATCAATGCGCTGATCGATGCTGGAACGCTCCACCGCCTTTTTCTTCTTGGTGGCGGCAATGGCCTTGCGGGCAATGGGCAGTGCATCCGCAATGCTCTCCACCTTGATGGCCTCGGGGATCATCTCGATGCCGCCCATCTTGACGTAGTCGTTCTCGACCACCTTGCCGGTGACAGTGATGACAGAATCAGGGGTCAGCTGATCGATGGTGTCCACCAGATCAGGATGATCTTCTTTTTCAACCGTGATCTGCAGCTTGCCGGTGATATCCTTCAGTACGATAAAGGCCATATACTTGCTGTTGCGCAGGTTTTCAATAAAACCCTGTACCTTGACCGTATTGCCAATTTCCTTTTGTACCTCGTTGATATAGGTGCGATTCATGGAAATCCTCCTTTGATGTCTTATACCGTTTTATTATACGCTTTTCAGGGGATAAATCAAGTATTCTGCCCGGGCCAGTCTTACTTCTTGTGGTTTTCCTCTTCGTGCAAAGTGCCGGTGCCGCCCTCGACCACACCGTCGTGGTCGAGCACCGCCCTGATGGTGCCAAAGAAGCACTTTACGTCCATGCCAAAGCTCAGATGCTCCACATAGTAGCCGTCCAGCCGGGCCTTATCCACGATCTCCAGCTCATCCCGTCCATGGATCTGAGCCCAGCCGGTCAGGCCGGGGCGGACATCGTTGGCGCCGTACTTGTCCCGCTCGGCCAGCAGGTCATACTGGTTCCACAGCGCCGGGCGCGGACCGATAACCGCCATATCGCCCACAAAGATGTTCCAGAGCTGGGGCAGCTCGTCCAGACTGGTCTTGCGCAGGAAGTGCCCCACCCGGGTGATATACTGATCTGGGTCCTTGAGCATGTGGGTGGGCATATCGTGGGGGGTGTCGATGCGCATGGTGCGGAACTTGAGGATATTGAAATGTTGTTTGTGGATGCCCACCCGCTTCTGCCTGAAAAAGATCGGCCCCGGGGAATCGATCTTGATGGCAAGGCAGAGGATGAGCAGCAGCGGCGAGAGCACGATCATGCCGCAGAGGGACAGAATGACCGCCAGCAGCCGCTTGATGCCGTTTCGATACATGGAAGATCCTCCCTTTTCAGAGTACCCTTTATTATAGCAAGCCATTCGACAGTTTGCAATCCATTCCGTGCAGTTTCACGCCCGAGAGGCTCAGGCAGGTGCAGCAGAAGTATTGGCTGTTGCGCAGGCCACAAAACGCCTGTTTTGTTGTATTATTCATCCTGTTTTCTCTCTTGTTCCGGAACGATTTCTGCCGTATCATTATAGTAACAACTCTATCTGAAACAGGAGGTCTTTTCTGTGATCCAACGTTTTTCTTTCGGGCATCCTTTTCCCACCCAGAGCGTTGTGCTGTCTCTTCCCGCGGAAAGCGGCCCCATCCCCTTTCTGACTCCCGATGGCAGCGGCTGGCAGCTCACCCTCAGTGAGCAGGCTGCCGTCTACGGTCTGGGTGAAATGCCCCGCAGCATCAACAAGCGCGGCTGGCACTACATCGCCAACAACACCGATGAATCCCGCCACAGCGAGGACAAGCTTTCCTTCTATGGTGCGCACAATTTCCTGCTGGTGCGGGACGGCAGCACCTGCTTTGGCCTATTCGTGGATTTCCCGGGCAAGGTGTATTACGACATCGGTTATTCCCGCCACGATCTTCTCTCTTTCCACACCGAGACCCCAGACTACGATCTGTATCTCCTCTCCGGCGGGAACGAAAATGCGATCTGCAGGGAGTTCCGTACCCTCATCGGCCGCAGCTACATCCCGCCCAGGTGGGCATTCGGTCTGGCACAGAGCCGCTGGGGCTACAAGACTGAGGAGGACGTACGGGAAGTTGCACGCCAGTACAAGGAGCACGACCTGCCGCTGGACATGATCTGTATGGACATCGAGTATATGCAGGACTATGCCGATTTCACCGTAAACAAGGAACGTTTTCCAGACCTTACAAAGCTCTCCGCAGACCTGAAAGCGCAGGGCATCCGGCTGGTGCCCATCATCGATGCCGGCGTGCGCGTTGACCCCAACGACTCCACCTGCACTGAGGGGCTGGAAAAGGGATACTTCTGCAAAAAGGCCGACGGAACTCCCTTTGTGGCGGCAGTCTGGCCCGGCAAGGCCTACTTTGCCGACTTCCTGCGTCCCGAGGTGCGGGAGTGGTTCGGCCACAAATACAAGGCCCTGACCGACTGCGGCATCGAGGGCTTCTGGAACGATATGAACGAGCCCTCCCTCTTCTACTCACCTGAGCGGCTGCGCGCTTTTCTGGACGATATGGCCGCCCTGCGGGAGAAGGACAACATTGAGCAGGAGGAGTTTTTCCCGCGCGTGGTGGGCGGTGCCATGGGCCTGATGAACAGCCCGACAGACTACGCCAGTTTTTACCACGAGGCAGACGGCCGGAAGGTACGTCACGATCAGGTTCACAACCTTTATGGCGGCAGCATGACCCGCGCCGCAGGGGAAGCCTTTGCCGACCTGCGTCCGGGCCAGCGCACCCTGCTTTACAGCCGTTCCAGCTTCATTGGCAGCCACCGCTACGGCGGCATCTGGCTGGGTGACAACAATTCCAGCTGGGCCCAGCTGCTGGCCAATATCCAAATGATGCCCAGTGTCCAGATGTGCGGTTTCCTGTACAGCGGTGCCGACCTCTGCGGCTTCTCCTGCGATACCACGCCGGATCTTGCCCTGCGCTGGCTTGAGTTCGGTCTGCTCACCCCGCTGATGCGCAACCACTCCGCAGTGGGCACCCGGATGCAGGAATACTACCGCTTCCCCGAGGTGCTGCCCGCTGTGCGTAATATGATCCGTCTGCGCTACGCCCTGCTGCCCTACCTGTACAGCGAATTTATGAAGGCTGCGCTGGAAAACACCAGCTACTTCCGGCCGTTGGCCTTCGATTACCCGGATGACCCCGATGCCCGGGAGGTGGAAGATCAGCTTTTGCTGGGCGAGGGCCTGATGGCCGCTCCCGTCTATGTCCAGAATGCCCACGGGCGGCATGTCTACCTGCCCGAGCCCATGAAGCTCCTGCGCCTGCGGGCTGTGGACGACTACGACGAAGAGATCCTGCCCGCCGGACACCACTATATCCGCTGTGCGCTGGACGAAATGCTGTTGTTCCTCCGTCCGGGTCACATCATTCCCGTGGCACAGCCCGCCAACAACACCGCTGAGCTGGATGATGCCAGTCTGACCCTGTGGAATTTCCTGCCCAACGGCGAATCTGCGGAGTACCGGATGTACCGGGACGACGGCGTGACAACGGAATACGAAAAGAAAGAGCACTGGAAAACGCTGCAGATCCATCATTCCTGATCAAAGCGCCCCAGAAAGGCAGGAACCCCCTGCGCGGCATCTTGTATTTTACAGAAAACTGTATTATAATATAGGTGTTCTTTACAAATTGCGTTGTGCCGCAAAACGGCACGGCGCATTTTTTACGCTTTGATTTTGGTGCAAGAGTATGAGAGAAGTTTCAAAGGAGGCGGAGCTTTCATGGCACAAGTGTCCCAAGCCGGTGATCTGACCAGCGGCCCGATGCTGAAAAAGATCATCCTGTTTTCCCTGCCGCTGGCGGCATCCAGCTTTTTGCAGCTGCTGTTCAATGCTGCCGATGTGGTCGTGGTGGGTCGATTCGCCGGCAGCGCCGCGCTGGCAGCAGTTGGTTCCAACGGTGCACTCATCAACCTGCTGGTCAACCTGTTTGTCGGCCTTGCGCTGGGTGCAAACGTTGTGGCGGCCCGCTGTTATGGTGCAAAGGATGACCAGGGCGTGCACGAAGCGGTGCAGACCGCTGTTACCCTGAGCCTTGTGGGTGGCGTTCTGATGGCTTTTGTGGGCTTTTTTGCAGCCCACGGCCTGCTGGAACTGATGTCCAGCCCCGAGGATGTTATTGACCTTGCCACACTTTACCTGAAGATCTACTTCATCGGAATGCCGATGACCATGCTGTACAACTTCAACGCCTCCCTGCTGCGTGCCGTGGGCGACACCCGCCGTCCGCTGGTCTGTCTGGCGGTGGCAGGTGTCATCAATGTGGTGCTGAACCTGCTGTTCGTCATCGTATTCCAGATGAGCGTGGCGGGTGTTGCGCTGGCCACCATCCTCAGCCAGACGGTATCCGCCATTATGGTCACGGTGCTGCTGGTCAGGGAAGAGGGTGCCATGCACCTTGACCTGCGGCATCTGGGCTTCCACAAGAAAGCCATGCTGCAGATCATCCAGATCGGCCTGCCCGCCGGTCTGCAGAGCACCGTGTTCAGCCTGTCCAACGTGGTGATCCAGTCGGCCATCAATTCCTTTGGCTCCACGGTCGTGGCCGGAAACTCTGCCGCATCCAACCTCGAGGGCTTCATCTACACCGGCATGAACGCCTTTGCGCAGGCGGCCGTGACCTTTACCAGCCAGAACGTGGGTGCCCGCCGGTACGACAACCTCGACCGCGTCATGCGCAACTGCCTGCTCTGCGTCACTGTGGTGGGCCTGTTCCTGGGCTGCGGCGCTTACTTTGGCGGCGAGGTCCTGCTGCACTTCTACTCCACGGATGAAGCCGTGGTGGCCGCCGGTCTGTCCCGGATGCAGATCATCTGCACTGCCTACTTCCTGTGCGGCATAATGGACACTCTGGCCAGCTGCCTGCGCGGCCGCGGCTACTCGGTGATCCCCATGATCGTCAGTCTGGTGGGCAGCTGCCTGCTCCGTCTGGTCTGGATCGCAACCATCTTCCGGATGTTCCGCTCCACCGACATGCTGTACATCAGCTATCCCATCAGCTGGACCCTGACCGCAGGGGTGCATCTCATCTGCCTGCTGGTCGTGCGCAAAAAGATGAACGATCAGCTGAAGGAAGAGGCCCGCCTGGCCGCATAACAAAAAAGCTCTCCTGTGCTCAGCAGGAGGGCATTTTTTGTTTACAACATCTTCTTTAACAGATATCGGTCATACCCGCCGTACATCTCACGGCGGTCGGCAATGACAAAACCGCAGGCAAGGGCATTGTTCAGGCTGTATTGATTCTCCGGGCTGACGGTGGCCCCGATGCCTACGATGCCGGGCCGGACAAGGGGCAGCGCCGCTTCCAGCAGCTTCCGCTGCAGGCCGTTGCCCCGCCAGTCCGGGTGGACCACCGCGCTGTCTGCATTGGCCCAGTGCTCCCACTCCTCCCGGGGCACCCCCAGAAAGGCCGCATAGTTGTGTGCGCTCCGGCCGCAGTAGCGCAGGATAAAGTACGCCCCCAGCCGTTCGCCGTCGTATGCCCCGATGCACAGGTCCTCCCTCAGGTAGGCCGTGATATTCTCCAGTGTGTCCGGCACAAACTGCTCCGGGTGGGGCATAGCGGCCCGCACTTCGTTCTGCAAAGCAAAGAATGCGGCCGCATCCGCAGGGCCGCACCGGCGCAGGCGAATGGGAAGCTGTGCAGGCCGGCCGCACACTTTTTGCAGTATCAGTTCCATTTTGTGAACCCTCCAAAAATAAAATCATACTTTCTGCTGGATTCCAGTATAATTACCATTCAAAATAAAGTCAAATCATGCTATAATGAAAGCAAGAAAATCTGTCCGGCGCAGCTTTTGGGATGCAGGGCAGGTTTTCCCAAGTCCAGGCGGGCACTGCCCCGCCCGCGAACCGGAGGAACAGCCCATGAAAGAATCCAGCTCTTCGTCATCCATCCGCCTGGGCGGTGCGGTCATCAGTGACCGTGTCGTCGCGGCGCTTCTGGAAGAACTGCGCACCGGCCGCTACGCCGATGCCGACCGCCTGCCCGCCGAGGTCGATCTGGCCGCGGAACTCGGTGTCAGCCGTACCGTGATCCGGGACGCGCTGAGCGAGATGGAGCGCGCCGGTTACATCGAGCGCGTGCGCGGCATTGGCACAGTGGTCAACCGCACCGTGCTCAGCCTGCGCAGCCGCCTTGACCAGAAGCTGGAATATTACCCGCTGATCCGCAGCTTTGGCAGCTACCCCCACGCCGATGGCATCCAGATCTATCCCATCCGCGCCGGGGCCGAGCTTGCCCGGGATCTTGCCATTGCACCGGGGGACGAGGTCATCTGCATCAAAAAACGCATCCTGGCCGACACCACCCCGGTCATCTACTCCATCGATTATCTGCCCCGCGCCCTCTTTGGCAGCCGGGACTACACCCGCATCGACCTGAGCGGCGGCGTGTTCGATATCCTGGAGCAGGAATGCAGCCAGCAGATCTCCTCGAATGTGGCCCACCTCAAGGCCAGCTGCGGCGACGAGGCCATCCGGGCTGCCATGCGCCTTGCTCCCGGCGAGGCCATGCTGCTGCTGGATGAGATCTGCTTCAACCGTCTGTGCCACCCGGTCATGCGCTCACTGAGTTATTACACGAATTTCTTCGATTTTTCCATTCTACGAAAATTACTTTGACGGAGGTAAAATTCATGCGCCATCTCATCGATCCCTTGGATTTCAGTCAGGAGGAGATCACTTCTCTGCTGGATCTGGCCGACCGCATCCGCTCCGACCCTGCCGCTTACCAGGACGTTGCGGCTCACAAAAAGCTCGCCACTCTGTTCTATGAGCCGTCCACCCGCACCCGCCTTTCCTTTGAGGCGGCCATGCTGAACCTGGGCGGCCATGTGCTGGGCTTCCCGAGCGAGACCGTCTCCAGCGCTTCCAAGGGAGAAAGCGTTGCAGATACCATCCGTGTGGTCTCCTGCTATGCTGATATCGTGGCAATGCGCCATCCCAAAGAGGGTGCGCCGTTCCGCGCTTCCCGCTACTCCCGCATCCCGGTCATCAATGCCGGTGACGGCGGCCACCAGCACCCCACCCAGACCATGACCGATCTGATGACCATCCGCACCCGGATGGGTCGGCTGGATAACCTGACCATCGGCCTGTGCGGCGATCTGAAGTTCGGCCGCACCGTCCATTCTCTCATCAAGACCATGGCACGCTGCAAGAACATCCGCTTTGTACTCATCAGCCCCGAGGAGCTGCGGGTGCCCGACTACATCATCAAGGATGTGCTGGAGGCCAACGGCATCGAGTACCGTGAGACCCGGAGCCTGGAGGAATCCATGCCTGAGCTGGATATCCTGTACATGACCCGTGTGCAGAAGGAGCGCTTCTTCAACGAGGAGGATTACATCCGCCTGAAGAACAGCTACATCCTGACCAGCGAAAAGATGGC
>ENA-OQET01001346-OQET01001346.1-human-gut-metagenome-genome-assembly--contig:-NODE-1346-length-11061-cov-5.086153_pt1 | contig 11061 bp, 14 predicted proteins | sample MGYA00242800_ERZ504645 | MGnify/ENA primary metagenome ERZ504645 (study PRJEB26092, sample SAMD00036308) | human gut metagenome | host: Homo sapiens | study: EMG produced TPA metagenomics assembly of... | reverse complement strand
TATAAAAAATATCCAGAAAGAATGGTAATTGCTGAAAAATAAAGAAAATAGAGGACTTAACTATACCTTAAATCGTTGTTTTAAAAATGGCAACAGGAAAGTATATTGCAAGAATTGGATGGAGATGATATTTGTTTTGCCAGAACGATTTGCGGTTGAGTATGAAATATTAGAAAAAGAAAAAGTAATTTCGATTGTAAGCACAGATATGGGGTATTTTTGATGAGACAGGAATATGGGGGAATATAAGTCATCCTGAATATCCCAAGAAAGAGGATTTTTTTGCATGGATCTCCGTTTTTGTCATGCACCATGTATGGTGAGAAAAGAAGCATATGATGCGGTGAAAGGATATACAGAGAAAAAGCGTTTGTTGCGAGTAGAAGACTATCATTTATGGATAAAAATGTACGAGGTCGGATATAGAGGCAAAAATATTCCCAAACAGCTTTATCTTATGCGAGATGATAAAGCAGCATATAAGAGAAGAAAATTTCGATATAGAGTAAATGAAGCATATGTACGAGGAATGGCAGTGCGAAAACTTGGACTGCCGATAAGCGGATATCTATATGCGATACAACCAATTATTATAGGCATTTTACCTAAGGTGGTATATGACTATTTTCATAAAAGAAAATTGGAAAGTAATTCGAAAAAAAATAATGTGTGCAAAAATAAGTGATAGGAAGGGATGGATACATGATACCGAAGAAAATACATTATTGTTGGTTTGGAAAAGGGAAGAAATCCAAATTAGCTTTAAAGTGCATAAGGAGCTGGCGTCAGTATTGTCCAGAGTATGAAGTTATTGAATGGAATGAGGAAAATTTTGATATAGATATGAATGGGTATACGCGAATGTGTTATGCCGAAAAAAAGTATGCGTATTTAAGCGATTATGTCAGACTTTGGGTAGTGGAAAAGTATGGAGGAATCTATTTTGATACAGATGTAGAAGTAATTAGATCGCTGGAAGAATTGTTAAGAAATGATGCATTTTTTTGCTTTGAAAATAAGCAATATGTAGCTTCGGGATTGGGATTTGGATCTGTTGCACATGGAAAAGTGATTCAAGCGATGTTGAAAGAATATGAGATATTACTGGACGGGAAAAATGGAGTAAGAATGTGTCCGAAATTGAATACACAAGCGTTGGTAGCATTGGGGTTAAAACAGAATGGTAGAAAACAAAATGTGTGTGAAGCGGTAATATATCCTATGGATGTTTTGAATCCATATAACAGCGCTACCGGAAAATTAGAAAAAACAGAAAATACATTTTCCATTCACTGGTATGAGGCAACGTGGATGAGTAAACACTTAAAAATTCGTGGCATGATAACAAGACCAATACACAGAATATTTGGTGTAGATGTCTTTCAGAGGTTCCGCAAATGAAAAAGAAATTGCTAATTGTGTCTCATGCTTTAGAATTAGGTGGAGCAGAAAGAAGTCTTATCGGGTTATTAAATGCATTTGATTTTGAAAAATATGATGTAGATTTATTTTTATTACGGCATGAAGGGGAATTAATGAGAGAAATCCCATCAGCTGTTAATTTATTGCCAGAAATTCGCGCTTATACAGTATTAGCGCGACCGATAAAGCGGACTTTAAAGGAAGGACATTTCATATTAAGTATGGCAAGACTTGCGGGGAAAATGGCAGCGGCAAAATATAATCGAATACATAAATATACAGACAGTGATGTGGCGTTAGAATATAGTCATAAATATACTTGTCCATTTATGCCAAAAATTCAATCCAATGAAGTATATGATTTAGCAATCAGCTTTTTGACACCGCACTATTTTGTTGATAGAAAAGTACATGCAAAAAGAAAAATAGCCTGGATTCATACAGATTATTCTCGTATACAGGTGAATATTGCTTCTGAAACCGCAATGTGGAAGAACTATGATTATATTGCTTCGATTTCTGATGCAGTAACAGAGAATTTTCTTTCGGTTTTTCCTATGTTCAAGGAAAAGATTATTTTGATTGAAAACATCTTGCCGGAAGAATTTGTGAAAAAGCAGGCAAATGAATTTTTAGTGGATAAAGAAATGAATGCAAAAGGGATAAAAATACTATCTATTGGGCGATTCTGTAAGGCTAAGAATTTTGATAATGTACCAGAAATTTGTCAACGGATACGTGAAAGAGGGATGGATATAACATGGTATTTGATTGGTTTTGGCAGAGACGAAGAATTGATTAAAAGAAAAATTGCAGAAGCTAATATGCAGGAATATGTAAAAATTCTTGGAAAAAAAGAGAATCCATATCCATATATTCAGGCATGTGATGTTTATATACAGCCTAGTCGATATGAAGGTAAATGTGTTACGGTTCGTGAGGCTCAGATGTTAGGAAAACCTGTAATTATTACAAATTATGAGACAGCTAAGGAACAATTGGAAAGTGGTGTAGAGGGCATAATTGTACCTATGCAAAATCAGGAGTGTGCGGATCAAATATTTGATTTGCTAAATAATAATTGTCTGTTAGAGCAACTATCATTCAACTGTCAAATGAGAAAGTATTCAAATAAGGAAGAAGTGAAAAAAATATATCGTATATTGGAAAAGAGTAATTGTGTGGGTAAAAGGTAGAAATGGTGCAAAACAATTATAATAATGATGTTGGTTAGATATTATAGCTATCCATAAGTGGGAGTATCTGAGGGTGTTATATTGAGAGCAATAGTATGTTGCGATTTGTACAGGATATTTTATAGATGAAAATAAGGCAATTGATGTTGATAAGGGAGAAATTTCTATGCCTAAAATAAGTGTGATTGTACCAGTGTATAAAGCAGAAAAATTCTTAGCTACTTGCATAGAAAGTATTTTAAATCAAACATATGGCAATTTGGAAATAATATTAGTCGATGATGGATCACCTGATTCATGTGGAAAAATTTGTGAAAAATATGCTTTAAGTGATAGTAGAGTTAAGGTGGTTCATCAGAAAAATGCAGGAGTTGCTGCTGCAAGAAATGTAGGATTAGATTTAGCTGAGGGAGACTATGTAACTTTTGTTGATAGCGATGACTATATTCAACCTCAGATGTATGAAAAAATGATAAGATGTGCGGAACATAATCATTGCGATTTAGTAATGTGTGATTGTATAAAGGTATATTCGGATGGAAGAAAAACTATTTATTCTCACAATATTCGTGGCGGGTTATATGAGGAGAAACAATTGCATCAAGAATATTATCCTCATTTACTAATTACTCGTTCGATAGAATATCCTGCTACAATTTCCAACTGTGTGTGCATGGTAAAAAATATGCGACAAAGAATGCCACGATATGAGATTGGAATTCGATTTTCTGAAGATTGGTTTTGGGGATGTCAATTGATGCTTAGAATACATTCGTTTTATTATATGAAAGGACAAGCCTACTATATGTATAACTGCAGCAATCAAAGTTCAGTAACACATACATTTACGTCTGATAAATGGGACGATTATAAGGCTTTGTATGCACGATTCCAGGAAGAATTTGGTCGAAGCGAAATATATGATTTTAGGGATCAACTTGACAAGGTATTATTATTTTTTATTTATAACGCTATTGGGGATATATTCTGTTCGAGTGTTCTTACTATAGGTGAAAAAAAAAGAATGGTTAATAAAATATTATATGAAGATAGCGTTAGGAATATGTTTAAACAGTTGAAAATTGGCAAATTGTGTGTTCCTAAAAAACAAAAACTATTAACATTTTGTTATTCGCATCCTGTTTTGCTACCGTTGATATCTTTTTATTTTGAAAAGAGGTATAGAGTGTAATGAAAACACAGCTTTCTGTAATAGTACCAGTTTATAACACAGAACGGTTTTTAAGAAGGTGTATTGAAAGTATTTTAAACCAGAATGTGGAAAAATGTGAATTGATTTTAATTAATGATGGAAGTACGGATTCTTCTGGAAAGATCTGTGACGAATATGCAAAAGAAAATCAATGTATAAGCGTAATTCACCGGAAAAATCAAGGGGTTGGAAAAGCTCGAAATAACGGTGTTTTAGCATCAAGTGGGAAATATATTACTTTTGTAGATAGTGATGATTATTTACCAGATGATCCTACTATATACAGTAAAGCAATTTCAATTTTAGAAAACCATGATGTTGATATAGTAACGTGGCTTTGGCAATTTCAGAATGAAGAGGGAAAATTGACAATAGATCCACATAAAATCCCAACATTTTTTTGTGGGAAAAAAATCCATGTTAGAATTTGCAAAAGGGTTGTATTATGGTAGCTATGCAAATGGATTGGTTGTTGGAGTTTGTAATAAGCTGTATAAAAGAGATTATATAAAAAACATTCCATTTGAGGGACGGATATATGAGGACGATGATTGGATGAGCCAGGTGCTAGCTAAAACAGGAAAAATTTTTTGTGAAAAGAAATTCTGGTATATATATGTTCAAAATAATACTTCGCTGACGCATCAAAAATTTCAAGAGCAGAATTTGGTAATGTTGGATATTGTGAAAAGACGAATGTGCTTATTTAAACAAGATAGTTTTATTTGTAGGGAATCGATGAAACTATTTCTGAATTTATATATAGAATTTTGGTTTCGTGCAAAGGAATCGAAAATACAGCCCTATCATGACAGTCAAACATATATACAATTTATGCGAACATTGATGAGGGGAAATGGACTTTGTCTTAAAGATTTTATACGTTACAGTATATTTTATGTTTCACCCAATTTATATCAAATATTAATTTTTAAAATGAGAAAAAGAAAACTATGAAAATTAGTGTTGTTATTCCCGTATATAATAAAGAAAAATATATGGATGATTTATTTCAATGCTTGCTTAGCCAAACATTTGAAGAGTTTGAATGTATTTTAATAGATGATGGATCTACGGATGCATCAGGGGAAATTTGTGATAAAGTTGCTTGTATTGATAAAAGATTTGAAGTAATTCATATTCCAAATAGTGGCGTATCTCATGCGAGAAATGTTGGGATTGATGCCTCGTGTGGAGAATATATTACATTTATTGATGCAGATGACCGCATACCAAATAACTATTTGGAAAATTTGTATGAAACTATTATTGAGAGCGGTGTAGATCTTTCAATATGCACGATTACAAAAATATGGCACTCAGGAAAAAAAAGAAAATACAATTACCTGGAAGTGGCACTTTTGATATAAGTGAATTGCTTTTGAATTTTGCGGATTATCAAAAAAAAACAGGTATTTATGGATATTGTTGTGGAAAGATAATCTTAAAAGAATTAGTTGGGAATATCCGATTTGATGAAAGAATTAAATTGGCGGAGGATTTTGATTTTTTTCTGAAATTATATCCTAAAGTGAGCAAAATTTGCTTTAATGATAAAACAGAATATTTTTATCTTCAGGAATCAGAGAATTCATCAGCTATGGTTAAGGATAGTGAAATTGACTATAGAACACAGCTGTTTATTAATATTCGCTATAAACATTTTCTTGAAAAAGAAAATGTTTATAGCGGAAGTAATGAGTTGATTGTTTCACAGTTGCTAAGTAATTATGTGATTTTTTCATTGTTGTATTGCAATATTGAAAAATTGAAAAACTGTTTCGAGGAATTACAATTAATTTGTAAATCTGAGGGAATTAAAGCATGCGGACGGAATTTCTTTGAAAAATGGATTTTGTTATTACTATATGAAAACAAATACTATTTATTGAAGATAAGTTTACAGTTAAGACGTTTAATGAGACATTTAATAAGGCGTTTGCTAAGGAGATGATGAGATGCCATATTTTACGGTATTTACTTCGACATATAATAGAGGATATACACTTTTCAGATTATATGAGTCGTTGAAAAATCAGGGAACGACAGACTTTGAATGGTTGATTGTTAATGATGGATCGACAGACAATACGCATCAATTAGTTGAAGAGTGGATCAGGAAAGAAAAAGAATTTTCAATTAGATATTTGGAAAAGAAAATGGAGGAAAACCAAGAGCAATCAATTATGGGATTCGGTATGCGAGAGGTAAATTCTTTTTTATGGTTGATTCTGATGATTTTCTATTACCGAATGCGTTATCAAAAATGAAAAATTGGTGCAAAGAGATTGAAAATAATTCAGATTATATTGGTGTTGGAGCAGCCAGGGGATTTCCAGATGGTTCTTATATAAAGGGTGTTTCACCTATTGTAAACGAACAAGGATATGTAGACGCTACGAATCTACAGAGAATACAATTTAATTTGGATGCAGATATGTGTGAGGCATATAAGACAAAAATATTGAAAAAATATCCGATGCCGGAATGGCCGGGCGAAAAATTTGCACCAGAACAAATCGCATTGAATGAAATTGCGTTGGATGGTTATAAATTGCGGTGGCATTCAGATATTATTTATCAGTGTAATTATCTGGATGATGGCCTTACCAAGGGAAGCAAAGTATTAGAAAAAAATAACCCAATGGGTTATGCGATGATGTATTGTCATATGCTGAAATATCCTGAGTGTTCAAAAAAGCAAAAATTTTATGCTGCCTGTCAAGTGGTTGCATTATCAATAGTTGGGGGACATATAGAATATGGTTTTCAAGGACAGAATAAAAGATTGATATTATGCGCACTTATTCCGGGTATTTTTTTAGCAATTCGGCGTAGATATCAATTCAGAAAGGTATCAACATGATTTCAATTATTATACCTATTTTTAACGCAGAAAATTATTTGAAAAGAATGTTAGAAAGCATTTTGGGTCAATCATATCAAAAGTTTGAGTGTATTTTAATTGATGATGGTAGTAGTGATTCATCTTATAGTATATGTAAGGAGTATGAAGAAAAAGATACTCGCATGCGTTGCTTTACGCAGAAAAATCATGGAGTTTCTTACACAAGAAATAAAGGAATAAGTTTGGCAAGAGGAAAATTCATAGCGTTTTTGGACGCTGATGATTTTATTCCACCCAATTATCTGTATGAACTAGTAAAATGTTGCGAAATAGGCGATGTTGCAATATGCGATACAGTGTTTCTTGATGAAAAAGCGGTGAAATTTAGATTTACAGTAGGAAAAACTGTATTAACACGAACCGATGCGATAAATGCTCTTTTGATTCGGAAATCTATTAATTCGGGTCCGGCAGGAAAATTGTACAAAAAAGAATTGATTGCAAATTTAAAATTTCCGTCAATAAAAACATATGAAGATATTCTTTTTACATTGGACGCGTTATTAAATGCAAATAAAATTGTAACGACAGATCGAACACAATATTTTTATGTTGAAAATAATAATGGAGCAATGAGTAAGATGATAAAAAATCCTTCATTGGATATCATTATTGCAACAGAAAGGTTGCTTCAGGTTATCGCACAAAGGAAGGATTTAAAGCCAGAATGTTGTTATGTTACAGTATCCCATTTGTTTCAATATGTAATAGGACTTTTTCAGGAGAATAATTATAGAAATTCAGAATTTGTTGATGGGACAAGAAAATTATTCCGGAAATATATGTGTCTTATTCTTACTTGTAGAGCAATTCCTTGGAAAGAGAAACTTGTGTTTTTTTTATTTGGTCAGGGAATATTTTTGCAAAATGGAAAAAGAATTCATTGGATAAGGAAGGAATGAAAATGGCAAAAATTTATATGTATGCTCATGGCGGGAGTGGAAATCATGGATGCGAAGCAATTGTGCGTTCTACATGTGATATGTTAAACAATCCATTATGGGATGAAATATTGCTCATTTCTTCTAAAACGGAAGAAGATATAAAATATGGGTTAGATAAAATTTGTACAATTAAGAAAGATGTACAGTCATATTCCAAAATAACTTTACCATTTATTCGGGCATATATAGCATTAAAATTAAAAAATGACTATGTGCCGTTAGATAAACTTAACTATAAGAAAACCATTGACATGGTGCATAAAAACGACATTGTATTATCTATAGGCGGTGATAATTATTGTTATGCTGATGTGAATAAATATATTATGCTACATAATATGATGATTTCTAGGGGAGCCAAGACAGTATTATGGGGATGTTCTATCAATCCGGAAGTATTGAGTAATCCGGAAATTGTTAATGATGTGAGACAATATCAGCTTATTACAGCAAGAGAATCTATTACTTATAATGCACTGAAAAAAAATAAATCCCAATACCATACTTGTTGCAGATCCTGCATTTGGACTCAAAACAGCATATGCAGAAATTCCATCTAAGTTTATCAATAAAAACATGGTAGGAATTAATTTGAGTCCGATGGTACAAAAAGAAGAAAAGATTTCAGGAATTATAATGAAAAATTATGAGATCTTGATAGAACATATTTTGAAAGAAACAGATATGGCAATTGCATTAATTCCTCATGTAATCTGGGATGACAGTGATGATAGGATACCATTAATGCAGTTGTATGAACGTTATAAAAAAAAGTGGAAGAGTTTTAGTAATAGAAGATCAAAATTGTTCAAAACTTAAGTATGCGATTTCAAAATGTAGATTTTTTGTTGGGGCAAGAACGCATTCCACTATTGCGGCATATTCTTCGGGGATACCAACACTGGTTGTAGGATACTCTGTAAAGGCAAGAGGAATTGCTAGGGACTTGTTTGGAGATGAAGAACAGTATAGTTTATCTGTTCAAAGGCTGAAAGAAACAGATGAGTTGCTTAAAAAGTTTAGATGGATATTAGAAAATGAAGAATTAATCAAAAAACAATTAAATAGCAAAATACCAGAAGTTATTAAAAGAGCATTAACTGCAAAAGAATATGTTGAGCGATTACTTTAAAGAGGAGATGGTTCATGTCTAGATTAAAAAATTCTGCTAAGAATATTTTGGGGTCATTTGGGAATAATTTTGTGGCTTCTTTATTAGGCTTGATTTCTAGAACTGTGTTTATCTATACATTGGGAGCGGATTACTTGGGACTATCTGGGCTCTTAAGTAATGTTTTAGGATTTTTGGCGATTGGTGAATTGGGGATTGCAACTGCAATTGGGTTCAGTCTTTATAAGCCCTTAGCTGAGAAAGATTATAAGTCCATCAGTACATTAATGTCCGTCTATAGAAAAGCATATTCGGTTATAGGTGTTATTGTGCTTTTAGCTGGAATTATTCTATTTCAATTCTTAGATTTTTTTGTTCCCGTAGAACAACAGCCAGACGGAACAACCTTTGCTTACTTTGCGTTTTTAATTAATACTGTTATTGGTTATTTTTTATCATATAAGACCACACTGATATCCTCAGATAACCAAGCGTTTAGACTGATTCCAATTAATGTATCAATAAATTGTGTTCAAACACTTTTGCAGATTATTGCATTGTTAATTTGGAAAAGTTATATTGTATATTTAACAATACAGATCGGATGCTCGATCGTTTTGATGGCCGCACAAAATTTATACATAACAAAAAAATATGATAAAGTTACTTTTTATTCAAAGGATAGACTGACAGGTGCTCAAAAACAGGAAATTCAAAAAAATATATCAGGATTGATTGTTGCAAAAATAGGAGACTATTTGGTTAATTCAACGGATAATCTTATTATTACAAAACTTGTAAGCTTAGTAGCCACAGGAATATATTCCAACTATCTTTTGATTCGGAATCTGATCAACGGATACATAAGTGCTTTGTTTGCAGGTGTCACTGCTGGAATAGGAAATATAGTGGCAGTGGAGAATGATGAAAAAAAATTAGATGTATTTAATACAATGTTTTTCATTGCCCTTTTTTTATTTATAGCATAGAAGCTACATGTTTTATGTGTTTATTTAATCCATTTATTGGTGAAATTTGGATTGGTGAAAAATACTTATTTAGAACAGGAACTGTAGCAATTATTGTAATAAATAATTATCTGACAGGATTACGAATGCCACTCATTACCATGAAGGGAGCAGCGGGGAAATATTTAGAAGATGCTTGGGTTCCATTTGCTTTTGCGATTATTAACTTGGTTGCATCTATCTTATTTGCTAAGCCGTTTGGGGTTTCAGGAGTTTTTCTGGGTACAATTGTTGGCAGTCTACTTACTGCTGATTGGTATAGGCCAATTGTAATCTATAGATCTGTATTTCATTGTCCTGTTAGAGCGTATTATAAACGATATGTATTATATGTTTGCTTAGGGATTATCTATATTGCACTGGCATATTGGACTTGCACCTGGATTTCTAGGGGAAATATCTACTTTAGATTTGTAGAAAAAGCGGTTGTTGCTATTGCTATTCCAAGTGGATTTAATTATATTTTGTTTCACCATACCAATGAATTTAATTCTGTAATGAAGCTTATGAAACGTATTGGAAAAAGACCGTTGGGCAAAATTAAAGACTTTTTAAAACGGAGAAATTATGAATAAAAAAAGTTAGCATTATTATTCCATGCTTTAATGGAGAACGTTTTATTGATAGATGTTTACATTCTATTGAAATTCAAAATTATCCACATATTGAAGTGGTTGTGGTAAATGATGGATCGATAGATCAAAGTGAATCCAAGATATTGGAATGGAAAGAAGTACTGGAAAATAAAAAGATTTCATTAATATATATTAAACAAAAAAATCAAGGGATTGGAAGCGCAATAAATACCGGCCTGAAATATATTTCTGGAGAGTATTTATTATTATTGGACATCGATGACGAGTATTTGCAAGGTGCATTGTTAGAGCGAGTACAGTTTTTAGAAAGTCATAGGGAAATGGATGTAGTGCGTTCGAATGGGTGGTATGTAAGAAAAAATGGAAAAAGCCTGTTTATTTATGATGAATGTGAGAAAAATATTCAGGATGTTTTTACGGCATTATTGGAAGGGAAGACAAATAATTGGGCTGGAAGTTATATGGTTAGAGTGTCTTCCTTGTTTAAATTTTATCCTGAAAGAGAAATTTATCAATCAAAATATGGACAAAATTTACAACTGTTATTGCCATTGCTTTACAATAAAAAATGTGGATTTATTGATAAACCACATATGAATTATAACCAGCAAGAAAATTCATTAACCAAAACTAATGTTGAAAA
>ENA-OQET01001345-OQET01001345.1-human-gut-metagenome-genome-assembly--contig:-NODE-1345-length-11064-cov-3.308494_pt1 | contig 11064 bp, 20 predicted proteins | sample MGYA00242800_ERZ504645 | MGnify/ENA primary metagenome ERZ504645 (study PRJEB26092, sample SAMD00036308) | human gut metagenome | host: Homo sapiens | study: EMG produced TPA metagenomics assembly of... | reverse complement strand
TGCGTAGCGGCTGGAATGGCTGGTTATTCAGTGAGGCAGATAGTAATAAGAAAGGGCGTAAGAGAAAAAGCAAAAAGAATGTAGTCGTAGTGGAAATGAGAACACCAGCAGGAAAGAACAGCTACGGGACTATAGAGGCTACATTTTACGCAGAGAATGTTTTTACTACGCCAGCAGCAAAGAACGCAAGAAACATTTGAAGAAATACGGAATAGAGGACGCAGAGAGCTTTTACAAATTCATTGAGCGGGACGACGTAACGGGCTGCGATTGGATAAGATTTTTAATAGAAAAAGGCTTTTTATTTAATGAGTAGGCGGCAGCAGCCGCCACGAGTGCCGTTAGTTCAGCGGTTAGAGCAGCCGCCTCATAAGCGGCGAGTCGTGGGTTCAAATCCCACACGGCACATTGTGTAGCAGGCATGGCGAGCCTGCGGCAGAGGGCAGCAGGCTAATAGCTGCAATCTGTATACCGTGGAAAAATAGCGGCGGTCATACCAGCCAGAAAGTATGTGGACAGTCAACAGGTTTCAGCTGCTTTTTAATGCGAAAAGCAGCCCGCACGGTAAAACCAAACGCCAGAACAGGAGAGCGGCACACATGGAAAGACAGAGAGCGCCGCCGAAAGGAAGAGAGGAAGAGAATGGCAGCAGAGGCATTGATAGTAGAGGACGCATACCAGAGAGGCTATGCAGATGCCATAGCAGATATGCGAAAGAAAAAAGAGCAGAGGCGGCAGCGGGAGCAGGCAAAGAAAGCCCGTCGCTGGTATTTCATTAAGCAGAAAGCCTACGGGCTTGCAATGCTGGCAGTTACCGTGCTGGCGGTATGGGCGACAGAGGGCGACATAACAATAGCGGTTATTACCGTACCGCTGGGGCTTATGTGCCTTTTCAGTAAAAAAAGTGCTGATAGTAGACAACTACTATTTTGCTACAGAAGAGAGGGCAATACATGGACGAAAAAACAATACAGCGTATTAAAAAGCTGCAAGCACTGGCAGAGCGGGGCGTAGGCGGCGAGAAAACGACAGCGCAAAAGAAACTTGCAAAGCTGCTTAAGGATAACGGCATAAATTCCTTAGACGAACTGCAAAAGGAAGAGTATGAATATACGATATTTTCCTACAACGGAAAGCACGAAATAAAACTGCTGCGGCAGTGTATGTATAAGGTCATGGGTGCTAAATCTGACAGAACAGTATACAGGCCATACGGACGGCGGCAGAAAATCGGCATATATTGCACGAAAGCGCAGAAAATCGAAATAGAGTTAGAGTTTGAATTTTACAGAAACGTATTTTATGAGGAATTAAGTACATTTATGGACGCTTTCATACAGGCACAGAAGATTTTCCCAGAAGATGCACCAGTAGGAGACTACGACGAATTTAACGAAAGAGATATGAAAATAGCGTTTATGGCTACGGGGATAGAACGGCGTAGCAGGGTTGCAATGATAGAGGAAAGCGAGGCGGGAAATGAGAAAACGAAAACGACAGACAGTTAAGAAACTGATACAGTACGTAGCCATTATAGCGGCAGGCGTGCTGGCAATTATTTTGTTTATGCTGGCTATCTGGTACAGAGGAAAGAACAGCGAGCCAGTAACAGACGAACAGGTAGCAGCACAGATGCAGCAGGCAGAGCCGCTGGTTATTGAAACACCAGAGGCAGCCACAGAGGGCAGCATAAGAGTATATGACTATGACGGCTGCTGTATTTACGCCTACTACGGCAAAATTCGGATAAATAACGACGGTAAAGACGGCAAGGACATTGACGTAGAGGCAATAGGCTACTTAGAGGGCTACCAAGAGCATAAAGAGGAAAGCGGGGCGGGAGAATGAGCCACAGATATTACAGCCCTTTACGCCCGTTATCGCTGGGAACATTTCCAAAGCCGCAGGGAAACGAGATTTTACATATAGAAAATTTTGAGGAACGGCAGAACGTACCAGAGATAGCACGGCAGGCGTGGGGATACATTGAGTATAAAGAGGCGCTTACAGAAATAGAGGCGGCAGCTTATGAGCTGATACCGTCAAACTGCATTTCTGAAATGGAAAACTTAGAGGCAAGGAGATAAAGGCAATGAGCGAGGTATATATACGCAGCCAGAATAAAGAAAAGCTGTATAGACTGGGCGGTAATTACGCCTGCGTAGAGTATGGAGAGTATGAGGACATAAAGAAAAAGAGAGGCGGCGCAGAGGCAGACAAAAAGCGCCACGTAATTTGCATAAGTGACGGGTGTTTAGAGGAAATTGGAGAGTATGCCACAAAAGAGCGCTGCTTAGAGGTGCTGGACGAGATACAGAAAGCGTGCGTAAGCTATCTTATTACGGCTGGCGGTGCAGCCGTAATAAGGGGCGGCATGGACGTACAGCCGTTTGCAGCAGTAATACCGAGGCTGTACGAAATGCCAGAGAAGTAGGAGAGGCAGACAGTGACAGTAAAGGAATTTATAGGCACGCTGGAGAGTTCAGACCGCCTGCGCATTATCGAGGGCAAAGCAGAGGTTTACGTAGGGCATCTGGCAGCGTTCAAACCGTTTGCAGACCATGAGATAAGCGAGGAATACCGAAAATACAGCGGGCATGAGGTAAAGAAGTTTAGAGCAGTGCCGGAGATAACGCACAGACGCTGGAAAGAGCTGGGGCTTATGAAACCATTAGAGCCAGACCAGACAGCACAGTATAAGTTTAGTGATTTGCAGATGTCGCTTTACTACACCATTTACATATAAGAAAGGAAAGGGCAGGAAGTATGACAAAGAAAAAGCCAGATTTTTTACGGGATTTAGATACTGCAATCATGGACGAGATTACAGGTGGCGGTATCAAGGAAAATGCAGCGGGACTGGTAGGAACGCTTACACAGATTAAGGAAATTAAGCAGCTATGCGGGCTGCCGTTTTGTGGTTATATGGCAAAGCTGGAAACGGAAAGACCAAGCGGCGTGCCGGACGAGGTAACGGTAGTATTTGCAGAGGACGTACCATACAGGGCTTGCAATGGCATAGAATTTGACGTTATGCAGGAATTTGTAGAGGGCAGCAGGCTTTTGCTGACAGGTAAGGCGCAGACGCTTAAGGACTTCCAGAGCGGTAGACTGCTGGTATATATTCTGGCAGATTTTGTGGCGGTATCGGAAAAGGCAGTAGAGCAGGACGAGGCAGCAGTAAGAGGCGTTATAGCGAATAAGCCAACATACAGAGAAACACCGAGAGGCAAGCGCATTACTGATATTACGGTAAAGGTAAGAAATGAGCTTACAGGCGGCAGCTGCTTTTTGCCGTGCGTTTGCTGGCAGGAACAGGCAGACGAGGCGGCGCAGTGGCAGCAGGGCGACACTGTAGAGCTGCTGGGACGGTATCAGAGCCGCCAGTATGAAAAGGTACTTGACGCAACCACAGGAGAAAGAGAACAGCGCACAGCTTACGAGGTATCAGTACGGCTGATTAGAAGAAAGGAAGAGGCAAGAAATGAGAGTAAAAGTAGAAATGAATAGCAAGGGAGAAGTAAAGGCGCACCGTATCGAGATACCGATACAGGGCGGCGGTGGAGAACTGGGGCAGCACGCAGTAGCAGGACTGGTAAGCCTTATTTCCAACTTAAAGGAAATGAAAACAGAGCGGGAATTAGAGCAGTTATTAAGCATGGTTTACGGCTGGGGCGCTTGCTGTAAGCATTGCGGTTTTCTGACAGAAAAGAGTACAGACGACGTTATGCACATGGCAGAGGAACTGGCAGAAATTGAAAGCAAGAGAATTGAGAAAGAAACAGGAGAGGCAGGCAAAGCATGAGAAAGGTTTATATATGTAGCCCGTACAGGGCGAAAGACGGCGCAGAGCTGGACAGAAACATAGATTATGCGCAGCAGCTGACACGGCAGGCGTTAGAGGCGGGCTTAGCACCCATTACGCCGCATTTATATATGACGCAGTGCATGGACGATAAAAAGCCGGAAGAGCGGGCAAGGGGCATGGCTGCGAGGCTTGCGCTGCTGAAAGGCTGCGATTTTGTTATTGCTGGTGTGAAATACGGCATAACAGAGGGAATGGACAGAGAAATACATACAGCAAATATGCTGGGAATTGCGGTTATAGATGAAAACCAGATTAAACGGCATCTGGAATATGAGGAAAAGCGACAGGAGAGGGCGGCGAGCGATTACGCAAAGCTGCATGAGTGCAAGCATTGTTACGAGCGTAGATTATGTAGCCTTATGGGGTATGAGAACTGCTGTACCGCCAACACTTGCACAGCTGCACATAAACGGGCTTATGAGTATGCCTTAAGCCGCATAAGAGAGCGGCAGGAAACATGAAAAAATAAAAGCGCCTACGGTGGGAAACACCATAGGCGCTAAGCTATACAGCTTTGAAATACTATAAAAATTATAAGCTATGTATGGCGCAAAGTCAAGAAATTTAACGGGCAGGCAGCCCGTTTTAACACTTGATAAAAGTATTAACGAACCGACAGAGAGGTAGATATATGCCATACGTAGAGAGAGTAACAAAAGCAGGAAATACGATAGAGATAGAGAGGTACTTTACCAGCAGATACAAAAAGAAAGGTATCAGCAGAGGGGATAAGGTAAAGCCAACAAAAGAAGAGCAGGAGAAAGTAAACACCAGACAGGCAGAGAGAAAGTTAAGGATACTCATAAATGCGAACTATGGATATGGGGACTACCATTTAGTGCTTGACTATATCCGCAGGAAAGGAGAACCAGACAGAACGCCGGAGCAGATGCGACAGGACATAGACGTATTTTTGAGGGAGTGCAGAAAGGAGTACAGAAAAGCAGGGTTAGAGTTCAAATACATACACGTTATGGAGATAGGCAAGAAAGGTGCGAGGCATCACCACCTTGTAGTAAATAAAATTGACACAGAGATTTTACAACGCTGCTGGTATAAGGCATACGAGGGGCATAACAGGGTTAAGGTATTCCCACTGGACGATAGCGGCAACTATGCAGAGCTGGCAAGTTATTTAATCAAGTACACAGGAACGCACAAAAAGGGTACTGACGGAGCATTACAGGGCAAGCGCTGGAATTGCAGCAAGAATTTAGTAAGACCAGAACCAGAGTACCGCATAATTTCAGACCGTGAGTATTTCAAGAAAGAGCCAAAAGCAATAAAGGGCTATTACGTGGACAAGAACAGCGTAAGCATGGGGGTACACAGCCCAGAGTATTACGGCTATGGGTATTTAAGATACACCTTAGTAAAAATAACAGATAGGGGGGGTTGAAATGCAGATAATCAAGGGCATTGCCATTGCAGCAGTGTTGATAATAGCCGGACTGCTGGCGCTGATTGTGGCAGCATATCTGGCGTTTAGAATTGCGGCAGCTATTTTTGAACAGCAGGAGAGCTGGAAAGACAGCGGCAGCAGAAAGGGCAGAAAACATGATAGAAAAAATTAAATACTGGTTATTCCAGAAAGGCAAGGACTGTAAGCGCTGCTGCCTGCGGTGCAGATACTACGATATATGCCGCTGGGACGTACTGGGAAATGCAGGACTACAAAGCGAGGAAACAATAACGCTTTTGGCGATAGAGAACAGCAAGCCGCATAAGGACGGGCTGCTTTTCAGAATTTGCCAGTATGTAGAATTTAAGCAGAGAGCGAGGCGAGAAAATGAGAAACTTTAGACTGGACGACGAAAGCGGGCATCAAGAGGCATTATTTAGCTGGGCTGCATACAGAACAGAGATTATGCCGGAACTGCAATATATGTATCATGTGCCAAACGGCGGCAAACGTGATAAAGCAACAGCAACGGTGCTTAAGAGGCAGGGAGTAAAGGCTGGCGTGCCGGATATTATGCTACCAGCTGCAAGGGCTGGGTATCATGGGCTTTACATAGAGCTTAAGGCAGGCGAGAACACGACGACCAAGAAACAGAAAGAGTGGTTAGAGTATCTGCGGCAGCAGGGCTATTATACCGCCGTCTGCTACGGCTGGCAGCCAGCAGCGCAGCTGATAGAGCAGTATTTATTACATTCAGACGAACTTACAAAAGAACAGGAAACAGTAACCATGCGTTAGGGGCGACGCAGGAAAGAGAGGCAAAGAATGAAAACAATAAGCATTTTGAATTTAAAGGGCGGCGTAGCCAAGACCTTTACAGCGGCAAACATGGCGTATGAGCTTTACAGGCGAGGTCATAAGGTGCTGCTGATTGACAATGATAAGCAGGGAAACTTAAGCAAGGCGTACAGCAGATATGATGCAGAGAACGTAGCACCAGTCACAAGGCTACTGGCTGGGGACTGGGAAAACGCAGACGAGCTGATACAGCATACAGAGTATGAGGGTATCGACATTGTAACGGCGAATATGTCACTATTTGGGGCTACGTGGAATTTAACAAAAGAGGACAGCGAAAACCAGATAGAGAGATACAAAGCGTTGGTATATGCAAAGATGCAGTATTACGGAGATTGCACCATATACGGCAAGTATGATTACTGCATTATTGATAACCCGCCGGATATTGGGCTTAATGTTGTAAATGCGCTGGCAATCACGGACGAGGTAATAGTACCCGTAAAGGTGGACGAGGACGCTTTAGAGGGGCTGGACATTGTGACAGAACAGATAGAGGACGCAAAGGCATTTAACCCAGCATTAAAGCTGGCAGGCGTGCTGATTACGTCATATCAGAATACAGACGGCGAGGCAGCAGGCGTAGAGTGGCTGGAACAAAAGACAGATTTTAATATTTTGGGTATTATTCGATATTCAAAGAAAGTAGCAGAAAATACTTTCATGCGTAAGCCGATTTATGAGTATAGCCCATGCTGCGGAGCGGCGCAGGGGTACAAGAAATTTGTAACAGCGTATACAGGGAAAGCGAGGTAGCAAGCGTGGCACATAAAGAGAGATTATGCGTTTACTGGCATTGCAGCAGGACTGGCGGTACGGAGTGCTGGAACTGGGGCAGTAAATTTGCAGGGAAGAAATGCCCGCAAAGCGACGCTTGCGAGCATTGGAGAACGTGCGAAATGTGCAACGGAGTAATGGGACAGTGCAAGAAAAAACAAAGGATTGTGAAAGCGAGGTAGAGAATATGGCAAAGTTTGGCATTAACGACATTCTGAACGCAAAGACGAAAGCAGCAGGGCAGCAGGCACAGACAGAGGGATACAAAGAGATTTATTTAAGCCCTTACGAGGTAAAGGCAGCGCAGGAGAATACGCACCAGAAATTAGAGAACATAGAAGAGCTGGCAGACAGCTTTTTACACGTAGGACAGGAACAGCCTACAGTATTGGCGAGAGTAAACGGGGAATACCGTATAATCGACGGACACAGACGTAATGCGGCAAATATTTTGAACTTAGAGCGGGGGTATAAGGAGTATGAGAAAGTGCTTTACCGCTTTATGGATATGAGCGAGGCAATGTATGAGCTGCGCTTATTGGCTGGCAACGGATTTACGCAGGAGCTTACAGCCTATGAAAAAACCAGATTAGTAGAGCGTACAAAAGCGGCGCTTATCAGAGCCAAGGAAGAGGACGGCTTAGAGATACAAGGCAAAATGCGTGATTTAGTGGCGGCTATGATAAACGAAAGCAGCACAAACGTAGCCAGAATGGACGCAATCAACAACAACGCAACGCCGGAGATTAAAGAGCAGCTGAAAGAGGGAAATTTAGGTATCACTGCTGCATACGAGGCAGCAAAGCTGGACGAGGACGAGCAGAAAGAAATAGCGGAAAAAGCAGCAGCGGGCAAAAATGTGAGGGCAAAGGAAATAGCGGAAAGGTAGCAGAGAAAAAGGCGGGGGACGATTACGAAACAGCCGCACCCAGAAAGCATAACGTCTTTGTGCTATTCCTGCCAGAAATACAAGGACTGCAAACGTAAAAAACGGGAACGTGCCAGAAATGCGACCAGTACATAAACAAGGCAGAGGCTGAAAAGACGGACGAACAGCGGTACAGCGAAGAGCAGGACGCTATAGACCGCCAGACAAAGAAGAAATTGCAGGAGCGGGCAGACGCAGAAAAAATGGAGCATCTGCCAAGTGAGGGAAACACAGAGCATAAGCGGCATGAGATAAAAATAGTGGCATCTTATTACGAGGACGTAGTAAGCGGGAAAAAAGGCTTTGAGCTACGGAAGAATGACAGAGGCTATAAACAGGGCGACAGCCTTAAAATGCTGGAATTTAAGGACGGTAAGCATACAGGGCGCACGATTGATGCAGATATTATTTATATGCTGGAAGATTATACAGGGCTTACAGAGGGCTACTGTATTCTGGGTATCAGAGTAACAGACTATACGGGTAAGGTGTCCGAAACGGACACGGAAAGCGGGGCAGAGCATGAATAGACGGCAGCGGAAAAAGAAGAAAGCACAGGTATTTACAATTATTCTGGGCTGTACGGCGTTTTGCAAGGCAGAGCAATACGAGAAGATGCGGAAAAGCGTAGAATATCAGTTACGAACAGGCAGCGTGGTTATGCTGCCTGCATACTTGCACGTAGAGGCAATTATAAAGCAGCGAGGCGGCAGAAATATTGAGATTAAGCAGGAAAACGGGGTAGTAAATGTTTGAGTATATGGACGGCATAGTAGATGCAGTGGAAGAAATTGCACAGGCAGCAGTAGACGTAGCAGTATTTGTGACGATATGCACAGCAAAAGCGGTGTTGATAATAACAGCGCCAGTATGGATATTGCCGTATGCGATATGGAGAAAGGGGCGTAAGCAGTGAAATACAGACAGTGGAAAAAGAACTATAAGAAAAAGCATGGAGTAAACCCACCGTTAGAGCTGGACAAGCGAAAAAAGCGCAGGCTTACAAGAAAAATGGCAAGACAGATAAATAAAACCTTACCAACAGCAGCAGAAACATTGGCGGCAGCTATTAACAGCTGGGTGCAGAGTATAAAGCCAGCACTGGCGACATTATGCGAGAACGTAGCAGCAGCGGTTAGCAATTTGGCAGCAGGATTGAGAGAAGAAAGCGAGGCGGTAGAAAATGACTAATATTTTACTGGGAATTATAGCACTGGAATTGCTGGCGATATTTTCAAAGCTGGACAAGCTGGAAGAGAGGGGCAGAGAGAATGAATAATGTATCACTTACAGGGCGGCTTACAAGAGAGCCAGAGCTTAGATATGGCGGGCAGGACAATAGCACAGCTATTACCCGCTTTACGCTTGCGGTAGACGACGGGAAAGACACAGATTTTATAAATATTAAGTGTTTCGGACGCACTGCGGAATGGGCGCAGAAATGGTTAAGCAAGGGAAGTAAAGCAGAGGTAACAGGAAAGATTAAAACAGGCAGCTACGAAAGCCAGAGAACAGGCGGCAAGGTATATTACACAGAGGTTGTGGCAAACAGCGTGGGATTTGGAGAGAGCAAAGCAGAGGCAGAGGCGAGAGGGCAGCAACTGCCGGAGAGTGACGGGTTTATGAATATCCCAGAGGGAGCAGACGAAGAGCTACCGTTTAATTAACAGAAAGCGAGGTACAGAACATGGAGCAGGAAGAAACAAAGACAACAGCGGCGGCAGGGGTAGAAATGCCGCCAGAGGCTGAAAGCTGGGTACAGCTGCACGAAAGCGAATTAACGGAACTGATGCAGAAACAGGCAAAGGCTGCAATAACGGAACTGAAAAGACAGGAAAAGCAGGAACGGAAGAAAGAGAAATACCACAATACTTTTACGCTTATGAAATGTTACCGTGATGCGGTTTTTCATATCGAGAACGCCATAAGCGACGGGCAGCAGTTAGAGCTTAAGGGCATGACGGACGAGCAGCAGCGTACATACTTAGAGAGTATCAGACGCACACGCTTTAAGACATTGATAATGACAGCACATATAGACAAGGCAGTAGAAGAGATAGAGCGTCGCAGAGAGGCAGCAGGCAGAGGCGTAGAGTACAAGGCTTTTGAAATGTATTTCATGCAGGGTATGGACTATGCGGAAATTGCAGAGGAACTGGACACAGGAAAGAACACACCGAGGCGCTGGGTAACAGGCATCATAAACGAGCTGTCAGTATTGTTATGGGGAATTGACGAAGAGAGAACAGCGGGCATGGTAAAGTAATGGTAAAAACGTGGTGTTTACATGGGAAAACAAAAGAGATACAATGGTAGCATGAAATGAGTAGGCGATAGCTTAAGCCATGTGCGGCAGCAGTTGCCTACTCTTTTTCTATTCATTCTTTAGCCTCCACCCAGCGCATGAAACTTAGGGCGCTGGGGAATAAAGAAAGAGAGGGGACAGTATGAAAGCATGGGCTAAGAGTTTTTATTTATCAGCGGCATGGGAAAAAACCAGAGTCGCTTATTTAATGTCACAAGATTATATTTGTGAACGCTGCGGGCAGCCCGCAAAGATAGTGCATCATAAGCGCTGGCTTAACAGAGAGAACATAAACGACATAAGCGTTACGTTGTGCTGGGATAACTTAGAGGCGTTGTGCCAAGACTGCCACAACAAGGAACACCACAAACAGGAGAGACATAAGCGGTATCGGTTCGACGAGAATGGCGGCATACTCCCCCCATATCAGAAAAATAATTAAAGGGGGCGAATACCGAGGGGGATACCCTAAAATTACCCTACGGGCGTGCGCACGGGTGGTGTAGGGGGTGTGGTGCGGCGCAGGAATGGAAAGCGGGGTAAAGGAATGGCAACAAAGAAAGAGAAAACCAAAGAACAGAGGATAAAGACCGAAAGACCAGACTTAAGGGGAATTTTCAAGGACTTAGACGAAAACAAAAGAAAATTAGTAACGCCGCTGATAGAAAAGGCTGCATTTATGAGCATTGAGCTGGACGACTTGCAGGCGAACTTGAAAAAGACGGCTGGACGAGTGAGTACCAGAACGGGGACAGAACCAGTGGGGGAACAAAGAAAAGCCCAGAGGCAGAAACTTACATAGCGCTTAGTAAGAACTATGCAGCAGTGATTAAGCAGCTTACGGAATTAGTACCAGCTGCGAAACGAAAGACAAGCAGGCTGGCGGCTTTGCGGGAAGAGTAAGCAATATTGCCGCCTTATCGAAA
>ENA-OQET01001341-OQET01001341.1-human-gut-metagenome-genome-assembly--contig:-NODE-1341-length-11073-cov-2.270053_pt1 | contig 11073 bp, 15 predicted proteins | sample MGYA00242800_ERZ504645 | MGnify/ENA primary metagenome ERZ504645 (study PRJEB26092, sample SAMD00036308) | human gut metagenome | host: Homo sapiens | study: EMG produced TPA metagenomics assembly of... | reverse complement strand
GGTTACAGACCGTGCGATGTTCAGCCGTGCAGTATCGGGAATTCGGAAGAAGACACTGATCATCAATCTTCCGGGGAAGTCCGAAAGCAGTGACGGAAGCACTGGAGTATATTCTTCCGAGACTTCCTCACGGACTGGATGTTCTGCGGGGAAATGTACAGGAATGTGGCAGAAAATAATCCTGGTGCAGATATAGCAACTGGTAAACTATAAAAACACAAGAAAAAGGAGCGGAAGTATTATGAGAAACCAGATGCTAAAGAGAATTGCATCTGTCCTTCTGGCGGGAGTGATGGCAGTCTCACTGGCAGCATGCGGAGAAAATAAAAAGACAGAAGAAAAGGCAGCCGATAACAGCAAAAATAGCAGCAAAAAAGAGACAGAGATCCAGGTGTTCATCGCAGCAAGTCTGAATACAGTTATGACAGAACTTGCCAAAGAGTATAACGAAGATCATCCGGAAGTGAAGATCACATTCAACGCAGACAGTTCGGGAACGCTTCTGACACAGATTGAAGAAGGATATGAATGCGATCTGTTTTTCTCGGCAGCACAGAAGCAGATGGATCAGCTCGAAGCAGACGGACTGGTAGTAGACGGAACAAGAGCAAACGTCCTGAACAACCAGGTAGTAGTTGTATCTTTAAAGGACAGCGGAACAAAGGTGACCGGCTTGAGAATTTGAAAGATGCCAAAAGTATCGCACTTGCAGGAGGAAGCGTTCCGGTTGGGAAGTACACAAGACAGGCACTCGTAAATCTCGGAACATTAAAAAGCAGACGGGGAAGTAGATGCCATTACAACAGCCCAGGTATCACAGGCACTCGGTGGAGTTGAGATCAGCGAGGAAGACAATGTAAGTAAAGTACTTACAGCGGTAGCAGAAGGATCCTGCGAAGTGGGAACAACATACTATTCAGATACTTACGGATATGAAGAAAAACTCGATATCCTTCAGACAGTAAGCTATGATCTGACAGGTGATGTTATCTATCCGATCTGCCAGGTACAGAATGATGAGGCAGATAAGACACAGACTGCAGCAGCAAAAGATTTCTACAAATTCGTATTATCTGATAAGGCTAAGAAAGTCTTTGATGCATACTACTTTGATACAGATGTAGAAAGATAAGAAAATTTATAAGAGTACAAACACAGAAAATATGCAGACGTTACGGCTGCATGTTTTCTGTTTATCAAAGTATATTACAGATAAAGTATGTGATAGATGCAATAGATGAAATATGAGGAGGAAAATACATGGATGCAGTGATAGAGATATTAAAGGGACTGGACTACAGTCCGTTGTATGTATCGTTAAAGACAGGAATCGTTGCAACGATCTTTTCATTTTTCCTGGGGCTGTTTGCTGCGAGAAAAGTGATTAAGGCAGGTCCGAAAGTGAAAGCAATTGCAGATGGAATCCTGACACTGCCTATGGTACTGCCGCCAACTGCAGCAGGATTCTTCCTGCTTCTTCTGTTCAGCAGAAGACGTCCGTTTGGAATTCTGCTGTATGAGGAGTTTGGTATCAAGGTTGTACAGACATGGGCAGGCTGCATCATCGCAGCAACAGTGATCGCATTTCCGCTGATGTATAGAAACGCAAGAGCGGCATTTGAACAGATCGATGTGAATCTGATCCATGCGGCAAGGACACTTGGTATGCCGGAATATAAGATATTCTGGAAGGTTGCGGTTCCTTCTGCAGGACCGGGACTTGTGGCGGGAACGATCCTGACATTCGCAAGAGCACTGGGGGAATACGGGGCAACGTCCATGCTTGCAGGCAATATACCGGGAAAGACGGGAACCATTTCCCAGAGAATCGCGATGGTTATCCAGGATGGTGATTACATGACAGCCGGAATCTGGGTTGTGATCATTATGCTGGTTGCATTTGTGCTGATATTCCTCATGAATCTGGTGACAGGCCGGAATATGAAGAATATCCGGAGATGGTAGGAGGAAAGACAGATGTCGATGGAAGTAAAGATACATAAGAAGCTTGGAGAATATGAACTGGATGTCTACTGGAAATCCATGAAGAAGAGAATCGGAATCCTTGGGGCTTCCGGAAGCGGCAAGAGTCTGACTTTGAAAAGCATTGCGGGAATTGAACATCCGGACAAGGGCTATATCCGAATCGGAGAGCATATCCTGTATGATTCCGATTCCGGAACGTGTTTAAAACCACAGAAAAGAAATGTCGGTTATATGTTCCAGAACTATGCATTATTCCCTGCAATGACCGTGGCACAGAATGTAGGAGCCGGACTTTCCGGTGATAAAAAGAAGAAGCAGGAACAGGTAGAGAAGATGATACGGCATTTCCGCCTGGAGGGGCTGGAAAAAAGACTTCCGAGAGAGCTTTCCGGTGGTCAGCAGCAGAGAGTTGCACTGGCGAGGATTATGGCATATGAGCCGTCCGTCATCCTTCTTGATGAACCGTTTTCGGCACTGGATGTCTTCCTGAAAGACCGTCTGCAGCAGGAGATGATGGAACTTTTGAGTGATTATGACGGGACGGTGATCCTGGTGTCCCACAGCAGGGATGAAATCTATCGGTTCAGCGAAGAACTTCTTATTATCGATGACGGGAAGCAGATCTGTTATGGTGATACAAAGGAGATATTTGACCATCCAAAGAAGGTAGAAGCTGCAAGACTTACCGGATGTAAGAATATCGTTCCGGCAGAACGTCTGGATGCACATCATGTCAGGATTCCGGACTGGGGAACCTGTCTTCATCTGAAACAGATGATAGATGTGGATATCACCCATATCGGGCTCCGCGCCCACGAGTTCATTCCGGTATGGGAGAAGAGAAGACAACTGTATTCCGGTTAAGGTAAAAGGAAAGGCAGAATTTCCATTCGAATGGAAATATTTCTTAAAAGGAGAGACGAAAGAAAGCGACGATATCTGCTGGTATGTACAGAAAACTCTCTGGGCAGAACTGGAAGAAAAAGGAATTCCGGATTATTTGAAACTGCCGGAAAAAGAGATTCTTTTGCTGAAATAGAAAGCATGTTATAATAAGCATCAGAGTTTTAAGATGATTCTATGGAGGGAAATAATGTATACAATCGGAACACACATGTCCATCGCAGGAGGACTTGCAAAAACTGCGGAAAACGTAGTAAAGATGAATGCTGATACCATGCAGATATTCAGCAGGAATCCAAGAGGATCAAGTTATAAAACGTATCTGCCGGAAGAAATAGAAAGATTCCAGAAGATACGGAAAGATCATGCATTCGGTCCGGTTCTCGCACATGCACCGTATACGATGAATCTGGCGAGTGCAACAGAAAAAACGTATGAATTTGCCTGTACGGTGATACGGGAAGATATCAGACGTATGGATGAATTGCAGATAGAAAATCTGGTATTCCACCCGGGCAGTCATACCGGGATTGGAGAAGAAGCAGGAATTGCCAATATCATCCGTGGACTAGAACAGGCAATTACAGGTTCGGAGAACATTACGGTTTTACTGGAAACGATGAGTGGAAAGGGTACAGAGATCGGTTACCGGTTTGAACAGCTGAAAGAGATCCGGGACGGTGTGCAGCATCCGGAAAGGATCGGAATCTGTCTGGACACCTGTCATGTGTTTGCGGCGGGATATGATATTGTTCATAATCTAGATGGAGTGCTGGAAGAATTTGACCGGATACTGGGACTGCCGCTTTTAAGAGCTGTCCATCTAAATGACAGTATGATGCCGTTTGATTCCAGAAAGGACCGTCATGCAGTGATCGGAGGTGGAGAGATCGGACTGGAAGCTCTTCTGAATGTGATGCGTCATCCAAAGCTAAAAGATCTTCCATTCTATCTGGAGACACCGCTTGATGATGCCGGACACAAAGATGAAATTGCCAGATTAAAAGAGTATCTGGGGGAAACAAGGAGCGAACATATTTGAATGCACTGAAATATATAGCAAAAATCCAAACAGACTTTCCGACAAAATTCGGGATTCCGAGACAGTCGGGACTTGTGAATACGAAAGGAACTATTGTATTCGAACCGGAATACCGCAAAGAAGAGGCACTAAAAGGACTCGAAGAATGTTCACATCTGTGGCTGATCTGGGAGTTTTCAGAGGCTGTCAGAACAGGCTGGAGTCCGACCGTGCGTCCGCCGCGGCTTTGGGGGGAATAAACGGTGCGGTGTGTTTGCAACCAGATCACCGTTCCGTCCGAATCCGATCGGATTATCCTGTGTGAAGCTGACCGGAATTAAAAAGCATCCGGAAAAAGGAATGGTTATTGAAGTGGAAGGGGCAGATCTGATGGATGGAACACCAATCTTCGATATCAAACCATATCTTCCATATGCGGATTGTGTACCGGATGCCAGAGGCGGATTCGCTGATGTGGTAAAGAATTATGCATTAGAGGTAGAGATTCCGGAAATCTATCTGTCAAAACTGCCGGAGGAGCACAGGGAATGTGTGAGGCAGATTCTTGCCGGTGATCCGAGACCATCTTATCAGAATGACCCGGACAGGGTGTATGGAATGGAATATGCCGGATACGAGATCAAATTCCGGGTGAAAGACTGCGTGCTGACGGTCTGTGAGATCGGACAGAGCAATAATAGGAAGACAATCAGGAGGACATAAAGGTGAAGTACTATCTTGCGCCATTAGAAGGAATCACAACTTACATATACCGGAGGGCATATCACACACATTACCGTCCGATGGAGAAATATTTCACACCGTTTCTGGTGCCGCATACCAAAAAGGATTTTAATACACGGGAGAAGAATGATATTTTGCCGGAACACAATCCGGACATGTATCTGGTGCCGCAGATCCTGGCAAATGATGCAAAAGGTTTTTTGGATACAGTAGAAAAGTTAAAGATGTATGGATATGACGAGGTGAACCTGAATCTTGGATGCCCGTCGAAGACCGTAGTATCGAAAAGGGCGGGGATCCGGATTCCTGATCCATACAGAGAAGTTGGAACGGTTCCTGGATGAGATCTATGCGAAAGCGGATGTAAAGATCTCTATTAAGACAAGAATCGGAAAATATGACGCCGATGAGTGGGGACAGCTTCTGGATATTTATAATAAATATCCGGTGGAAGAACTGATCGTGCATCCCAGGGTGCAGCAACAGTTTTATAAAGGCCATCCAGATCTGGATGCATTTGCGGACGCAGTGAAAGAATGCAGGCATCCATTGTGTTATAACGGCGATATCTTTACAGTTGAGGATATGGAAAGGTTAAAAAAACGGTTTCCGGAGATATCCTGTGTTATGTTGGGGCGTGGAATCCTGAGGAATCCGGAACTGACAGATATTATCGAATCCGGTGGCGGGAGAATTGATGTGAAGAAATTAAGGGCATTCCATGACCAGATTTTTCAGGATTACCAGGAGGTAAGCAGTGGGGATAAGAATGTGTTGTTCAAGATGAAAGAACTCTGGTGTTATCTTGGAACTTTGTTCCCGGATAAAGAAAAACAGTTAAAAAAGATCCGGAAGGCAGAGAAACTGGACCGCTATGAAGCAGCTGTAGAAGAAATCCTTTACTTTTGAAAACGTATGCAATATAATAGATAAAAATTCTATATACAGGAATTTTGAAAAAGGGAGGGGCATGAATTGGATCATTTGAATGAGTTGATCGCAGAAAATCTGAAAGATATCAGGAAAGGAAAAGGACTGAGTCTGGAACAGGTGTCATCCCTTACCACAATCAGCAAAAGTATGTTGAGTCAGCTGGAAAGAGGAGAAGTCAATCCTACGATATCAACAGTGTATAAACTGGCATTGGGATTAAAGGTACCGGTTACTGCATTTACCGCAGACAAACCACAGCCATTCTTTGAAACCGGGAAGAAAGAAGTAGAACCTTTGGCGGGGGATGATGGAAGATACCGTCTTTATCCGATCTTCAGTTTCCGGGAGGGACAGGATTTTGAAATCTTTGACCTGGAATTTGATGAGAACGGAATGATGCAGGCGAATCGTCAGATGAATGGTACGAGAGAATTCATTACCGTGTATTCCGGTGAACTGACACTGATTTTTAAAGACCAGGAATATGTATTGAGAGCCGGCGATGCGGCTTCGTATAATGCTTTTGATGATTATGTGTATAAGAACACAGGAAAGGGAACGGTGACTGCGAATATCGTAGTACATTACCCGAATTAGAAAGGAGAAACAGCATGGAAGACCAGAAACAGCGTGTATATGATGCGTTAAACAAGATGGGAATTAAGTACGAGGTGGTAGAGCATGAACCCGTACATACGATGGAGGATATGGACCGGCTGGGACTCCCGGAAAAAGGAACTTTATGCAAGAACTTATTCCTGAGAGATTCCAAAGGAAAGAGACACTTCCTGATCACAGCAGATGAGAAGACAAAAGTAGACTTAAAGACGCTCGGAAGACAGCTTGGAGCAGGAAATCTAAGCTTTGCATCCGAAGAACGCCTGGAGAAATATCTTGGCGTAAAGCAGGGGAGCGTAACTCCGTTTGCGCTGATGAATGATACCGAGCATGCGGTAGAATTTTTCATCGATAAAAATTTAAGCAGATGTAAAAGTATGGGAATCCATCCGTTGGAAAATACAGCAACAGTATTCATATCGTTCAAAGATCTGGATAAGTTTTTATGGAATCTGGATGTCGATGTCGTAAAGATCAAATTGTAAAAAAGTTTATATTTTTTTAATTGCAACTTTCCTCACGTAGAAGTAGAATAGAACAGTATATGATACGAAGCAACAGATGAAAGTGAGGATAACTATGGAAGAATGGCAGAACGGACACGACCAGCCGGGATACCATTATCACCAGGAACAGGAAAGAAAACCAGTTGAGACACCGGGAAAACGTTTCTGGAAGATGTGGGGACCGCTCCTGATCAAATGGGGGATCGGAATCGGCGTAGGTATGGCAGTCATGGCAGCCATGATGATGGCATATATGAAGACACACTATCAGACGCAGGCAGCATTAGAGGCGTTGATGTCTGATCAGAATAAGCTGATGGCCTTTTATGAAAAGATGTTGAATAAGTATATCGACTATACGACATGGGTAGAAGGTCTGTCGGCACTTGTTACAATCCCTGTTATGGCACTTATGTATCACGGGGACAGAAAGAAAGAGAAGACAGCCGGTATCGTACAGGATAAGAAAGCGCCGTTGTGTCAATATCCGGCAGTGATCATTATGGCACTTGCCATGAGTTTGGGGCTGAATAACCTGATCATCATTGGAAATCTGTCAGTGATAGATGCAAATTATAAGGCAACTATGAATGCGATGTATTCGGCACCGCTTGCAATACAGATCGTGTGTCTGGCAGTGCTGGTACCCATCTGTGAAGAATATGTATTCAGAGGATTGTTCTTCAGAAGGATGGAAAGGGAAAGCTCATTTGTGTATGCGATGGTCTATTCATCCGTCGTATTTGGCATATTGCATGTGAATCTGGTGCAGATGCTCTATGGATTTGCCCTGGGGATGATGCTGGCATATGTGTATGAAAAATATGGTTCATTGAAAGCACCGGTGGCAGCACATATGTCAATGAATCTGTTATCTGTGCTGGCTACCAGATATGGACTCTATAACTGGATGCTGAAAGATAATATCCGGATCGGTATCATTACAGTTGTTTGTGCAGCAGTTGCATCAACAATGTTTGTTATAATCCAGCGCATTGAAGAAAAACCAACAAAGAAGAAAGAAAACGAGAATCTGGCAATGTAAGTTGTCAGATTCTTTTTGAGTTGAAATACAAAAAGTCAAATAATCTGACAACTCAAAATAATTTTTATCTTTACAACAGTAAAGCCTTGTGATATAGTAGGAAAAAACAAAAGAAAGGAACAGATGTATGAAAGAAGGAAATGTAGTCCAGCAACGTGGACTGTATCGTTCCGAATTTGAACATGATAACTGTGGAATCGGTGCGATCGTTAATATCAAAGGACAGAAAAGTCACGATACAGTGGCAAATGCATTGAAAATCGTTGAAAATCTTGAACATAGAGCTGGCAAGGATGCCGAAGGTAAGACAGGTGATGGAGTTGGAATCTTATTACAAGTTTCTCACAGATTCTTCTCTAAAGTCTGTAAACCTCTCGGCATCTTTTTACGTTCTGAAAGAGATTACGGAGTGGGAATGTTCTTCTTTCCACAGGACGAATTAAAGAGAAATCAGGCAAAGAAGATATTCGAAGTGATCGTCAAAAAAGAAGGAATGAATTTCCTTGGATGGAGAGAAGTTCCGGTGAAGGCAGATGTACTTGGAAGCAGAGCGGTCGAATGTATGCCATGTATTATGCAGGGATTTATTGAAAGACCTAAGAAGGTAGAGCAGGGGGTTGACTTTGACCGTAAACTGTATATTGTAAGGCGCGTATTTGAGCAGAGTGCAGATGATACATATGTGGCATCACTTTCCAGCCGTACCATCGCTTATAAAGGAATGTTTCTGGTAGATCAGCTCAGGTTGTTCTTCCCTGATCTGCAGGATCCGGATTATGATTCCGCAATCGCACTGGTTCACTCCAGATTCAGTACGAACACGAATCCAAGCTGGGAGAGAGCACATCCGAACCGTTTTATTGTGCATAATGGCGAGATCAACACGATCCGCGGCAATACGGATAAGATGCGTGCCAGAGAAGAAAATATGGAATCCGAGTGTATGAAAGGAAAACTTCATGAAGTGCTTCCTGCAATCAACAGTAGCGGTTCTGATTCGGCAATGCTGGATAATGCAATTGAATTCATGGTTATGAGTGGTATGGATCTTCCACTGGCAGTTATGATCGCAATTCCGGAACCGTGGGCAAATAACAGAAACCTTTCCCAGAAAAAGAAAGATTTCTATCAGTATTATGCAACAATGATGGAACCATGGGATGGTCCGGCGTCTATCCTGTTCAGTGATGGTGACTGCATGGGAGCCGTGCTTGACAGAAATGGCCTGCGTCCATCGAGGTATTATATCACGGATGATGATATGCTGATCCTTTCTTCGGAAGTTGGTGTACTGGATATTCCACCGGAGAAGATTGTAGTGAAAGAACGTTTGCATCCGGGAAAGATGCTTCTGGTAGATATCAAAAAAGGAAAAGTCATTGATGACGAAGAATTAAAAGAAACTTATGCAAGCAGACAGCCTTATGGTGAGTGGCTGGATAACAATCTGATCGAATTAAAGGATCTGAAGATCCCGAATCAGAAGGTTCCAGCTTATACAGCAGAAGAATGCAGAAGACTTCAGAAAGCATTCGGCTATTCATATGAAGAAGTAAAGACTTCTATCCTGAACATGGCGAAGAATGGTGCCGAAGGAACAGCAGCCATGGGTATTGATGCGCCGCTTGCGGTATTATCTGACATGCATCAGAACCTGTTTGGATATTTCAAACAACGTTTTGCACAGGTAACCAACCCTCCAATCGATGCAATCCGTGAGAAGGTCGTTACATCTACAACGGTTTATATTGGTGAAGATGGAAACCTTCTGGAAGAAAAAGCAGAGAACTGTAAGATGTTAAAGGTTAACAATCCAATTCTTACAGAGACAGATCTTCTGAAAATTAAAAATATGAAAGAAGATGGATTCAAGGTTGCGGAGATTCCGACCATTATTACAAGAATTCGAGCCTTGAAAAGGCAATTGATTATCTGTTTATTGAAGTTGACAGAGCTATCCGTGAAGGAGCCAACATTCTGATCCTCTCAGATAGAGGTGTAGATGAATATCACGTGGCAATGCCTTCGCTCCTGGTGCTTTCCGGACTGCAGCAGCATCTGGTGCGCACAAAGAAACGTACTTCTGTAGGAATCGTTCTGGAGACCGGAGAACCAAGAGAGGTACATCACTTCGCAACACTGATCGGTTATGGTGCATGTGCGATCAACCCGTATCTTGCACACGAATCCATCAAACAGCTGATCGATACGGATATGCTTCAGAAAGACTATTATGCAGCAGTAGATGATTATAACAATGCGGTACTTAGCGGAATTGTAAAGATTGCATCAAAGATGGGTATTTCCACAATCCAGTCTTATCAGGGAGCAAAGATATTTGAAGCAATCGGATTAAAACAGGAATTCATTGATAAATATTTTACAGATACTGTCAGCAGAATTGGCGGAATCGGAATTGAAGAGATTGCAGCAGATTATATTGCGCGTCATTCACAGGCATTTGATCCGCTCGGACTGGAAGTGGATATGACACTGAACAGTGTAGGGCAGCACAAACTAAAAAGCGGCGGAGAGAGACATCTTTATAATCCACAGACGATCCATATGCTGCAGGAATCTACCAGACGCGGTGACTATGGTATGTTCAAACAGTATACAGAGCTGGTCAATGCGGAAGGAGAACACATCAACCTGCGTGGACAGTTAGAATTCAACTATCCAAGAAAGGCATTCCAATCGAAGAAGTAGAAAGCGTCGACGAGATTGTAAAACGATTCAAGACAGGAGCAATGTCTTATGGTTCTATCTCGAAAGAAGCGCATGAGACACTGGCAATTGCGATGAACCAGTTGCATGGTAAATCCAACAGTGGTGAAGGTGGAGAAGAAATCGAACGACTGGATTCTGACCGCTGTTCTGCCATCAAACAGATCGCATCCGGACGTTTTGGTGTCACCAGCCGCTATCTGGTAAGTGCAAAAGAAATCCAGATCAAATGGCGCAGGGAGCAAACCAGGTGAAGGTGGACATCTGCCAGCCGGAAAGGTCTATCCTTGGATTGCTAAGACCAGACATTCAACCCCTGGTGTAGGTCTGATCTCACCGCCGCCGCATCATGATATTTATTCGATTGAAGATCTGGCACAGCTGATCTATGATTGTAAGAATGCGAACAAGGACGCACGTATTTCGGTCAAATTAGTATCTGAGGCGGGAGTCGGAACAATTGCTGCAGGTGTAGCAAAGGCAGGAGCAGGACTGATCCTGATCTCCGGATATGACGGCGGTACAGGAGCGGCACCGGGAAGTTCAATCCATAATGCGGGACTTCCGTGGGAGCTCGGAGGGCTTGCGGA
>ENA-OQET01001338-OQET01001338.1-human-gut-metagenome-genome-assembly--contig:-NODE-1338-length-11081-cov-3.347909_pt1 | contig 11081 bp, 12 predicted proteins | sample MGYA00242800_ERZ504645 | MGnify/ENA primary metagenome ERZ504645 (study PRJEB26092, sample SAMD00036308) | human gut metagenome | host: Homo sapiens | study: EMG produced TPA metagenomics assembly of... | reverse complement strand
TATGCCGAGTTTCAAATTTTGAAAGCCTGCTTTAGCAGAATTTTGCCCCTTTAGAATTGACCCGCCGATGGAACCTGAACAGGAACACCTTTCCAAGCTTTATTCCGGTTCGGGTATCCACAGCCTTTCTGAATTAAATCCCAATTAAACTCAAATTTACTTCAACATATACAGAAATTCAAAACACCGTATGGTATACTGACAATGTTGCTGCCTCCATACTGGCAACAGGAAGGAGGCGTTCATTATGGATTTGGCATTATCTTTTATTGTCGCTGTTGCTGGCTGGTGTAGATTTGCCACTACATCATCAAATGGTTAGATGGCGATAAATAGCCGGTAACTAACCTGTGGAGTTAAGCCTTTCCACACCAAAATCAGGAATAGAAAAACCCTCGGATGGCACTCCGAGGTTTTTCGTTGCTGTTCACTATGGAATAGCATTATTCTTTTGCCTACTGGCATTATAGCATTATGCAATTTAACAATACAATATGCAAATTTTAATAGAAAGTGGGTATGTTCTTGCTTTTCTTGTCTTTTCATGCTATACTATCACCCGTTACAAAACCCGAAAAAACCAAGGTCTTACAAAGGGTTGCGCCGATTCCCGGCGTAAAGAAGATGATAGAAAAGACATCCACCGGATTTCTTTCCTATCCGCTACGGCGCGTGTGTTCGTGACCTTCCACACGTAAAACAAAACTAAAGGAGAATTGAAAAATGAAAAACAAAAATCTTAGTTTCATGACCCAGGCAGCCATGATTGCTGCAATCTATGTGGTGCTGACTTACATCTTTGCACCATTTTCTTTCGGAGAAGTACAGGTTCGTATCTCCGAGGCACTCACTATTTTACCAATATTTACACCAGCCGCTATTCCGGGACTCTTTGTCGGATGTCTGATCGGTAATATTCTGGGCGGTGCGATCCTTCCGGATATTGTATTCGGCAGTATTGCAACTCTGATCGGTGCATTTTTCACATGGAAACTGCGTGAGCAGAAGCCGGTTGTCGCAACACTTCCACCGATTATTTCGAATATCATCATCGTTCCGTTCGTACTGCGTTACGGTTATGGTGTGACACTTCCGATTCCGTTTATGATGCTGACGGTTGGAATTGGTGAGGTGATCTCCTGCACTGTTCTTGGTCTGATCGTGTACGGAGCATTGAAGAAATATAAAGGAACACTTTTCCGCACAGCTTAATCTATATCTGAATGGTATTAAAAAGAGCGGACATATAACTCATTTCATAACAGTTATATGTCCGCTCTTTTTTATTTTCCATACACAACTATCCAATATACGCATTTCCGCTTCCGGATGTCATCTGATCCATCTCTTCATACTTCACGCTGTGTCTTGTACTGTCATTCAAGTCTTCATACACAACATTCGTATCACTATATCCCACCAGAATAACCGCATTCTGCGAATCCAGCATTGCAATGACCGGTCTGCCCTGATTGATAATGTACAAGATCTCTTCTGTCGTACATCCGGTCAGGTCATAGGCAGCACCATCATTTATATCCTTCAAAATATCAATTGGCTTCTCCTGGTTTTTAAGACGGTCCTTGATTGTATTTAATACGTCATCTTTCTCTGTGATCGAATATTGCAGGTTACGGTTACCACGCTCCCATACATAGTCCTGTGAGGAATCGACTACCACTCCGTTGTAATCATTTGCTTTCTTGATCGCATCCCCTGCCTTTGTATACACACCCTGGATCTCACCATGTCCATAGACATAATATTTCTCCGGTGCGTCTTTGTCTGAAAATGTGATCGTCTGCGGTGTCTCGAACAGGATCTGTTTTGGTTTCAGTACTTTTGGTTCCTTATCCGATATCCCATCATTGTATGTCAGTCGTACCTGTGTCTGCTTCAGATCTGTCGCATATGTCTCCAGTGTAATATTGCTTTTCGTCTTCTGTTCATTGTTCGTAATATAATCCGGAGCTGTTGCAGTATAGGTGTCCCCATCCTTTGATGCACGCTCCAGCGTGATCATATCTTCATCAAATGCTGCATTTAAAATGTAAATGCCATCTGTCTGATAGGTTTTGATCACTTTTCCTTTTGATTCCGGATCTCCAATTTGTACATTGGGACGGTTGCTTCTCCGGACACGGTATTTCCTATGTCTTCCGTCTTCGCAATTCCATATACAAAATCACTTCTAATGAAGCCCAGTGGACGGATGCATTCTCCTTCGCTGCAGGTTATTTTCTGCTTCTTTCCTGTCCCTACATTCAGGATCGATACTTTCGTTGCAGTTCCAAGTTCTCCGTCTGCCTGATATGCGATCAGACTTCCATCTTCCGATACGACATACTGCTGTGCGTCCAGACCTTTGACCAGTACTGTTTTCTCATCATCCTCTATACTATACTGATATAGTGTACCGTCCACCATGGTGTAGAGCATGTCTGTCTTCGCATCATAATAAGACATTTCTCCCAGTTCACTGACTGCCTGTGCATAAGATTTATTGGTAGAGATAAAGACTTTCTCTTCCACGGAATTTTTCTCTATATCGTAATAATATACGGCCACTCCGACTTCACCTTCATGCTCACCACGATTCATATATCCCGACACAAGGAAGGTCGTGTTGCCCTTTGCGTCTACTTTCAAAATCTTGATCTTGTGATCCGGAACCAGATTTCTCACATCTGTATTTTCCGCATCTGCAAATCCGAATACAAGTGACACCTCATCCGAATCTTTATTATAATTCCAAAGTTCATTTGCCTCGACAAATGATACGATCGTCCCGTCTTTGTTCACCTTATAAGACAGATTCGTTGGTGCAATTCCGAGGATAATTCCCTTCTCATTCAGAACCTTCTTCGTCGCATCAAATATCTGATCCATCGTTCTGTCATAATCTAAGAGGTATGCCTTTTGTGCATCTGCGATGTATCTGACACGGAAGAATTCTTTGACCGCATACCGGTCGGATTCATTTTCCTCTCCTTTACAGCTTACCCTGTATTGTAACAATACCGACATGCAGGTACTGTTCAGTTCTTTGATACTCCAGCGTTCTTCCTGTTCTACCTGTGGTTTCAGACTGCCCCATGTAACCTGTTCGTAATTCGAATTGATCGTTACATGCTGAAGCGTCGTATTATCCGCATCATCCGTCGGCTCAAGCGCTGCTCCTACGCCTGCATTCTCTGCCTTTGCAAGTGCATTTTCATGATAATCACTGATATAATTCAGACACTGTGCAACATTGGCATCTTCATCACTGACAATTCTGGTGTAAAAATATACCGGATCCGCACCATTTCTGTTCAGCCGAACCTCCAGAATTCTTTCTTCATCCAGTATCTTATCTGCACTCAGATCCAGACTGAAGTTCTTTCCTGCCTTTTTGATTTTCTTAGATTCCAGTTCACTTGTCCCGTCCAGTGTGTAGACTTTATAGCTGGCTCCTGTAAATTTATTGCCATATGCTTCTATATTTACATCCAGACTCTGATCGGCTACCGGAGTGATGGTATTATGCATAGAAGACACATCCATCCTCTTTGCATAGCCTGTAAGTGTATTGATCTTATAATCTCCATATGAAAATGAGATCTGTGGAAATGTTGCGGCTCCCATATCAGCCGTCATGTTGTCATTCCCCTTATTCGTCACGTAGCTGAATATAATGACAGCCACGATAAATACTGCAGACAGAACGCCCACATTTATCAAACGTTTCTTTAAAGTTAATGTCATTTATACTCCCTCTTTATTCCGTTTTTCCCTGGTTATCTAACAGGCGCCCCAGTGTCGGTGACACCCTGAGTTCTGCTTCACATTTCCGAATAGATGCTTCGATTTGCTGCCGCCTTACAGATTCTTTCTGATCTGCTTTCTGATTCCTTTTTACTGCCCGGATCAGGATATTCTTCGGTGTGTGTTCCATATCGATGAATTCCAGTATCTGTGCTTCATACCCCTCGCGCTCCAGATACTGTGCCCGGAGTCCGTCCGTGATCAGCGCCGCCATACGTTCCTTCAACAGTCCATATCTTAATACCGGTTCTAATACCTCATTCCGGATCTGTCGGTTCAATTCATGCTGGCAGCATGGTACAGACAGGATCACTTTTGCATCCCAGCCGACCGCTTTCGCCAGTGCATAATCCGTTGCCGTATCACAGGCATGTAGAGTTACTACCATATCTACTTTGTTGACTCCGGTATAATCTGCAATATCCCCTTCCAGAAATCTCAGCTTTTCATAGCCGTATTTCTCACTCAGTTCATTACAGTGACGGATCACCTCTTTCTTCAGATCCAGTCCTATGATTCTTATGTCATATTCTTTCAATTCATGCGGGTAATAATACATGGCAAATGTAAGATAAGACTTTCCACAGCCAAAATCCAGGATTGTAAGTTCTCTTCCCTTATCCAGCTCCGGAAGGATATCTTCGATAAACTCCAGAAAACGGTTGATCTGGCGGAACTTATCGGATTTTGCACGCACAATCTTTCCATCCTGTGTCATAACTCCAAGATCCTGAAGAAACGGTACCGGGACTCCCTCTTCCAACACATACTTTTTCTTACGGTCATGGCTCATATCAATCTTCTTTTTCCCGCCCTTTTTTATCTTACTTTTTATGGTCACTTTTCCTTTTTTACTTACAAGAACCGTATAATCCGCTCTCTGTGTCTCCATCTGCATCTGGCGCATATTTCCCATATATTCGAGAAGTATTTCACAAGCTTTTTTCTCCTCCACATTCTCGTGAAATGCCTGATTGTTCCGGAACGATTCAAACTGGAAGTAAAGTACCTCTTTTTTCAGTACAGGTCTTACCTTTATCCTTCTGTACATCGTCTTTCTTCTTCGGATTACTCAGCGTTGCTGATATAAATTCTATATTTAAATTTTCCTGTAATAATTTACTTAATTCATTCATAATATTATATTTTACTGTTTTTTAGACAAGAGCGCAAGTATCATGGATGGCAATTTTACCGGACAGAACCGAGAAAATTGCAGTTAAGGACGGAGGATTGCATGCAATCCTCCGTCCCCAACTATGAAACCGGGAATTTTATTGTCACTTTAAACAAATCTCCATCCAGATATAATTCAAATGTTCCGCCCTGCATTTCCGTCAGCGACTGTGCGATCGACAATCCCAGACCACTGCCTTCTGTGCTTCTTGATACATCCCCGCGGATGAATCGTTCCGTCAGCTCGGAAGCCGGGATGTTCAGCGGCCGTGCCGATATATTCTTCAGGCTGAAGCATGCCATGCCATCTTTCTTCTCGAGATCAGCATAAACTCTTGTTCCCTGCATCGAATATTTTGCCGCATTGTTATATATATTAGACAGCACTCTCCAAAGCCGTCTTCCATCTGCGCGGATCACAATCTCCTCATTCGGAAGGTTCATGACCTCTTCCAGATCTCCTGCTTTGAATTTTTCCTCGAATTCTCCACTCGTCTGCTGGATCATTTCCACCAGGTTCAGGTTCATGAATTCCAACGTAATATTCCCTGAACTTACCTTGGAAGCCTCTACGACGTCTTCTGTCAATGTCTTCAGGCGCTGTGATTTCTGTTCCAGAACTTCAATGTAACGCCGGATCTTCGGATCCTTAAAGTCCTCCTGCTTTAACAATTCTACATAATTAATGATAGATGTAAGCGGCGTCTTGATATCATGCGAGACATTCGTAATGAGGTCTGTCTTCAGCCGTTCGCTTTTCATACTCTTTGCAAGTGCTGTTTCCAGTCCTTCTCCAATAGAATTTACTTTCTCTGCAATCTCTTTCTGTTCTTCCAGTAATCCATTTACCGGAATCTGATACTCCACTTCGCCACCGGCAATCTTCTCGATCCCTATCATGATCTTTCTGGTTCCTTTTGCCTTTTGAACCATCCAGACGAATGCTGCGGCATCTGTTACCAGCAAGATGAATGCCCACGCCCAGGTAGTACTCCCATCTGCAGCAAATATATAGGTCAGCCAGTGGAACAGTAAAAATGCTGCTAATCCGATCATCATTTTCCACAGATACCGGATGTTTTGAAGCATCTCTTTCAAAAAGAGTAACAGCCATCTGAATACACTGTTCTTCCATACAGTCTTCGCCTTGATTCTTCTCACCAGACTCAGATAACCCAGAAGGAACATCGCACAGCTATACAGCGCCCCCAGACATCCCACCAACATTCTTTGCAGATATATCTGTTTATTTTCTGTATAGATAGTCTCTCCATTTACGCTTTGCCATGTAAATATCCCGGCTTTTATTACTACCAGCATAACTACTGCCCAGAGCAATATTACACCAACCGCTGCCAGTTCTGTCTTTATGTGATCAAACTTCACCAGATGCACTTCTTCATCTTCCGCACTTCTTCCGGCTCCGATCGTCAATAACACCAGAATCGCCAGATAAGCTGCGACTGCCAGAACTGCCCCTATACCGGCCGCTTTGGCCCCGGCCGCATATTGTGTAAAGATCTGTTTCTGCTCGTAAAAAATCATCTTTCACAGGATACGCTGTATCCACAACCGATGCATATACATAATCTGACGCATTTGCATAACCGGCTACTGTCTTCTGCCATTCCTGTGCCATTGAATCTCCTTTGCCGGCTTTTTCAATATTACTTTCATAGTCTGCAAGCTTCGGTCTTACGATCACATATTTTCCTGATTTTTTTATTTGTTCCAGGCTCTCCTCGTAATGATCATAGTCCTGATATTTCTTTTTATTCGTAATGACCGTTCCGTTATCCCGGTTCACATACAGGTATGTGATATTCGTATTTCCTTCCTGATACTGCTTCTGGTTTAGCACATAATTGTCAACATCCGAATAGATGATCTCGGCCGCATCATTTATCATTCTGTAGGCATCACTCAGCCTGCCGTTCCATGTCTTGGAATTATTCACAAGCTGGAGTACCGTTTCTCCGTTTACCGTCCTATAGTCTCCGGGAATCTTTGTCCCGTCATAATTCCAGCAATTGATGTAAGCAATCTTTCCATCGATATCCTGAAGTCCCCTGAATCTGGATTCCACGTTGCTGCTTTCCTGATATTCCCCCTGTTCAGCTCATCCAGAATATCATCTGCAGAACTGTTTCCTGTGATGACAAATGACAGATCCCCTCTGTCGATCATCTGTTTAAATTCTTTATAACGGAAATAGTGATAGTTTCCATCTGACCGCTGACACACAATGATATCGTCCTGTTCGTCCTGTTCGTCCTGGGTATCTGAGACGGAACCATCATCTGTCATCGTTTCTGCGATTAATTTGCCCCAGGAATACATGTCCCCCAGCCGGAAGGACAGTCCGGTCTCGTCTTTACCCGTTATCCCGCCTGTATCTTCATATTTTTCCACATCTACGATCTTATCCGGGTCATATTTTCCATCTGTATCATATAAGGTCTGATATTGGATCTCGTCCAGGATGTGATAATTGGCATTGGCCACAGCATTGGCAAATGCATTGCTTTCCTCATACGTCTTCGCAGCATCAGCAGAACACAGCTCCTGTATCAGCATCGGATAACGCGTAGCCCACAGGATGCATAACACCCCTGCAGCTGCAAGTATATGTGCCGCTGCCAGCAAAAAGAATTTTACTCTTGGCATTCGGTACCATTTCTTCATATATGCTCCTTCCTAAAGCTTCTCTATCTTATACCCGACACCCCAGACTACCTTCAGGTATCTCGGCTCCTTCGGATTGATCTCGATCTTCTCTCTGATATGGCGGATATGTACTGCCACTGTATTATCCACTCCGATAGCATCCTCATTCCAGATACTTTCATATATCTGATCGATAGAAAATACTTTCCCCTGATTTTTCACCAGTAATAATAAAATATTATATTCGATCGGTGTCAGTCTGACCGGTTCCCCGTCAACCGTAACCTCCTTCTGTTCATCATCGATAGATAATCCACCGACCGCATAAACAGCCTGATTACTTTTATCGATTGTGCTTCCAAGCTGTGTATATCTGCGAAGCTGGGACTTTACCCGCGCTGTCAGCTCCAGCGGATTGAATGGCTTCGTCATATAATCATCCGCTCCTACATTCAGCCCCAGGATCTTATCGGCATCCTCAGATTTTGCCGACAGGATTATGATCGGCATATTCTTCTTCTCGCGGATCTTTAACGTTGCCCGGATCCCATCCAGCTTCGGCATCATCACATCAATGATCAGAAGATCCACCTTCTCCCTGTCCAGCACTTTTAACGCTTCCTCACCGTCATAGGCTTTTAACACTTTATATCCTTCCTGCGACAGGTATATCTCTATTGCTTCTACAATCTCTCTATCATCATCACATACAAGTACGTTGTACATTTCTCATCACCTCCCTTATACTATACAAGAATATCAACTAATTTTTAAGTCCTGGTCTTGTAAATTCTTAAGATATTATGAAAATATGCTCTTTATCCGTTCTGTCGTCTAAAATAGAAACTGCTAATATTATGTCTAAAAACAATAAACCATATTTTCGTAAAGGTATTTTTTCTATATAATAATCCCTGGTGATTTAAGAATCTTTTTATTTTTCATACTCCGTGGGATTTTCATCTTGTCGGATTCTTCCAAACAAAATTTTTAGAAAGAAGATGACATATTATGCATGAGCCAGAAATAGAATATCTTATTCGCTCTCTTGGTATTGGTGCAACTTACCGTGGCTATGAATATCTCATTTATGGTATACGTCTTTGTCTGTCTGATGAAAACTACCTCCTTTTCGTCAGTAAGTATCTTTATCCAGACATCGCACGTCACTATAATACGACAAGTTATAGTGTTGAACGTGATATCCGCACTGTCATCAAGGTCTGTTGGGAGCACGGAAACAGACCGCTTCTCGAAAAAATTGCATTACGCCCTTTAACTCTGAAACCAACCTCCGGTGAAATTCTTTGATATCGTAAACTGCTCATTTACGCAAATACTCTGAATGCTGTCCTTTACTTTCCGCTCTTTAGAATCTGTTTTTGTCTTCTTCATTTTTAGTTAAGATTTTTTCGAATTCTTTTATGTTTTTAACATACTTTAGACATATTTTTTGTCTATACTATATATCAGATAGTTGATAAGCAACAACTATCACCCCCCTCATAAAGTAAAACACCGGAATCACTCTCCGGTGTACACTTTACTCTCATTCCTTTAGTAATTATAACAACAACAAAAAGCTCTCCGAAAAGGAGAGTTTTTTGTTGCGTTTTTTTATAAAATAAACATACTTTTTTCACATTTCTTGATTATAATACTTTCAGATAGTTGGATAACAACTATCGCCCCCCCTCATAAAGTAAAGGCCGCCAGAAGATTACTTCTGGCGGTCCACTTTACCGATAATTTCTGCGGATGTCTTTACGACTCCGCTTTTGTTTTATTTCTTTCTTCGATCCATGCAAGGATATCCTGATACACATTCTGCCGGTCCACCTCATTCAAGATCTCATGCCGGTCGCCTTCATACAGATGGATCGACACATCTTTGATCCCGGCATCTTTATATTTCTCATAGACTCTGATCACATTCTTTCCGAAAGCCCCTACCGGGTCATCGGCTCCTGCCGTAAAGAGCACCGGAAGTGTCTTCGGAATCCGTTTCATGCTTCTTTTCCGTACCAGAACCTTCATACCGGTAAACATCTGATAATAGGCTCCCAGTGTAAATGTATAGGAACACAGCGGATCCCGCACATATTCATCTCGTTTTTTCTTATCGGATGTGATCCATTCCTTCGATGTCTCACCAGGTTCAAATTTCTTATTGAAACCTCCAAAACTCAAACTATCCACAAATGTACTTCTGTATTTCCATCCTTTGAACGCTGCAATGATCCTGCAGATCATCCTTCCCGCACAAAGCGTCAGCATTCCCTGATGACCGGTTCCCATAATGACAACTCCCGCAAGGCCCCCCGCATACATCGTCAGATACTGTCTCAACAGGAATGACCCCATACTGTGCCCCAGCATAAAATACGGCACATCCGGATATTTTTTCCGTGTCATCTCCTGCAGCTGATAAATATCTCCGATCACATACTGATTACCTTTCCGTTCATCAAAATATCCCAGATCAGCTTCTGTCTGTATGGATTTCCCATGTCCCAGATGATCATGCCCGACTACATAATACCCGTGCTCCGACATAAATTCGGCAAATTCATCATAACGGTCAATATACTCCACCATTCCATGACATATCTGTAAGACACCTTTTATCTCTCTATCCGGAAGCCATTCGATCGCATGGATCTTTGTCACGGAATCTCTGGATGTATAATAAAATTCATGTTTCATCATCTATCATCCATTCTGACATACTCTTTGTATTCGGCCAGCGGTTTGTACGCCGGACGAATGATCTTATCTACATTCTTAAGCTCTTCCAGACGGTGTGCACTCCATCCAACGATACGCGCTGCCGCAAAGATCGGTGTATAAAGTGACGGTGGAAGATCCAGCATACTATATACAAGTCCGCTGTAGAAATCGACATTTGCATTTACACCTTTGTATATCTTACGCTTTTCTGCGATGACCTCCGGTGCCATGTGCTCTACCTTTTCATACAGTGCATATTCCTTCTCACAGCCCTTTTCTCTTGCAAGCTGCTTAACGAACTTCTTAAAAATATCGGCTCTCGGGTCAGATACGGAATAGATTGCATGCCCCATTCCGTAGATCAGTCCCTTCCGGTCAAATGCCTTCTTATCCAACAGATCGGTCAGATACCGGCGTACCTCATCATCATCTTCCCAGTCACTGACTTTTTCCATCATATCGTCAAACATCTGGGTTACTTTGACATTTGCCCCCCCGTGCTTTGGTCCTTTTAAGGATGCCATAGCAGCCACGATCGTCGAATAAGTATCCGTTCCGGATGATGTTACCACATGCGTTGTAAATGTAGAATTGTTACCGCCGCCGTGATCCATATGAAGGACAAGTGCCATATCCAGGATCTTTGCCTCTAATTTCGTATATTTCTTATTCTCACGCAGCATCATCAGTATATTCTCTGC
>ENA-OQET01001337-OQET01001337.1-human-gut-metagenome-genome-assembly--contig:-NODE-1337-length-11086-cov-3.945159_pt1 | contig 11086 bp, 10 predicted proteins | sample MGYA00242800_ERZ504645 | MGnify/ENA primary metagenome ERZ504645 (study PRJEB26092, sample SAMD00036308) | human gut metagenome | host: Homo sapiens | study: EMG produced TPA metagenomics assembly of... | reverse complement strand
GTCACCCGAATGACTCCGTGGTCATCTCCTTTTACAGTCGGAACCTGTATGAATGTCCGGTAAATTCATACGTCACGGTCCCGCATTGTCATCTGCTGTCGCCTTGAATTTACCTGCCTGAATCCATTTATCAGAGCCTTGCAGCTCTCCTGAAGGAACCTGTATCTCTTCAAATCCTCCCTGTTCCAAATTATCTAATGCTTTTTGCAGTTTCTGCGCTGTCTGATCGACTGTAGGCTGCTTTGCACTCTCATCAGCCAAAACTTCTTTTGCTTCTGCAAGCACTTTCTTTAACTGGTACAAAGACTCATTTGTATACTCGCCTTTCAGCGCTTCTTCTGCCCGTGCAATCAATGTCTCCAGCGCCGATTTATCTGTCTCCCCAAAGCCAAGACGGTCATATCTATTTGATAAAAATTCGGTTCTGGAATCCATCAAATCCTGTGATGCTTTCAACATTTCTTTTCCATCTGAAATGCTTTCTTCAAATGCATCTTTTAGTTCCTGCGGTGCATTTACATAATAGTCTGATGTACGGTCTGCTTCCTCTGCCAATCCAATCATGCTCTCCAATTCTGCTGCGTCACCAGCTTTATCTGCCGGAACACCTGCACAAAGTGGTGTCACCTCATACAGAGATGGTTCGCCTAAGAATCCTGCTTTCAGTATCACTTTTACAGAATCCGTATTGATCTCCGGAAATTCCGCTAAGTAATATGCATGATATCCTTCGCTGTTTCCATCTACATCTCCCACCTTGTCATTGATATCCCCCATCTTTGTACCTTCGTACACTGTCTGGTAGGTTCCATCCACAAGCGCTTGAATTTCAAATGCACCAATCGCATTATTTCTTGACACAAAGAGGTCAAATTTCATCTGGCTGAGTGGCTCTGCTTTTGCAAATGTCAATGTGAGCTCCATCGGTTTGGAAGTATCTACACCTTTTGATGCCCATCTTGTCGCCGGATTTCCGTCAATCATCTTCTCTTTTGCATAAGTATCTCCCCAATGGTTTTCATGGGATACTACCAAATCTTTAACGGAAATACCTTCTGTCATATATTTCTTTGTATATACCGGACTGACTCTCTGCTCTTTATAGAACAATGCTGCTCTGACAACAGTGTCCTCCTGATTACTCAACTGAAGTGGTTTCTCGTAGTTTTCTGATGTCTTTCTCGGAACACTTCCATCTGTTGTATAGCGGATCTCATAATTTTTAGCATTCTCACTCTTACTCAAAGTAAGCGTCCGGTCCTCCCCAATGATTCCGGAATCTTTACTAAATGAAATCACCCGGTTCTCCATCTGTTTTTCTAATTGTGCCGCGGTATCAGTAAGCTGACTTTCTGCCTTCTGATAGTATTCCATATCCCCTGTGTTTTCCAGCAACGTATTGCGCAATTCTCTCAACTGATTGTAAATAGTATCAATCTCATTGTAGGCAAGCCCTTCCTGATCAGTCAGATAATATACGTTCTCTGCTTCTTGCAGATATGTGCGGTATAATTGATCCATCTGTTTTGCTTTTGTCAGAATACTTCCCAGTTCTTTTGAAGAACGGTCAATCGCCGACTGCAGTTCTTCTTTAATCTTGATCAGATCCGGATGGAGTTGTTTTAAAAAATGCTGTTGCCTTCTCTTTCAATTCCTCCACATTCGTCTCAGACATATCAATTGTATACGTCTTTCCTGCTTTCGCTTCAAAAGAAATACGACCTGTTTCTTCTTCTTTTGTCACTTCAATTTCTTTTCCATCAGCATATACTTTTGCAGAAGTGATATCCTCATAAGATCCTGTAAATGTACTGCTTTCTTTGTCTCCGTCATAGCATACCGTAAATGTCTCCGCCACGCCGTTTGCCCACTTTTCTCCAATTGTAAAGTTGCCTCTTGCTTTCAGTCCCTGTACGCTTCCTTCTTCCCATGCGCTTGGAATTGCCGGAAGAAACTGTGTATATCCGGACTGTGACTGTACAAGCATCTCTGCCACACCGGATGTCAGGCCAAAGTTACCGTCAATCTGCCATACCGGAGTTCCATTCATCATAGTGTCTCCACCGCCGGAACCATGAGAATCAAATAGATTGTACTGAAGCCCGGAAGAATTTCCTCCAATCAGATGATTCAAAAGTGTATATGCTTTCTCTCCATTCTCTGTCCTTGCCCAAAGGTTAATCTTATTTGCCTTTGACCAGCCGGTAGAGTATTCTCCACGCTCTGTTAAAGACTGGATTGCCGCATTCATATACTCTTCATTGTCTTTGTTGATCAATGTTCCCGGGAACAGACCTACCAAATGAGATGCATGTCTTTGTTCTCCCAGATGTCCGATATTCCATCCGCTGTTTGGAACTTCGATTTCTGCAAGATCTCCTGCCTGTGCATAAGACTGGTTATGACCGTTCTTCTGTCCGACACGTGTCTCCTCATACCACTCCTTGATTCCATTTGTATCATTGATCTCAATCGGATCCAGTTTTTGCATCTTTTCTTCCCATGATTTCAAAAGTGCTTCGTCTTCTCCGACAATTTTTCCTGCCTTGATACATTCATTGTACAACTCCCACACAAGCGACTGGTCATAAGTTGTTCCAACTGCTGTCGGTCCCTGTTCCTCTGAAAAACTTGGTGCAACTACAAGTCTGTTCTGGCCGTTATATGGCGAGTTCTCATCGTTAATTTTCTGATACTCCGATGTCCAGAGATATGAATCCCAAAACAGAGCTGCCTCTTTCATAATCGGATAAATCGTATTCTTCAGATATGCCTCATCCTGTGTAAACTCATAATGCCACCAAAGATTTTGGATTGCCCATGCAGCCCCTGTCGGATTCCATCCGTATTCCTGTGCATTTGTCGGCGCTGTCATACCAAACGGATTGTTCTCTGTATGTACGGTAAATCCGGTATGATTTTTCACTGCTCCTTCAATTCCGTGCACTCTCTCCGCAGTCAGGCGTCCCGGCTCTCTTAACTTATCCATATAATCTACAAACGTTGTCCCACATTCTGCAAGATTCGTTGCATAAACCGGCCAGTAATTCATTTGTACATTCACATTGAAATGGTAGTCTCCTGTCCACGCAGAGTTGCCAACTGTCCACAATCCAACTAAATTACTTGGAAGTGTTCCTCTTGAACCTGCGATTGTCAGATAACGTCCATATTGAAATGCCAGCACTTCCAGATAATGCGAATAATTTCCATTTCGATATTCATCCACAAGCTGGTTCGTCGGTACTGATGTGCGCTGTTCTCCCAAATCCAGACTTACTCTGTCAAATAATCCCTGATGGTCTGCGATATGTGTTTCCTTCAACTCATCATAGGATTTCTTCGTTCCATTGTTCACACGGTCAGCGACTACTTTTTTCAAATCTTTGTTCTTATCCCGATATGTCGGATAATCATTCTTATAATCCGTCTCTGCCGCCATCACGATCATCACGCAATCTGCATCCTGAATCTGATAGACTTGATTCTTTTCATCTGCGCTCAGTTTTCCACCTGTCAGAACGAGCTTCATCGTTGTGCAAAACTTCAGATCATTGTCCTTTACCTTTCCTTCGATCGTACATGTCTGATTCTTTTCATCAAAAGTGGTCTTCCCTTCTAAACCACTATTATTAAGCTCCATTTTTACATTCAAATCAAGTTTTCCTTTTTCAGATGCAGAAAGCTCTGTCACCATCACCTGATCCGGATTACTCACAAAATGTTCCCGCTTATATGTCACGTCTTTGCAAGAAAACTCTGTCGCCGCAATTCCGGTCTGAATATCCAGCTCTCTGCGGTAGTCCTTTACATTGTTATCATTGATTCCCATCTTGGAAAAATCAAGCCAGATATCTCCGAAATCCTGATAACTTCCTTTGTTCAGATTATTCTCTCCCGGGAACTTAATCTTTGCCCCCATTCCGTAACCGCCAAGACTTTTGTCATCGTTGAATACATTTGTAGATTTGTCATCTAAAAGCTTTCGATACTCCTCAATCTCCGTATCGGTATACGCTGTTGCCTTATTCCCGAACTGATAATTTGGACGACTTGATGAAGGTCCACCTGTCCAAAGCGTCTTTTCATTAAAATGAATCCTTTCCTTTGCAATCCCTCCAAAAATCAGATTTCCCAGATTTCCATTGCCCAAAGGCAGGGACTGCTGCATCCACTCGCCGCCATTTGTTTCTGCTGTGTCGATCTTAGCCGGCGAAGTATACCATAATTTCAATTCTTGATTGATCGACTTTTCCGCGGATACCGGCAATGCCTGTTCCGACTCTTTTGCAAGCACATTCTGTACAGTTCCGGTCGGCATGACCAACACTGCGCACATCCCTGCAAGAAACTGTTTGATTCCTTTTTTCACCATAACCTCTCTTTCATCTTAGCTTCTTTTTTCTATTCTTTCCTCTTTCGATGATACTACCGCTATTATACATTGTCAACTTTGACAATAAATTTGTTTATCGAACATTCTTTTTTGTTGTTTTATAATATAATAAATATTTTCAGGAGGAGTTGTTATGAAATATATTGACAAATTAATTTGGTCACGAGCAGAATTATTTGACTTTTTTCTACTGTGGATCATCCATTTTACAGTACAACTTTCCGTGTGGATGTCACGCAGCTTCACAAATACACCAAAAGCCATGGTATTTCTTTCTATTATGCACTGACCTACCTGGTTACAAAAGCGATAAATCAAGTGGAAAATTTCCGCTATACAATCCATGATGGAAAAGTTGCACTTTTAGAAGAGCGGATTCCAAGTTTTACAGACATAAAAAAATGACAGTGAACAGTTCTATATTGTCACTGTCCGCTGCCAGGATTCCATGGAAAAATTCTGCCGTATTGCAAAAGAAAAAGTCATACACAGACGACGTTTATTGACCAGACCGAAGAAGGCGACGAGCTGATCTATATGTCCTGTCTTCCGTGGCTTGACCTTACCGGATGTACCCATGAACGTAATCTGGATATCGATGATATGATTCCACGAATCACCTGGGGAAAGATCATGGCCCAAAACGGTCGTGAGACACTCGGAATGTCCGTGGAAGTCAATCACCGCATAATCGACGGCGTTCATATTGGCAGATTCTATGAAGGTCTTCAAAAAATGATTGATGAATTATAAGTCTCAGAATGTGTCAGGCTGTGTCACTGCACACAGCCTTTTTACATCTGTTTTCTCACAATCTGATATTCGTCTCCGAACTGATAGTACGGGCAATCCCGAAATTCTCCCCGAACAAACCGATACATCTCATCTTCATCCAGATTTTTCATACATACATAGTAATCATATTCTTCATCATACTCGTAATTCATACAACTCTCACAGTTCGTCTGAGCCATTTTTCTTCCTCCTTCCAATTCGTTCTTGCAATGTGATAACAAGATAATAACCTGCCGCTCCGGCTCCAAGCCCGACAAGCACTCCGCCTAAAATATCTGTCGGATAGTGCACATACAGATACATTCGTGAAAATGCAATCAAAACAGCAAGCACAAGCGAGACCTTCCAAAGCTTTTTCTTCCCCGCAAAATAAAGCGCCGCAACCGCCGCAAAAGATGCAGCCGTATGTCCTGACGGAAACGAAAAATCTTTGGCGCTGTAATCAAAGCTGCACTGCCTCATTGACATCAAACGGTCTCGTTCTGGCAAACAGATTTTTTAAAATTCCATTGCACACAATGACATCAATGCATAATGCCGCTGCCACGATCAATCCGCTCTTTCTCGTTTTCGGGATCAAAAGCAGAATGACCGCCAACACGATCCAAAAATTCCCGCATCTCCAAGGTGCGTGATCCCAAGCATCATTTTATCAACTATTGGACTATGTAACGTCTGTAGCCAGTCTAAAAAATTTGTATTTCTATTCCCCATCTTTTTTCTCCTTATTTTTCTAAAAACCATTTTTTCTTTTTAAAGAACCATATCTCAATCAACACAATCAGCAGACAGATGCCGCAAATAACCACATATCCATACCGCAATGAAAGCTCCGGCATATGGACAAAATTCATACCATACCATCCTGCAATGAGTGTCAGTGGCATAAATATGGTTGTCACGATCGTGAGAAATTTCATAATCTCATTCTGTCTGATATCCACCTGTGTCTGATGCATCTCCCGAAGCTGCATGGAGTACTCCTTCAATTCCTGGACAGTCGAATAAAACCGTCCCGCCCTTTCACATAACAAAGAAAATAATAACTCTTCTTTCTCAGCCCCCTGCTCGGCCGCATTCTGCTTTAGCGTCTCTCCCATATCGGATAATTGTTCATAATAGGAACTCAGCACAGAAAGTTCTTTTCTAATAGCCAGAATCGTGCGGTTAAAATCTTCCAGATTGTTATTTAACAGTTCATCCTCGAGATCCTCCAAATTATCTTCATATCCTTGCAAAAAAATCATATCATCTTCCAGCAGATATTCCATAAATTTGAACAGAAACTGCAACGGAGATGCCGCATCTATATTCGGATAGTCCTTCATCTCTCTCAGCATCGGTTCTATCTTTGTCTCGTACTCAATAAAAATAAATCGGTTCGGTAATACACAGTATCCAAATGCTGTTTTTTCTCCTCGTAAATGTTCTTTTTGCGGAATTGCAAACGTCCCCTCCACTGCCTGACTCCAATTTTCCGCCTTGCAGAAACGAATGTAATGCAGTTTGCTTGACTCAAAACTTCTATGAAATAATTCCTCGTATCTTTCCGCAAACTTTTCAACTGACAAAATCTCCATATCCCACTTTTGGTCCATATCTACACACTCCTGTCTTCTGTCAATGCTTTGCCCTATTCTAACATACATTTCAGCATCTGAAAAGGGAGAGCATACCGCTCTCCCTCGTTAGAATTCACTATTTTACTCTTTTCTTTTTGCTGATCAATATTCCGCCCACTGCGACAACACTTGCAAGCAACCATGCCATTGGCAGACTACTTTCTGTTGTGTCACCTGTGTGAACTTCATGCTTGTCATCCGAATCTGGTTTCTGATCCTGCTGTGGTTTATCTGGTTTTGGTTGTTCTGGCTTAGCAGCATCTTTCTCCACAAGATTTGCTTCCGCTGTCTCAAATGCATTTCTCAGTTTCAGATATTCTTCCTGTGAAACATTGTCAAGACGATCTAATACTCCACAAAGTTTCTGATATGCATCTTTATATACCTTGTAAGATTCCTCTGTGTATTTTGAGGCATCTTTCAACTCAATACCATTGATATAAGCTTTCACTTCCTCACCATTTGCTCTTGTCACAAGCGCTTTGATCGCTGCATCTAATTTGTCAACAGCCGCTTTTACAGACTCCTCTGTACTGTCTGTTCTGTCAAATTCTGCTTTTGCAGCGTTAAGTGCTTCTGTCAATGCCTGATAGCTGTCTTTTGTATAAAGCTGTGCATCTAAACCTTCCGCTGTTTTAATCAATCCAGACAACACTTCTTTTGATACAGGTGCTACCGGTACAAAAGTCAATCCCTCTTTTGCATCTTTCAACGCTTTCAATGCATCTTTAAATTCTGATGGGTGTACCGGTGTTGTCTTGTTCTTTTCAATCAGCTGTTCCACTGCTTCTTTTGCCGCAACAAAATTATTCCAAGACTCTTCTGTATATCTTGTTGATGAGACGTACATAACGTGCATCTACATTCTTTCCAGCTGCATACTCAGTCCATTCGTATCCGTTTTTCGATACTTCTAATGTAATACCGTCTGCATCTTTTAACTGATTCTCAATCGTTGTAATCTCATGTACACGATCTAATTTCAGACCAATATATTGATCTTTCTCCAACGCAATGTCATTTTGTGGAGCCAGCTCTGCTGAATCTGCAAATACGTTTGCCCCAAAATCTTTATATGCATCTACGTTTGTATATGCTTTCGCATTGTAAAATACTTTTGCATCTACATCAAATTCTCTGAAAGCAATCCAGCTCTCCTGATTTTCCTGATTTTCCAGACGAAGATACTGTGCCTCGATGTTTTTGTCCGAAAGATCTACCTGAATATGTCTTGTATTTTTAAACGGCTCTACACCCGGAATATCCTTCCAGTCTGTTCCATTTACTGAATACTGCAATTTTACATTCTTGAAGTAATCACCATCATTGCCATTCTTACCCTGTAAAATATCAATTTTACCTAACGTGATTGGCTGTGATAATTTCACTCCGACATAGTCACCTTTGATTGTAGTATTTGCCGGATTTCCATTCTGTCTTACATTATACCAGATTGATGTCTGTGTATTTTCGTCAATCAAGTTACTTTCTTCTCCTTGATATGGAGCCCATCCGTCCTGTGTACGGATGACTTCTTTCGTAAACTCAACTCCTGTCTCCGGTGTTGTGGATACTTTGAATTCTCTCATAGATGGCCATTTATTGCCTGAGCCTTTTTGTGTACATTCATAACGTACTGCCACAACATTCTCAATCTCGATACCGGATACATCTACACGCTCATCCAAAAACATGTTTTTTGGATAATTTTTTCGACATACCTTTTGGATATTTTCATAGTTAATTTCCTGTTTCCTTTAATTTTGACTCATCTGTAGTTTGTGCGTCAATGCAGACTGCATGGATGGCAAGCCGCTTGCTGTATCCGTTCCCTGTACAGGTAGAAAGTGTCAGTATCTTGTTACTGGTCTGCGGCTTTACTCCTGTATCAACATCGGAATCTTTTATCATCTGGTCGATAAATTTCTGATACTCTTCGCCCGGCTGGTATCCTACTTTGTATACATCACCGCCATTGACTGCATCCTCATAAGAGAAGATTCGATAACGGTAGGCGGTTGTCTCAGAATATACAGTGAAGTATTGATTCTCTTTCCAGAAACCGTCATCCTTATATTTTTTCAGGCTCCCGAACATGCTTCCGTCATTCATATTATGACCGTAGATAATGTTGTAATAATCCGAAAAATCAGATTTGTTAAGGCCTTCCAAAAAGATACATCCTGCGATGTGACTGTTGCCATGCAGGTCGGTTCTCAGATATTTCTGATTGTCTCCTGAATACAGAATTGGATAATTGATGCCAAGTTCATCCTGATTATCAAACCGTATCCATCCGATGACATCTAGATTCTCAGCTTTCAACTTGTCAAACTCTACTTTTACATCTGTAGCCCACCAGTCTTTTTTCTTCTGCTTTCCATCATCTGGTTCGGACTCATCATTTACATACTCTTCGGCAAGTTTGTCATAATCTCTGGCAGATTTCCATCGGTCGATGTATGGGGGCAGGATATGCATAAGTGCTACCCCGATCAAAACCACTGCCAATATGATCCATATCAGCCATCGGTATGAGCTTTTTTTCTTCATGTTGTCTCTCCCATTTTTCCTGTTAGTCCTCTCGAACCACTATCGTCATTATGGAATGTGTGGTCAGAATTGTCAATCTTTTTCTTCTGGCGTACTGTCTGTTGCCTGTCCGTCTGCCCCTATCTGTCTATCTGCTCCTGTTTCTCCATCTGCTTCTGCCTGTCCGTCTACGAGGTCGTAGCTCATATCAAGTAAATCCAGAACTTTTGAATCGCTGACAGAACCGTCCAGCGGAACTGCCAGCCAGTGCTTCTGATCCATGTGCTTTGCCGGAGCAAGATGGTACATTTCGATGTAGTTGCCTATCATGTCCGGCTCTGCCTGAACCTCCATGAAAGTTGTTCTTTCGGCTGATTGGTAAAAGATGACATAAGGTGCGGCAGTTCTTGGGTTTTTGAAGATAGTGACGGGGTATCCGGATTTGGTGATGGTGTCTGGATGGACGGGGTATTGCTTTTGGATGTATGTGAATATTTCTTGTTGGTTCATGGGGATTCCTTCATTTTTTCTAATGAATGGATGACCTCTTGCCATCCATTATCATTTATTATAACTTTTCTGATTCGCTTATTACAATAGCTTTTTTAACAAGTCTCTGTTTTTGAAGCAAAAGAAAACTACCAGTTTTTTCCTCTGATAGCTTTCCATTCCTTCTCTATACCATTTATATTTATTATTATTCTGATTCATTTTTAGTTGATTCTTTTATCTTCTCAACTAATTTTTCTACCTCTTTTTCACTATAGCCAACACATTCTATTCCATTAGCTTTAAAACTTTTCGAATCATTTCTCTTTATAAATGCAATAATAATCTTACAAAGTTTTTCTATTAAAACAACAGCCGTACCTGTTTCCAAAAAGTAATATAAAAGATCGAAACCATCAAACCCATTTTGTTCAAATTTTTCAACCTTAATATCTTCTATTTCTTCCAACGCTGAATCTAATTGACTGATTGTTTCTTCATTCGTATAAGCTACTTCAAGTTTAATTTTCATTTTCTTACCTCCAATTTAACAATTTATATATATCTTGATCTGATAATTTTTCACAAGTATCAGATGAGAATATATTCTTCCAATATTCAAGAGCCTTTTCATTAAAAAAATAAGAATACAACATATTTTCAAGATTATAATTGTCCTCAAAACCATTATAATTCCATAGATTTTCATCTTCGTAATCTTGCAAATCTTGTTGTATGATTTGTATTGCAGAAATAACTTCAAAAAGATACATCCTCATTGATATCGCCTGTTGATGAATATTTACTTCATCAATATTGCAATTACACTTTTGCCAAAAAGTCTTTAATGAAATCAATATAGAATTATAATAATTCACGATACGAATTGTTTCTGAACATTTAGTAATAATCTCTTTTTCTGAATATTTCTTTTCCCAAACCTTTCTATATACCGAGATACAATTATTAAATGAATATGTATCACATAACAGTTCTTCTTTCAAATCAGTATCTGACATTGCAGAATTAATCATTTCTAATAATTCTGATTTACTTTTCAAATATTTTTCTTTACAATATGATTCATCATAATTCTCATAAAGTCTATGTACTATATCTACATATCTTCTATATTCTTTAAATCAAATGCTTTTTGAACTTTATCATTCTCATATTTAAAAATGTGTTTGTTCATGATTTTATAATACGTGGAAAAATACAATAATTTGTAGAATCATTTTTTAGTTATCCA
>ENA-OQET01001336-OQET01001336.1-human-gut-metagenome-genome-assembly--contig:-NODE-1336-length-11090-cov-4.498495_pt1 | contig 11090 bp, 10 predicted proteins | sample MGYA00242800_ERZ504645 | MGnify/ENA primary metagenome ERZ504645 (study PRJEB26092, sample SAMD00036308) | human gut metagenome | host: Homo sapiens | study: EMG produced TPA metagenomics assembly of... | reverse complement strand
CATCGATCCCAAGGATTTCTTAAACGTTCTTCAAACAGGCAGAAATATGCACGACAAGCGCATGTATCTCGCCGAATACGACAAGGTATGTTGAGGAGACTATAATATACGATAAGGAATACCGCCTGCTAATATGCATCATGCGCGATGTTACACAGGAGGAGACTGTGCGCGAACAGAAAGAAAACATCAGCCGCCAGACGGTTGAAATAGCCGACAAAGTCGTTGACAAGCAGATGCGTATCGTTCAGGAGATCGCATCGCTGCTCGGCGAGACGGCGGCAGAAACAAAGATAGCGCTATCCAAGCTCAAGGAGTCGATCAGCAATGAATAACCTCTGCGCCGAGATAGGCTGGAAGAGTATAAACCACGAGGGCGAACAGCTCTGCGGCGATCATGTTGACATAATTGAACAGGACGAAAATTCAACCGTCATCGTGCTCGCGGACGGACTCGGAAGCGGCGTCAAGGCCAGCATTCTCTCCACCCTCACCTCAAAAATAATATCAACGATGATGGCTGAAGGTCTGCCGCTCGAAGAGTGCGTGGCGACCATAGCCGCCACCCTGCCGATATGCTCGGTGCGCGGAGTCGCATATTCGACCTTCACCATCATACATCTTATAAACAACGAGACCGCTGAGATAATCCAATACGACAATCCGCATGTTATAATGATACGCGACTGCGAGCCGTTTAAATATACGGAGACGGAGCTGAACATCGGCGGAAAGAACATTTTCAAGTCGCAGATAAAGCTTCAGGAGGGCGATGTTTTCGTCGCGATGAGTGACGGATGCCCGCATGCAGGAATCGGAACGGCTTTCAACTTCGGCTGGAAGCGCGACGATATCGCGGATTTTATGTCCGGGCTTGTGCCTGTCGGATACACGGCGAAAACGCTTTCGACGATGCTCGTTGACGAGTGCGACAAGCTCTACGGCGGTCATCCAGGAGACGATGCGACTGCTTGCGTTGTCAAGATACGCAAGCGCGAACCGATGAATCTTCTCTTCGGTCCGCCGCGCAATCCCGACGACTGCGATCGAATGATGTCGCTCTTCTTCTCAAAAGAGGGCAAGCACATCATCTGCGGCGGCACAACTTCGTCCATCGCCGCCAAATATCTGGGTAAGCCGCTCAAGGCGAGCCTCAATTTTGAACAGAGCGACGTTCCGCCGATTGCTGAGATCGAGGGCGTTGATCTGGTGACCGAGGGAGTCATAACGATAAACAAGGTCATTGAGTATGCCAAAGATGCGTTAGGCAAGAATGAACTGTATGAGGAATGGGGCTTCAAGCGCGACGGCGCTTCGCTCATATGCCGCATGCTGTTCGAGGAGGCTACCGACATCAACTTCTATGTCGGCAGAGCCGTCAACCCGGCTCATCAGAATCCCGATCTGCCTATCAATTTCAATATAAAGATGAACCTTGTCAAGGAGCTCTGCGCCTGCCTCAAAGAGATGGGCAAGAGAGTCAAGGTCAGCTATTTCTAAGGGGGATATCAATGAGAAAATTCGACACTAAGGTACAGTATCTTAAATATAAAGTCCTGCGCGAGGTCGCGCGGCTTGCATGGAATGACACGCTGCTTGAAAATCTTTTCGAGATACCGAAAACCATCGTCCCCGGCAACACGCCGACCATGCGCTGCTGTGTCTACAAAGAAAGAGCGATACTCAGCGAGCGAGTCAAGATAGCTATCGGCAGCAACCCGAACATTATAGAGGTTATCGACATCGCCTGCGACGAGTGTCCCATGGGCGGATACGAAGTCACCAACGCCTGCCGCGGATGCCTCGCCCATCGCTGTGAGGATGTCTGCCGCTTCGGCGCACTCTCCTTTGACCGCGAGCATGTTGCGCATATCGACAAGACGAAGTGCAAGGAGTGCGGCGCGTGCTCCAGAGTCTGCCCCTACACCGCGATTATAAACCGCAAGCGCCCCTGCGAGATGGCGTGCAAAATAAAGGCTATCAGCATGAACGAGAACAAAGCGGCGGCGATAAACTACGACAAGTGCATATCCTGCGGCGCGTGCGTCTACCAGTGCCCGTTCGGTGCGATAACGGACAAGTCATATATGCTCGACGTTATTGATATTATAAAGAAGAGCGAGAACAACACTAAATACAAAGTGTTCGCAGTTGTTGCGCCTTCGATTTCAAGTCAGTTTACATACGCGAAGCTCGGTCAGGTCATAAAGGGGCTCAAGGAGCTTGGCTTCCACACGGTTATCGAAGCCGCTCTCGGCGCGGACATGGTCGCATATGCGGAATCCGAAGAGCTGGCGGAGAAAGGCTTCTTAACAAGCTCATGCTGCCCCGCGTTTGTCAACTACATCGAAAAATCCTTCCCGGATCTCAAGCCGTTCATTTCCCACAATCTTTCCCCCATGGCGACTATATCCAAATATATCAAAGAACATGAGGCGCCCTGCAAGGTTGTATTCATCGGTCCCTGCACGGCAAAGAAAGCGGAGGTTCAGAAGGACGAGGTCAAGCCCTATGTTGACGCGGCGATGACTTTTGAAGAGCTTCAGGCTCTGTTCGACAGCAGAGATATTGATATAATGACCCTCTCCGAAGATGTCCTTGACAACGCATCGTATTTCGGCAGAATATTCGCCCGCTGCGGCGGTCTTGCCGATGCTGTGGAGCAGGGACTCAAGGAACACGGCATAGAGGACTTCGATCTCAAAGCCTGCTCCTGCGACGGAATTGAAGCTTGCCGCGCAGCTCTGCTCAGGAAGAGCAAGGGTATGCTCGATGCGAATTTCATCGAAGGCATGGCGTGCATCGGCGGATGCATCGGCGGCGCAGGCTGCCTGACCCACGGCGAGAAGAACAAAAAAGAGGTCGACAAGTACGGTATGCAGGCTCACGAAAAGACCATAACCGACGCCATATCGATACTCAACAAATAACAACACCGCCCCGTTCATCAGAGCGGGGCGTCTTATATGAATGATATGTAAAATACGGCGCAGATTTGTTGACACCGCCGCCGTAACGGGATAAAATATAATAAAACAATCTGAAAACAGGTGAAAAAACATGGACGAAGTAAGAATTCTCGAAATCAAGCAGAGCGTGTTTAAAAATAACGACGAGCAGGCGGACAAGCTGCGCCGCGAGCTCAAAGAGAAGGGCGTATTCCTGCTCAACCTCATGTCCTCGCCCGGAGCCGGCAAAACGACTACCCTCAAGGCGACTATCGCCGCGCTGAAAGACAAAGTCAAGATAGGCGTTATGGAAGCGGACATAGACAGCGATGTTGACGCGAAGAGAATCGCCGAGACGGGAGTCAAGGCAATTCAGCTGCACACCGGCGGAATGTGCCACCTCGACGCGGAGATGACAAGGCAGGGTCTTGACGGACTTGAGACCGGCGATGTTGAACTCGCAATACTCGAGAATGTCGGCAACCTCGTCTGCCCCGCAGAGTTCGACACGGGAGCCGTTAAAAATGCGATGATTCTCTCCGTGCCCGAGGGCGACGACAAGCCGCTCAAATATCCCCTGATGTTCTCCATATGCGATGTTGTTATCATCAACAAGATTGATGTTCTCCCCTATTTCGACTTTGATGTCGAGAAGTGCAAGGAATATATAAAGCGCCGCAACCCGAACGCCAAGGTATTCATGATCTGCGCCAAGACAGGCGAAGGCGTTGACGAATGGGCGAACTGGCTTCTCAGCGAAGTCAAGAGCTGGAGAGACGAGAAGTAAAAGATATAAAAATAAAGGCAACCGAGCAGTAAGATTTAAATCTTACTGCTCGGTTTATTAAACATGATAACTATTTCAATCTATAAAGTAGAGCACACAGTTTGAGTATGGTGACGCCCTGCATTTTAACACTTAAAAATTATTTGCTGAGTTTTTATAAACTAAATAAAAAATAAGTCCTACAATAGGAATAAAAAAGCCCAAAAGTGACCATCCACTGTTACTCCAAACTTCCTTTTGAATGTCACTTAAAGCTTCCTTAATTTGCGGAACACTATTTCCCTGCACATTATTTTGCACATTGTTTTCCTGTGCACAACCACAGCCGGGACAAATCACCGCTTTGTCCATAATTTCCTTTCCACACTTTGAACAATACTTCATTCCAAATCACCTCTTAATATTTTTTGTTGATAACCAACGGTATTATTTTTCCTACTTTATCCTACTTGTAAATAGTAAATAAGATTTCAGCGTATAATTATTCTAGAGGTGATAGCTTTGAAACCATTGAAAGGAAAAATAAGCATAACTATTGACAGTGATATTTTGGAAACATTACGAATTTTGGCAGAGGATGACGATTGTTCGTTATCTCAATACATAAATATTGTTCTAAAGACGCACATAGCCGAGAAGGCAGCACATTCTAATCATTAAAATACTAAAAGCGATGGGACAAAATCGGGGCGAACTATCATAAAAAGACAGCTCACAATTGCAGCAATGGGACAAATATGGTACACTGTTACAGGTATAATATAGCCGAGGTGAAAAGAACATGTACAGTCCTGAATCCAAAAAGTTGGCTCTGACACGCATTAAAGAGATATTTGAAACCTACAGCGACTTCGAGCATCCGCTCACACAAAACGACATAGCCGAACACCTTGATCACGACTACGGAATCAATATAGACCGAAAAACAATCGGCAGAAACATATCGCTTCTCAAAGAGACCGGCATTGAAATAGAATCCGACCACCGCGGGAGCTATCTTGGCAGCAGATTGTTTGAGGACTCCGAGCTTCGTATGCTCATCGACGGCATTCTGTGCAGCAAATATATCACCGCCAAGCACTCTGAAGATCTGATAAAGCGCATTTGCGGGCTTTCGAATATATATTTTCGCTCACACATAAAAAATATTTTTTCCGTTACCGACCGCTGCAAGACGGAAAATCCGTCTCTCTTCTATAATATTGAAGTGATCGACGATGCCATCGAAAAGAATCGACAGATAACTTTTGACTACAACAAGTACGGAGCCGACAAGCAGCTGCACAAATCCGCCGAGCACACCGCCTCGCCCTATCAGCTGATAGTTCACAACCAGCGCTATTATCTCATGGCGCTCAACGAGCAATGGCAGAATATAGTCTATTATCGCCTGGATCGCATAACAAACATGCGGATTACCGACCTACACATGACCCCGCTCAGGAGCATAAAGGGATACGAGAACGGCATTGACTACGGCGAGATTTCCTCCGCGCTCCCGTATATGTTCGCAGACAAGCCGCAGACCGTCGAGATGATTGTAAGCGTCTGCATAATCGACCAAGTTATCGACTGGTTCGGAAAAGACATACGCATATACGATATCGGTGACGGCAAGTTCAAGGTCACCCTGCGGGTGAACCTCAACGCCATGGAATATTGGGCGATGCAGTATATCAACTTCGCCGAAATAGTCTCCCCCGCCGGTCTGCGCGAGAAGATAAAGGATAATCTCAGCGGTGCCGCGAAGAAATATGAATAATAAACAGGCTGAGCAAGCATTGAAGCTGCTCAGCCTGTTTTATTTATCGCTGTATGCTTTTAAATTCATCTTCAAGCTTTTTAAGCTTATCAGTATCTTTTACGAGCCAATAGCTCGGGTGATAAACCTCGAGCACCGGGACCGACTTGCAGGAATCAACATTTGAAAGACAGTCTCTCACGCCCGACCCGCAGCACACTATAATATCCGGCGAAATTATTCTGATCTCCCGGTCTATCAAGTCTTTGTATTTCTTAGCATAGGCGGCAAGGTCGGTTTGGCAGCTCGTAAACCCGCCGCGTTTATTTATATTCATGAAAGCCACATACCGCAAGGCGGAAATGTCTTTTTCGGGTGTTTCAAAGTTTTCGTTCAGTATTGCATTGGCAAGAAGTGCGAGCCCCGAGGAAAAGCGGGTTCCTCCCTCTTCCCCAAGCACCACCCTGCGGCACCAAAAACCATCCTTTTGAGCTGTTTCGAAATTTTTCTCGGCGGTCTTTGTCTTTTTGAGGCACGCTGCCTCTTTGGCAATAAAAAGTATCTTCGTTGGGCTTTGCATATATGACGCTTCATCTATTATCCCGTCGGGGATAAAGTTATTCTTTGATATTTCGTTGTTGCTGTAATCTTCGGATATGTGACGTTTTCGCCACTCATCAAACAGTTTCTCCAACTCTGCGCTGCGGTTATCACTCATAGCCCTGCCTCCCCGTTTTTTATTTTATTATATCTTCCCGAGCCAACTTTGTCAACGAAAGTTATGTCTGCTTTTTGGGTCATGCATCCTGCTAAAATAGGAATCAAGAGGGGTGAAAATATGGCTGAAAAAGCAATTTTAGAAATTCCGGACGGATATAAAATCGAAAAGAAATCATATATTGTTGACCGCGAAACCGCATGCCGCATTTTAACATCGGACAAACAAAGGAAATTCACATATGCCAAAAAGCTCGGTGAAAAAGTTGAGCTCACGCAGCATATAATTATCTGCCCTGTCTGCGGACACCGGATGCCCGCCTATCCGCGATATACAAACGGTTGACTGACGCAGAGCTCTTCAAAAATAGCAAAGACTCCGAAAAATGTCATCAGACAATGGTGCGAAGATAAAATAAGCAATTCAAAAGATACTATTTACTTGAATTTCATATCACAGCCGATGCTTGAAAATGTAATATACACCTGTCCCGAATGTCGCTGTGAATCTAATTTGTTCAGCAAAACAGTTCATTGCGAATTGAATCACAGGCGTCATAAGCTCTCGATATTCAGACGTATCGACGACACAAAAACGCTTTTATCCGTCTCATGGCTCAAGAGAACGGTGAACGTGAATTTTCCGATGTACGAGGAGCTTACATTTAACTTCAGAAACGGTCACACGTTCGTGCGGCTTCTGGACAGAAACGGGGCGGCAATTGCAACATGCGATGTCACCGAGCGAAAGGAGCTTTTGCAGGATAGCTTTTTTGCAAGATTATTGGGATGTAATAAAAGAGTCGTTCGCCTTGTCAAAAAATTTTTTGTCTGCGAATGGCAGTCTAATCTGCCTTTTAAAACATCGGAGCTCAATCTGACAAAGTTCATGCTTTTAACCGAGTTTATAGGATACCCGAAGATTTTCTATCATTCGATACCGTACTCAATCGGGACACACAATGTATACGCATTATTTAAGAGCAGGCGCAAGGCTCTGCACAGCGCTCGGCGGATAGTAAAACGGTATGAATCCGTATCATGGATGAGAACAAAAAGCATCCGAAAGCTGATTTTTTTAAATCCTGCTTTTTTATTCTACGAACATGAATGCGAGGCTCTCTCCGAAATCTTTGTCAACGTAAATCTGTTCCGCTCGGTTTTGTGTATGCCCGATATTTTTACGGTTCTCGGCAGACTCAACGAAAATCGCGGCATACTTGACTTTTTGCGTGATTACGCCGCCGTTAAAGGTGAAATGTCGTTGAAACGCGAGATGATGACCTCACCAGTTTATTTAAATGAGTACGCCTTCCATTACGGCGGTTTGAGCGACCGAGCGAAAGTGCGCGAGAGAAAACAATGGAAAAACGGCATTTCAATAAAGGATATATATAAATTTGACACCGCAAGAGTATCACTTCCCGTCTTCTCTTGTGATATCGGGATACCCGATTGCGTCGTATACGGATTTCATTTTTTCCGTCTCGGCTCCGAAAGCGACTATTTTGAAGCTTCAAACAAGCTGAATAATTGTCTGCGCTTTTTCCTGGATCGCTCCGACATGGCCGATAATAACCCTGTCATATGTGTATCTAAAGGCGAGAAGTTAGTCGCCGCGATAGAAGTGCACGGCAAATCAATTGTGCAAGCTTCCGGATATTCAAACAGACCGCTTGAGTATGACCCATATTTATACAAGGCATATACCCGTTGGTGCAAAAAATACGGCTTGCGCGAGGGCGAAATATGAAAGAAGCCCGACACGCAAGCCCGATTCACACAAGGAATAATAAAACGGTTCGGTGATCAACATACCGAACCGTTTATTCATAGCAACTCGCCTATCGGAAGCATATCTATGTCTCTGTTTTTCCCGTCCTTGAAAAAATCTTTTTTTCCGACGCTTTCATAGTCCCACACCACGGTAACTGTGCCGATGCGCTCCGAATTTTCGTGGACAAACCTCTTTATTATCGGCATCCAGTCAAAACCGGCCGCAGAAACGCGAAAAAACATATCGCGGCTGCCCTTAATCGTATCATACATACCGCCCAATCTGGCTCGCAAAAACTCGTCATTCAGGGCTTCGATAACAAGCGAATTTAGCTCTCGGACATTCATATTAATCCCGGTCGGCAATTTATCGGCAACCGCCAAGACAAAATCGGCAGTCAGAAAATTATACTGTTTGTCCTCAATATCAATCATGAGATCGTGCACGGTATCCCCGTTGTAACCCGGGTACTCATGTCCGGAGTCTCCACGGCTCAGACCCTCGGCGTATGCCGATATGAGATTCAATATCAAACATTTCGTCCCGCACCGTGCCGTGTGTTTATACAGCCACTCTGCGGCATAGAGCGTGTCCTCCGCATCCTCACTGTCTGCGTAATAGTGACTGGTGCACGCAAAAGCCTTGCCATCCTGTCTTATCATCCACGCCGTCTCTCTGTTCATAACATTCCTCCTTTGATGCATTATACCAAACTCAATGCGTCAAAATCGGGACAAAAAACTGGGGATAAATTAAACAAAGCAGCAAGAATAAATCTTGCTGCCCGGGGATTTGTCTTTTTACAGACCTGTTCAATTATTTAATCAAGCAACTCCAAAATTTTTTCAATTGCATCTGTGTTGATTTTCTTTCTGTCCCCTTTTACGGCAACAGTCATATTGCATCTTCTGAAAATATACTTTGCGGCGTCGATTATCTGCTCCTTAGTTACTCTGAACCTGCCGTAAAATTCATCCGAATAATCTATCGGCTGCGTTTTTAATATATGGTTGTAGTAAGCCATATTCCAATTCAAATTATCCGGATTATCCAAATCCAGTTCCCAATTAAACATCTCATAATTAAGATTCGCTTCAAAGTTAAACCGACCGTCTTTTGCCGCATTTAACAACTCGACAACCGTTTTGAAAACGTCCTCAATCTTATTTCTGTCAACTTCAAAGCTGAAGTTAATATTGCCTACATTGTCATATTGCTCAAAAGTGCTGTCGTATGAATAAATAATAGGATTGTCCTCGGACAGATAATTATACACCAGCGCTTTATCGCCATTGAACAGCAATGCATAAAGTAAATCATAGACTCCGCCCGGATATTTTGAACAATCAACATCAAATCCTATCTGAATATAGTGCCAATAATTATTTTTGATCCAAATTTTCTTTTCCCTATGAAAGAACTCGTCATTAACGGTAACTGTATTCGTAAAGCCAGGATTGCTTTGAGAAATATCAAGCTCACTGATTTTTTTATTCAGGGCGTCGAGATTCTTATCAGAGATATTGCCGGTCGCATATACAAAACAATTACCGGCAGAAAGCACCTTTTGTCTGAACTCATTTATTTTCTTGACAGAAACTCTGTCAACTGTTTTGCAATATCCCAATACTATCTTTTCAACTTCGCTGTTTTTCCAAACTACGCTGTCAAAATAAAAATCGAGTGAACTGCGCCGATCTTTTTCTCTGATTTCGGCTTTGATCCGTCCTTTCTCATTATTGAAATCATGCGAAGTCAGCTTGATTTCATCAAACAAACTGCATAAAACTTCCACGGCAAAATCAAATTCATGCCTTGGACCATCTATAGTATAACGTACAAACTCTTTATAAGTACAGCCTCTCAAGCTCAAGCCGTGTGTAGCAATAAGTTCATAAAAATTTTCGTATTTATCTTTAAGATTTCTAAATACAACATGCTCGAAAATATGACTGATACCGTTATTAGACGAGTCCTCAAAAATGCTGCCGGCTCTCACATATAATGATAGGCAGAAGCTTCTGAGATTCGGATTTGTCAAAGAATATATAGAAATACCGTTGACCGAAGCCGAGCGTTCGTTCATACATAATCACCTCTTTATACAATGATTATATACTATTAGCTTCAAATTCGCAATATAGTAATTAGGTTGAGCCGGACACAGCTTGGCTACATATACAGCTGATGGTGTTCGAGCAGCTTATGTATCGCTAAGCCAATTTGGACTCGAACCAAGGACGCATACGGTCAGAAATATAGTCGCCTTGGGTAAAGCAAAAAGAGCAATAAGATTTTAGTCTTCCTGCTCTGTTAGTTAAATAAAATTCATTTAGTACAATGATATTTCAATAAATGAAGTGTTTGCTCCGCAAACATGAAGCGACAACTTCGTTGTAATGAAGTGCTCGCTATGCTCGCATGAAGCAAAGCGCACCTCTTGTTTTTTCATGCGGTTTTACCGCTCTTCATTAGCGAAGCGACTTCATTTTTTCATGCACCGAAGGTGTATTGAAATCAACGACCCTGTCGGTCAGAAACATAGTCGCCTTGCAGGGGGGTCCCCAAAATACTCGCATTTTGGGGAGAGGACGAGGTGCGTAATGAATGAGTTTTCGCCAAAGGCGGAAACGAGTGATATGGAGCCACCGAGGACGAGGAGCGCGTCGCAATGCTCGTTGTTTCTTCCTGCTCAGAGCACCGCTTCATCTGCCGCAGGCAGCGCGGTGCTCCGAACCTTGACACGCTCCGCGCCCAATATTCAAAGCGTTTTATCCAAATAAAAAGTGAAATCGTTCGCTTCGCTCACGGTGAAATAATTTGCTCTGCAAATTGTGATATTTGACGCTTCGCGTCAAGTGAAATGAAATAAATCCCTCACCGCCGCAGCGATTTCATGCGCCGCAGGCGTATTTCACGCCCGCAGGCATTTCACAAATCCGAAGGATTTATTTCGTTGAAAAAAGCACTTGCAAATGCAGTGCGTTTTTTCCTGGCTCCCCCTGTTGGACTCGAACCAACGACCCTGCGGTTAACAGCCGCATGCTCTACCGACTGAGCTAAGGAGGAATGTTACTACCGCCCAGTATTAGTGGGCGGTAATTTATGTCGGCGTCGACT
>ENA-OQET01001335-OQET01001335.1-human-gut-metagenome-genome-assembly--contig:-NODE-1335-length-11091-cov-3.372583_pt1 | contig 11091 bp, 12 predicted proteins | sample MGYA00242800_ERZ504645 | MGnify/ENA primary metagenome ERZ504645 (study PRJEB26092, sample SAMD00036308) | human gut metagenome | host: Homo sapiens | study: EMG produced TPA metagenomics assembly of... | reverse complement strand
AAGGGTTTTCTCAGCTTACAAACTGAAACAAAACTACAACTAAAATCCACCATAAAAAACATTCTACAAAGCTCTTACATCAAGAACGATAATCCGCATTGATCTTTATGTAATCATAGGTGAGGTCGCATCCCCACGCAGTTGCGGATGCATCTCCCATCTTCATATCCGCGATGGCTGTCACTGCCTCTTCTGAGAGGATCTTAGTTGCTTCCTCTTCGCTGTAGCCTGTAGAAACTCCATTTTCAATGATCTTGATCTTTCCTGCTTTGCTCTCAAAGTAGAGATCTACCTTTTCCGGATCGAACTGGACGCCGGAGTAGCCGAGGGCGCAGAGGATTCTTCCCCAGTTTGCATCGTGGCCGTAAATGGCTGCCTTTGTTAAGGAAGAGGTTACTACGGATTTACTTAAGGTTACGGCTTCTGCCTTGGTGGCTGCGCCGATGACCTTGACCTCGAAGAGTGCAGTTGCGCCTTCTCCGTCACCTGCGATCTTTTTGGCAAGGGTTGTGTTTACGTAGTTAAGAGCCTTTTTGAACTCTTCATAATCTGCGTTTTTCTCTATGATCTTCGGATTGCCGGCCTGTCCGTTTGCAAGGAGGAGGACAGTATCGTTTGTGGAGGTATCGCCGTCAACGGATACCATGTTGTAGGTGTCCTTGATATCCTCGCTGAGTGCTTCCTGAAGAAGTTCCTTTGAGATATCCACATCACTGGTGATAAATCCAAGCATCGTGCACATGTTGGGGTGGATCATTCCGGAGCCCTTGCACATACCGCCTACCGTTACGGTTTTTCCACCGATCTCGATCTCTACCGCTGCCTCTTTCTTCTCGGTATCTGTTGTCATGATGGCTTTTGCTGCCTCAAGGCCTGCCTCGCGGCTTCCCGCAAGCTTCGGTGCCATGGCTTTTACTCCGTTTGCGATACGGTCGATGGGAAGCTGCATTCCGATGACACCTGTGGATGCTACCAGTACGCTGTCTTCCGGGATCCCAAGGCTTTCGGATGCTGCCTTGGCGGTTTCCCTGCAATAGCCGAATCCTTCCTCACCGGTACATGCGTTGGCGATTCCGCTGTTGCAGATCACAGCTCTTGCACCCGGGTGGTTGTATACAATGTCCTGATCCCATCTTACAGGAGCTGCTTTTACCACATTGGTCGTGAAGGTTCCTGCAGCCACACAGGGAACCTCACTGAATACCATGGCCATATCGGTACGGCCTTTATATTTGATCTCTGCTGCAGTTGACGCTGCCTTAAAACCTTTTGCGGCTGTAACGCCGCCGTCGATGATCTTCATATTATATATCTCCTCTCAATGGTGATGCCAAATCGAATATCGCAGTTCATTCGTTTAAAGTCCTTCTGCATCCCCCATATTTTATTTGTGATCTGCCTGTTTTACGGGCACATCGGAATCTGTTTCAGTCCTTCGTTCTCGTCAAATCCAAACATCAGGTTCATGTTCTGAACAGCCTGTCCTGCTGCACCCTTTACCAGGTTGTCGATAGCGCCCATCATGATGACTCTCTTTGTTCTCGGATCGATCTTGAAGTTCACGTCCACAAAATTGCTGCCTTCTACATTTCTTGTCTGCGGGCATACATCCTTGTTCAGGACACGTACAAAGAACTCGTCTTTATAATATTTGTCATAGGCTGCTTTTACTTCCTCATAGGTAACATCCTTGGTCAGGGAGGCATATGCTGTTACCAGGATTCCACGGTTCATCGGAACAAGATGCGGGGTAAAATTGATCATCACTTCCTGTCCGCATGCATATCCAAGCTGATCCTCGATCTCCGGTGTATGTCTGTGTGTGGCAACACCGTAAGCTTTGATGCTCTCGTTTACCTCACAGTAGAGATTCGGAACCTTGGCTCCTCTTCCTGCTCCGGAGGTTCCGGACTTGGCATCAATGATAATGGTATTCGGATCAATGAGGCCTTCCTTTAACAGCGGATAAATAGACAGTGTGGAGCATGTCGGATAGCATCCCGGGTTGGCGATCAGCCTTGCATTCTTAATATCCTCACGGTTGATCTCGCAGAGGCCATAAACAGCTTCCTCGATAAACTGCGGAGCCTTATGCTCGATTCCGTACCACTTCTCATATTTTTTCACATCTTTAATACGGAAATCTGCGCTTAAGTCGATCACCTTACATTTGGAAAGGATTTTCTTCATTAATAAGGGATGCACAAAGGCCCTGTGGTGTTGCGGTAAAGATTACATCCACCTCATCTGCAAGTGCAGCCATGTTGTCATCCATACATTTGGCATCCACCAGCCTGAAAAAATTCTGATAAATATCTGCATACTGCTGATCTATGTAGCTTCGGGAGCCGAACCATTTGATCTCAACGTCCTTGTGTCCAAGAAGAAGTCTTACGATCTCATTTCCTGCGTATCCTGTCGCACCGATAATTCCTGCTTTAATCATCTTTCACATTCCTCCTCTGCCGTTTTCCTACGGCTTAATACACCCTGCAGAAGCGCTTGCTATTCTTATTTATGTTTCTTTTTTATGTCTTCTGATATCTGAATCTTCTGCACAGGTCAGACGGACATCTTAAACCTGTCTGTACTGCCAGCTCATATGTCCATCTTATCAATGGATAGATTATACATCTTCTCTGCATATTATGCAATAGTCATTTTCTTTGATTTTTCATGGTCTTTTCTGTTTTTCCTGTATTTTCTTATAATATCACCTACTTTCAGATGCATTTTTATGCAAAATTTTTTTCATATTTTTCAAATTATCTCTTGCATATTTATAAAATCTGGTGTATATTAAGCCATGTCGACAGGACAGCCGAAAATTTTGTTTTGTTGTACATGAATATTTATTCACTCTGGTAAAGTTATAAAACAGCATAATTTTTCCAGATAACGTAAAAAAATTCACCGTCCCGGAAATGTCCGGAGCGATACAAAATCAAAAAAATTCCCAGGAGGACATATATTATGAAAGAAAAAGTTGTTTTAGCGTATTCCGGTGGTCTTGATACCACAGCCCTTATCCCGTGGCTGAAAGAAACCTTTGATTATGACGTTGTCTGCTGCTGTGTAAACTGCGGACAAGGAAACGAGCTGGACGGTCTTGAAGAGAGAGCAAAAATGTCCGGTGCTTCCAAATTATATATCGAGGATATCGTCGATGAGTTCTGCGATGACTTCATCATGCCGTGTGTAGAGGCTGGTGCTGTATACGAGCATTCCTATCTTCTCGGAACTTCCATGGCTCGTCCGGTCATTGCCAAGAAGCTGGTTGAGATCGCACGTAAAGAGGGTGCCGTTGCTATCTGCCATGGTGCTACCGGTAAAGGAAATGACCAGATCCGTTTCGAGCTTGGCATCAAGGCTCTCGCTCCGGACATCAAGATCATTGCTCCATGGCGTATGACAGATCTGTGGACCATGCAGTCCCGTGAAGATGAGATCGAGTTCTGTAAGGCTCATGGCATCACTCTTCCATTTGATGCAAGCCACAGCTACAGCCGTGACAGAAACCTCTGGCACATCAGCCATGAGGGACTTGAGCTTGAGGATCCATCCCAGGCTCCGAACTATGATGACATGCTTGTATTAAGTGTAACACCTGAGAAGGCTCCGGATAAAGAAACTGAGATCACCATGACATTCGAGCAGGGTGTTCCGAAAACACTCAACGGAAAAGCAATGAAGGTTTCCGAGATCATCACAGAGCTGAACAAGCTTGGCGGTGAGAACGGCATCGGTATCGTTGACATTGTTGAGAACCGTGTTGTTGGTATGAAATCCCGTGGCGTTTATGAAACTCCTGGCGGAACGATCCTGATGGCAGCACATGACCAGCTTGAGGAGCTGATCCTTGACCGTGAGACAATGGAAGCCAAGAAAAAGCTTGGCAGCCAGTTTGCACAGGTTGTTTACGAAGGAAAATGGTACACACCTCTCCGTGAGGCTATCCAGGCATTTGTTGAGTCCACTCAGAAATATGTAACCGGTGAAGTTAAATTCAAGCTTTACAAAGGAAACATCATCAAGAATGGTACAACCTCTCCGTACAGCCTTTACAATGAGTCTCTTGCTTCCTTCACAACCGGTGATATGTATGATCATCATGATGCAGACGGATTCATCACTCTGTTCGGTCTGCCGCTGAAGGTTCGTGCCATGAAGCTTGCAGAAGTTAAGAATAACCAGAATCAGAACTAATTTTGTTGGACATTGTTCCGACAGATCATAAGAATGCCCCGGGAAGCTATATAAGTTCCCCGGGGTCTTTTGTTATATACTGCTTTGATCACATAATACCTAATAAACGAAAGGATTTTTTATCATGAACTCACAGAAAATGCCTCTGAAAAATTCTCTCTGCCTGCTTCTGGCCGCAACGATCTGGGGAATCGCCTTTGTTGCCCAGAGTGTGGGCATGGAATATGTCGGCCCCTTCACCTTCAACGGCGTCCGTTCCCTGATCGGCGCCGCTGTCCTGGTTCCGGTGCTCTTTATCCTGAACCGTTCCGGAAATAAATCCTCTGCTGCCACAGACTCCGCAATACCGGAATCCTCATCAGCACCTTCAGAAAAAGCTGTATCCCACACGCCATATTAACAGCCGTGACCTGTGGCTGGGCGGCATTGCCTGCGGATTTGCCTTTTTGCGCCAGCAGCTTCCAGCAGTTTGGTATCCAGTACACAACAGTAGGAAAAGCCGGCTTCATCACCGCCTGTTACATTGTCATCGTCCCGATCATCGGAATTTTCCTGAAAAAGAAATGCAGTCCCTTTATATGGGCAGCCGTTGTCATGGCACTGGTCGGACTTTATCTTCTCTGCATCACAGACGGATTTTTCCATTGGCCTCGGAGATATTCTGGTGCTGGTATGTGCTTTTCTCTTTTCCCTGCACATTCTGGTGATTGACTATTTTTCCCCGAAGGCAGACGGTGTAAAGCTTTCCTGTATCCAGTTTCTTGTCTGCGGGATCCTGTCCATGATCCCGGCACTTATTCTGGAACGTCCGCAGATTTCTTCCATTCTCACTGCCTGGCTGCCGATCCTGTATGCTGGTGTAATGTCCTGCGGTGTTGCCTACACCCTGCAGGTCGTAGGCCAGAAAAATGTGAATCCCACCGTTGCTTCTCTGATCCTTTCTCTTGAATCCTGCATCTCCGTGCTTGCAGGCTGGGTGCTCCTAGATCAGAAGCTTTCCATAAAAGAGCTCCTTGGATGTGTCATCATGTTTGCAGCCATCATCCTGGCACAGCTGCCGGAAAAAGAAAATAAATAAAAAACAGGCAGCCGGTTTGGTATTTTACCTTCCGGCTGCCTGTCTGCATGTTTCTTAGTCTGCTTTTTCTTCCTTCTTAATAAAGTTATTATAATGTGCCTTGATCTTCTCAAAGCTCTCCTGGCTGATGTCGTGCTCCATCTTGCAGGCATCCTCCATTGCGATCTCTGCCGGAACCCCAAGTCCCTCCAGCATCCTGGCAAGAACAATGTGACGCTCATAAATCTGATTGGCGATCTCTGCCCCCTTCTCCAGAAGTGTCACGGTACCGTAACGGTCCATAGCAATATAACCATCCTCACGAAGAAGCTTCATTGCGTGACTGACGCTTGGCTTGGAAACACCAAGTCTGGTCGCAATATCAATGGAACGAACTCCTCCTCCTTTTTTGGATAAAACCAGAATTGATTCAAGATAATCCTCCGCTGACTGTCTGATCTCCATATAAAATCCTCCCTGCAAAAATTTAACTCTATATAGACCCTCTAAAGGGATCTGAATCCCATTCCTTCCCTGTTCTACAGGCGAATATTAACTTTTAATATACCGCTTAAAGGAGGTTGTGTCAAGCATTTCGCACATGTTTATCTTGACATTAAAAATAATTTCCCCGATAATAGTAGCTGAACAATATATCTGTTCTATAGCAGCCCGGAATTCTTTCCAGTAGTGCTGTCTTTTGAACAGTAAAGAAAGGAGATTTTTTATGCTCAAAACCCTTCTGGCCCAGGTCAGGAGTTTAAAAGGCATCGTTTCTCACGCCGTTTTTTCATGATCCTGGAAGTTCTCTTTGAGACTCTGATCCCCCTGGCCATGGCTTCCATCATTGATAAGGGTGTGGAAGCCGGAAATATCGGCCATATCTATCGGATGGGTGCAGTTATGGTAGCTCTTGCCCTGTGCGGACTCTGGTCCGGCGTCATGGGAGGAAAATACGGAGCACTGGCCTCCACAGGCTTTGCCAGAAACCTCCGAAAAGCCATGTACACCAACATCCAGACCTTTTCTTTTTCCAACATCGACAAATACAGCACTGCCGGCCTGATCACCCGTCTTACCACAGATGTGACCAACCTGCAGAACGCCTATCAGATGATCCTTCGTATGTGTACCCGTGCACCGGCCAGTCTGATCTGTGCCATGGTCATGGCATTTCTTATCAACGCAAAGCTTGCAAGCATCTACCTTGTCGCTGTTATCTTCCTGGGAGGCTGTCTGATCTTTATCATGCAGAAGGCCACTGTATACTTCCAGGCCGTATTCCGTAAATACGACGACCTGAACGCAAGTGTCCAGGAAAACATCGGCGCTGTACGCGTTGTCAAGGCCTATGTCCGCGAAGACTACGAGATCAGCAAATTCCAGAAAGCCTGCAACAAAGTATACGAAATGTTCTTAAGTGCTGAGAAGATCGTTGTCATGAACATGCCCCTGATGCAGTTTACCGTTTATGCCTGTATCCTGGGGATCAGCTGGCTCGGCGCCAAAATGATCGTAGGCAGCTCCCTTACTACCGGTGAGCTTATGAGCCTTCTCACCTACTGCATGAACATTCTCATGAGCCTTATGATGCTTTCCATGGTTTTTGTTATGGTGACAATGAGTATTGCCAGCGCAGAGCGTGTTACGGAAGTCATCAATGATACTGCTGACATCACAGATCCGGAGGATCCGGTAACAGATGTCCCAGACGGAAGTATCGTCTTCGATCATGTAAATTTCAGCTATAAGAAAGACAGTCAGGAACCCGTTCTGAAGGATATCAATCTCTCGATCCGCTCCGGCGAGACCATAGGGATCATCGGCGGTACCGGAAGTGCAAAATCCAGCCTTGTCAACCTGATCAGCCGTCTTTATGACGTAACGGATGGTTCTGTTTCCGTAGGAGGCATTGATGTCCGTAAATACCATCTGGAATCTCTCAGAAATCAGGTTTCCGTTGTTCTTCAGAAGAATGTACTCTTCTCAGGAACCATTCTGGAAAACCTCCGATGGGGTGACAAAAATGCCACTGAGGAGGAATGCCGCCGCGCATGCCAGCTTGCCTGTGCCGATGATTTCATCGAAAAAATGCCGGACAAATACAATACCTTCATTGAACAGGGCGGCTCCAATGTTTCCGGAGGCCAGAAGCAACGTCTCTGTATTGCCCGCGCTCTTCTGAAGAAGCCGAAGATACTGATCCTGGATGACTCCACCAGTGCGGTAGATACTGCCACAGACGCAAGGATCCGCCGTGCCTTTGCCGAGGAGATCCCGGATACCACCAAGCTGATCATCGCACAGCGTGTTTCCAGCATCCAGAATGCGGACCGGATCATCGTTATGGATAACGGTGAGATCAACGGTTTTGGTACCCACGAGGAGCTTCTTAAGACTAACGCCATTTATCAGGAAGTATTTCATTCACAGACCGGCGGTGCCGGTGATTTTGACGAGGGAGGTGAACCGGCTTGAAAAAACAGAACATGAAAGGCCCGGGCGGTCCTGGCCCAAGGGGTATGGGAACACCGGAGCAGCCGGGAAAGCTTCTGGGACGCCTTGCCCGTTATATCTTTAAAAACTACAGTATCCATATCGTGATCGTGGTGATCTGCATTTTTGTCAGTGTTCTTGCCAATGTACAGGGAACTATGTTCATGAAAACCCTGATCGACCAGTATATCACACCGCTTCTCTCAGCAGATACACCGGATTTCGGGCCTCTGGCTACAGCCATCGCACGTGTGGCATGCTTTTACGCCATTGGTGTTATTGCCACCTATACTTATAACCGTATCATGATCAATGTTTCCCAGGGAACCTTACGTAACCTCCGAAACGATATGTTTGCAACGATGGAAACGCTTCCCATCAAATATTTCGACACTCACGCACACGGTGATATCATGTCCATCTACACCAACGACATTGATACCCTGCGCCAGATGATCAGCCAGAGCTTTCCGCAGCTGCTTTCCAGTGTGATCACCATCGTCAGTGTTCTTGTAAGTATGCTGATCCTGAATGTTCCGCTTACTGTAGTTACCCTGCTTATGGTTGCCATTATGATGACTGCCAGCCGGAAGCTTGCGGGCTTAAGCGGAAAATATTTCCTGGAGCAGCAGACCAACCTTGGTATTGTCAATGGTTATATCGAAGAGATGATGGAGGGTCAGAAGGTTGTCAAGGTCTTCTGCCATGAGGACGAAAGCATCCGGAAATTCGATGAACTGAACGACCAGCTTTTCACCAGCGCAGACAATGCAAACCGTTTTGCCAACATCCTGATGCCTGTGGTCGCACAGCTTGGAAATGTCAGCTATGTGATCTGCGCCATGGTGGGCGGTATCCTTGCTATCAACGGCATTGGCAGCTTCACACTTGGCGGGCTTGCCAGCTTCCTGACCTTCAATAAGAGCTTCAACATGCCTATCAACCAGGTCAGCCAGCAGTTCAACAGTATTGTTATGGCTCTTGCAGGTGCAAAACGTATCTTTGATCTTCTGGATGAAAAACCGGAAGTGGATGAAGGCTACGTTACTCTCGTCAATGCAAAAGAGGAAAACGGTGTTCTTACCGAATCCGACAAACGTACCGGCCGCTGGGCATGGAAGCATTTCCACAAAGCTGAGGGTACCACTGATTATATCGAGCTGAAGGGTGATATGCTCCTGGAGGATGTAGACTTTGGTTATAATTCCAACAAGATCGTTCTCCATGGCATCAACATGTATGCACAGCCAGGCCAGAAGATCGCTTTTGTAGGCTCCACCGGCGCCGGAAAAACCACCATTACCAATCTTCTGAACCGTTTTTACGACATTCAGAAGGGTAAGATCCGTTATGACGGCATCAACATCACCAAGATCAAAAAAGATGATCTCAGACGCTCCATGGGCATCGTTCTTCAGGATACCAACCTGTTCACAGCAACCGTTATGGAAAATATCCGCTACGGAAAGCTGGATGCCACAGATGAGGAGGTTATCGCAGCAGCAAAGCTTGCCAACGCCGACGGTTTCATCCGCAGGCTTCCGCAGGGTTATAATACCCTTCTCCGCGGAAACGGTGCAAACTTAAGTCAGGGCCAGCGACAGCTTCTCTCCATTGCCCGTGCAGCCGTTGCAGACCCGCCCGTCCTGATCCTGGACGAGGCCACCAGCTCCATTGATACCCGTACCGAAAAGCTTGTACAGGATGGTATGGATAAGCTGATGGAAGGCAGGACGACCTTTGTGATCGCCCACAGACTTTCCACAGTACGCAACAGTGACTGCATCATGGTCCTGGAGCAGGGACACATCATCGAGCGTGGTTCCCACGAGGAGCTGCTTGCACAGAAGGGCCGGTATTATCAGCTGTATAACGGCTGATCCAGGCTCACAGTTATTTTCGATCTAAAATATTCAATACCAAAAACATGCAGGGTGTATCTTTTCTGATAGTCCTGCATGTTTTTTTATGCTATAATCTTTGATTGAAATCTATTTTTCCGGAAAGGAGTCTCCGTATTTTTATATATGAAACAAACTGAAGAATATTACTACGGCAAAATGTCGAAAGATAAACAAAACGTGTACCGTGCAATGCTTCACGGGCTTATGGAGCTTTCCGACGAGTTCCTGATCCCGCAGGTACCAACCACCGATGGAAACTGGCTCTATGATGTATTTTTCCAGCTTCGTCTGGATCACCCGGAGATTTTCTGGGCTGTGGGGTTTAAATACCGTTATTACAAGGACTCGCCAAATCTGATACTGATCCCTGAATATATCTTCGACAAAAATAAAATCCGGGAGCATCAGAAAGCCCTGGGAGCCCGCGTAGACAAGCTTGTGCGCACCGCCATGAAGTTTTCCGAGTGGGATAAGGAAAAATATGTCCATGACTTCATCTGTGAAAATATCCGCTACGACAAGCTGAAAAAGCCATATTCCCACGAGATCATCGGGCCTCTGGGCCATGGTGTCGGTGTCTGCGAGGGAATCGCCAAATCCGTAAAGGTCCTCTGTGATGCCCTTGGTGTATGGTGTATTATCGCCATCTGTGGGAACAATCCGGAAAAAGGGATCAAATACCGTCATACCTGGAACATCGTCCGGATCAACGGACAGTACTATCATCTGGATGCCACCTTCGATAATACTCTGGGCAAAAACGAAGACGGCTCAACCAGTATCCGTTACGATTATTTTAATCTGGATGACAAAAACATCTTTCGTGACCATGAACCACTGATCGCTCCGGCACCTCCCTGCCCGGATGGAAACCACTTTTATTACCGTGAGAAAAAGCTATCCTTCACCAAATTGGAAGACGTATACAAACGTGCCCTCCAGGCCGCAAAAAAAGGCCGCGAATTCACCTTCCACTGGCGAGGCGGATATCTCACCCGTGAAGTCCTCGCAGACCTTGTAGATCAGATCCAGGCCGCAGGAAAGACACGGGACAAAAAAGCCATCATCACACTCAACTGGCCTCAGGCTGTACTGCGATTTTATTTTGCGGAACAGCAGGCGGAAGGGAAGGTGTTTATTGAGGAAGTGAATGAAGGGGAGAAACTGTAACGTCATTTAAGAAATTCGATAGAGTCAAAATGCCACATATCATTATGCATATGTGGCATTTTTCTGTGAATATAATTCTAAAAATTAAAAGACTTTCCATAAATCAGATTTATAGAAAGCCTCTTAAGCACTGCGGATAACAGGACTTGAACCTGCACGGTTGCCCACTGGTACCTAAAACCAGCGCGTCTGCCAATTCCGCCATATCCGCATATTCAATTATGTTTTCATCCTGTCTGATGATAAAAAAATAACGGA
>ENA-OQET01001334-OQET01001334.1-human-gut-metagenome-genome-assembly--contig:-NODE-1334-length-11093-cov-2.952490_pt1 | contig 11093 bp, 12 predicted proteins | sample MGYA00242800_ERZ504645 | MGnify/ENA primary metagenome ERZ504645 (study PRJEB26092, sample SAMD00036308) | human gut metagenome | host: Homo sapiens | study: EMG produced TPA metagenomics assembly of... | reverse complement strand
TATGCTTTAATGAATGATGAATTAGAGTTCATGAAAAGGCAGTACACACTAAACATCATTAGAAGATTTCAAAAAGAAGTTCAAAATCTTTATCAAAAATATCAAGAACGTGTAGATGGAAATTGCTATGTCACTTCCTGGTTTAATTAATAAAAAAACGAATAAAATGCAAATACCAGGAGCATTACTTTATAATCAAGATGTTGACATTTTAAAAGAGTTGAAATCAGTTACAACAGATCGTTTAACAATTGAAAATGATGCTAAATGTGCAGCTTTATGCGAGGTTGTTTATGGCAGTTTAAAAGACAGCCAAGTAGGTGCTTTTTGTATTATTGGTACTGGTATCGGTGGAGGTGTAACTATTGGAGATAAAGTCTTTACCGGTGTTCATGGCTTTGCTGGAGAATTTAGTTATTTATCAATAGATTGGAAAAAGAATTTAGGCTTTGAAAATAAATGGGGAACTGATTTTGGAGCGTTTACATTGGTTGAAATGATAGCTAAAGCTAAAGGATTAGTAGAAGAAATTGATGGTGTACAAGCTTTTGAATATTGTAATCAAGGAGATAAAGATGCTTTAAAAGCTTTAGAAGAATTTGTAATATAACAGCGACAGGGTTATATAAATTTACAAGCAGTTATTGATCCTGATAAAATTGCTATTGGTGGAGGTATTAGTAAACAACCAATTTTATTAGAATATCTTCGAAAAATCACTGGATAAGATTTATCAGTCAATTGATGTTCCAATTCCTCAAGTAAACATTGTTCGTTGTAAATATGATAATGATTCAAATTTAATAGGTGCACTTGCAAACTATAAAAAGATATATAACTGCTAATCATACTTGATTAGTAGGTTTTTTTTAGTAAAATGTATTTGGTGATGTAAATGGAAGTAAATGAAGTAATAACAAATTTAAATCCTTTAGAATATGATATTTAATTTTTATTTAATACAAAATAAAAACATGATTATTTCAATGAAATTAAAAGATCTAGCAAATCAATTACATGTATCAACAGCTATGATTACAAGAGTTTGCCAAAAATTAGGCTTTGAAGGATTTGGAGAATATAAAGCTTATTTAAAATTAGAAGAACATGAACAAGTAAATACCAATACATTTCAATTAGAACATAATTTTTAACTTTTTTTTATAGTGTTGATAATGAGATGTTTTATCAAGAAATTCAAGAGGCAGTAGCTTTAATTAAAGAAGCAAGAGATGTTAATTTTTTATGGAATTGGTTTATCAGGCATTCTTGCACAATATGGCCATGGTTTGTTTAATCGAAAAGGAATACGATCGTTATATATAGAAGATTTTAGTATGCGACTTGATTTTTATGAAAAAGCGATCGCAATTATTTTATCGGTTTCAGGAAATACAACAGAGGTATTAGGAAGAATACAGAATTTAAAAAGTTATGGAACGAAGGTCATTTTAATTTCTGAAAATAGTCATAATAAAGCGGCTCAAATGGCTGATTTATGTATCAATTACCATTTACCTAATGTAAAAGATAAATATTATGCTAATTCTGTAACCCAAGTTCCTGTTTTGTATATTTTAGAGTGTCTAGCAAATAGTTTATAGTTGGCAAAATTTTCTTTACCAATTTTTATTATACTAATGAAAACGGTACTAAAAAATGGTATGATAGATGTGTATTTTAAGGAGGAAATAGAATGGGATTTAGAGAAGATTTTTTATGGGGTGGAGCAGTTGCTGCTCATCAATGTGAAGGTGCTTGGCAAGAAGGTGGAAAAGGAATCAGCTGTAGCGATGTCGAAACTGCAGGAGATAACGTTACAGGTGCGCCAAGACGTTTAACTGATGGTATTATTGAAGGTGAAGATTATCCAAACCATGTAGGTGTTGACTTCTATCACCGTTATAAAGAAGATGTTGCTTTGTTTGCAGAAATGGGATTTAAAGCATTTAGAACTTCTATTGCATGGACTCGTATTTTCCCTAGAGGAGATGAAAAAGAACCAAATGAAGAAGGTTTAAAATTCTATGATGATTTATTTGATGAGTGTCATAAATATGGTATTGAACCTGTTATTACATTATCACACTTTGAATTACCTTGGGCATTAGCTAAAGAATATGGTGGATTTAGAAATCGTCAAGCAATTGATATGTTCGTTAAATTTGCGAAAGTATGTTTTGAAAGATATCAACATAAAGTAAAATATTGGATGACTTTCAATGAAATCAATAACCAAGCTGATGCGACACAACATAACTTAATTCAAGAAGGTGCTGTTTTACTTCAAGAAGGTGACGATGCAGAATATTTAATGTATTTATCAGCACATCATGAATTAGTGGCTTCAGCATTAGCTGTAAAAGCAGCACATGAAATCAATCCTGATTTACAAGTAGGATGTATGATTGGGATGAATGGTGTTTATCCAGCTTCACCAAAACCAGAAGATGTAATGAATGCTCTAGGTGCAATGCATCAAAAATATTGGTATGTAGAAGTACATGCTAGAGGTCATTATCCTCGTCATATCTTAAAGAAATTTGAAAGAAAAGGATATGATTTCATTACTGAAGAAGATAAGAAAATCTTAGCTGAAGGTAAAGTAGATTATATTGGATTCTCATATTACATGTCATTTGCGACAAAATATCAAGGACGTAATGAAAAAACATTTGATTATGTACCTGAAGATTTCGTAAGAAATACATACTTAAAAGCATCAGATTGGGGATGGCAAATTGACCCACTTGGATTACGTTGGTGTCTAAACTGGTTTAATGACCGTTTTGAACTTCCAATGATGATCGTTGAAAATGGTTTTGGTGCTTACGATAAAAAAGAAGCAGATGGTACAGTTGATGATCAATACCGTATCGATTACTTAAAAGAACATATCCAAGCAATGAAAGATGCTGTTGAATATGATGGTGTTGATTTACTTGGATATACAATGTGGTCTCCAATTGATATCGTTTCAGCTTCAACTGGTGAATATGATAAACGTTATGGATTTATCTATGTTAACTATAATAATAATCATGAAGGTGATTTTTCTAGAAGTAAAAAGAAATCATTTGATTGGTATAAACATGTTATCGAAACAAACGGAGAAGAATTATAAGAATGGGGATGCCTCATTCTTTTTTTATGATATAATTATCCTATGGAGGGATAAGAATAGTATGAAAAAGTTAATGAAGTTAATGTGCGTATTTGCACTTGTATTTGTTGCTGGATGTGGTGCTTCTTCATCAACAGATGAACAAAAGGAAGTTGTAACAAACTTTTTTGATTATGTAAAGGAATGCGACATTACAAAACTTAAAAAGGTAGCGAGTGAAGATGTTTTATCAGGAATGGATCTTGAAAAAATGGAAAAAGAATTAAGCCAATATACTGAAGAAGAATATGGTAAAGTTTTTGTTGATGAAACAAATAAATTCAAAAAAGCTATTTTCAAAGATTTATTTACAGATATCAAAATTAAAGATATCAAAGCAGATGGGGATAAAACAACAGTTAAAGTGACAGGAAAACAAAAAGATTACTCACAAGTATCTTTTGATCAAAGTGAATTAAACACAACTGCACAACAATATGTAGAAGAACATCAAGATGAACTTGCTAAAGTCTATAAAGAAGAAGGTTTATCAGCATATCAAATTAAAGTATATGATGGTATTGCACCTATTCTTTATCAAAGCATGACAGAAACATATAAAAGCGCACCTACTGAAAAATTAACAGCAACATTTACTTTAGAAAAGAAAAATGACAAATGGATCATTACAGGTATTGATGAATAAAAGATAAGCAATCATAAGATTGCTTATTTTGTTTTATGGTAATATTTGTTATAATGAATTTTGGAAAGTGAGGTCGTTATGAGTCGTTCTAATTCAATTGTTAAACAAGCATCAATTTTAGCACTTGCAGGAATTTTAGTTAGAATCATTGGGCTTTTATATCGTAGCCCTTTAACTGCGATGATTTTAGACGAAGGAAATGGGTATTATTCAACAGCTTATAATATTTATGCGTTAGTTTTACTTATTTCATCGTATAGTATTCCTACAGCTATTTCTAAATTGATATCAGAGAAGATTGCTTTAAAAGAATATAAAAATGTTAAAAGAATATTAAAATGTGTATTTATCTATGTTTGTGCCATTGCTGGGAGTGCAGCAATTTTATTATTTATCTTGGCGCCATTCATTGTGGATGTTAATGCTGTTCCTGCACTAAGGGTCTTATGTCCAACAATTTTTTTATCGGGCTTATTAGGAGTATTTAGAGGATATTTTCAAGCACATAAGACAACGGTTTATACATCTGTTTCACAAATCATTGAACAAATCTTTAATGCAGTTGTTGCATTGCTAGCTGCATATATTTTTATTCAACCATATCTTGGTGTAGATGCAACAAAAGTAGGATCATATGGTGCTGCTGGTTCTGCAATTGGAACAGGGGCTGGTGTTTTAGTTGGTTTGATCTACATGATTTTTATGTATTTAAAAAAGAAAAATACTTTTGTAGAAGAAAAAGATGAAGAAGCGAGTGAACGAGTAGATTCGTATCAAGAAATTTTTAGAATGATCATGCATATTATTGCACCCATCATTCTAGCAACTTGTGTATATAATTTAGTCACTACGATCGATATGTATATTTTCTATTTTGCTCAATCATTTCATCATATTGATAAAATTACTTATATTTCAAATTATGGTGTTTATGCAGGAAAATATGTTGTTTTACAAAATGTGCCAGTTGCTCTAGCTTCAGCGATGTCTACAGCTTCTATTCCTTCTATTTCATCTGCTTGGGCACTTGGAAATGTTAAAGAAGCAAAAGTACATATTACATCTGGGCTATCAGTAACAATGTTGATTTTAATTCCAGCGGCAGTAGGAATGGCAGTATTATCTTATCCAATCATGGGTGTTTTATTTCCTCAAAAAGAGACAATTATGACAGCTACATTATTGCTTGCTTTAGGATCTCCAGCGATTATCTTTTATGGTTTATCAACACTTACAAATGGGATTTTACAAGCTTTAGGAGAAGTGAATGTTCCATTAAGAAATGCAGCATTTTCACTTGTCTGTCACATCATCATTATTGCGTTATTATTGTTTATTACACCTTTAGGGGTTTATGTTTTAGTGCTTGGTAACTGTACATATGCGCTTCAAGTATGTTATTTAAATCAAAAAAGCTTTACGTCAAAAAAATAGGCTATAAACAAGAAATAAAAAGAACTTATGTGATTCCTTTATTAGCTTCATTGGTTATGGGAGCGATTGTTTTAGGTGTTTATTATGGTTTATTTACACTTACTCATAGAGTCTTTTACCTCTTATTTTATCTGTTGTTGTAGGCGTATTTGTTTATTTTATAATGATTATGTATATTTATTGGGAACATCCAGCTTATTTGTTTGAAATTCCTTATATGAAAACACTTTATTATAAAATTAAGAGAATAATGAAGAAATAAACGATTTTTGAAATACAAAATCGTTTTTAAATCCAATTTTTTTGATGTATTTTTTTGAAATATGACAAACTTATTGTTTTAATTTATGTTAAAATGATAAGCAATGGGGGTTATAATATGCATTATAAAGCAGTAAAAGGAATTTTATCTAATGATAATACAATGAATTTATATAGGGGATGTCAACATGGCTGTATTTATTGTGATTCAAGAAGCAAGTGTTATCATTTTGAACATGACTTTGAAGATATAGAAGTTAAAGAAAATGCGCTTTCTTTATTAGAAAATGGTTTAAAACATAAAAGAAAGAAATGTATGATTCAAATGGGATCTATGTGTGATCCATATATGCCTTTAGAAAAAGAATTAAAGCATGTACAAAAAGCTTTAGAACTTATTGAACAATATCATTTTGGAGTAACACTTATTACGAAGTCAGACTTAATTTTAAGAGACCTGGAACTTTTAAAGAAAATTAACCAACAAACAAAATGTGTTGTTCAAATGACGCTTACAACATTTGATGAAAATTTATGTCAAAAGTTAGAACCAGGTGTTTGTACAACTCAAAGAAGAATAGAAGTATTAAAAGAACTCCATAAAAATGGGATTCCCACAATTGTTTGGTTAACACCAATCTTGCCTTTTATTAATGATAGTCAAGAAAATATTTTAAAGATTTTAGAAGAATGTCATGAAGCAGGAGTTAAAGGAATTATTTGTTTTGGTATGGGAGTTACGTTAAGAGAGGGAAGCAGAGAATATTATTATAAGCAACTAGATCGGTTATTCCCTGGTATGAAAGAAAAGTATCAAATGACGTATAATGATCAATATACGCTTAATAGCCCGCATAATAGGGATTTAATGAATTTATTCTTTAAAAAATGCCAAGAATATCAAATGATGTGTAATTACTTAGAAATATTTGAATATTTACAAGAATTTGAAGAAAAAACACCAATAAAAAAGAAAGATATTCATGACTTTGAACAACTTTCTTTATTCTAAAAAGATGGAAAACCATCTTTTTATTTTACAATTTTTTGATAAACTTCATCTAAATCAACATCTTGACTATGATCATTAAATTCAATAACAAGTTCTTTTTCAACATATCGAGGTAAAATATGAACGTGGAAATGATGAACGGTTTGACCTGCAACTTCATTTGTATTTGTTAAAATATTCAATCCCTTAGCGTTTAGTTTTTCAACGATTTGTTTAGCTAATTTTTGAGTGACTTGCATTACATGAGCCAATGTTTGTGCGTCAACTTCAAGAATATTTTCAAAATGTTTTTTAGGAATAACAAGGGTATGTCCATAAGTTGCTTGTGATAAATCTAAAAAAGCAATACATACATCATCTTCATAAATGATTTTTCCAGGAATTTCTTTATTAATAATTTTACAAAAATACAGTTACTCATTTTCTTTTCCTCCATAGCTCTATTTTAAAACAAAAAAAGAATAAGGTCGAGACCTTATTCAAAATAATCTTTAGAAGATTTTTTTCATTTTCTTTTTGATTGATGGTTCATAAACATCAAAGTTATATCTTTCTTAAATAAGAAGTTTCACATTTTGTAGAAAAATTAGAAATAGAAGTTAAACTTTTTTTAATTTCATCTTTTAAATTTGATTTATCCGTATTGTAAACCCAAACAATTGCATATTTAGATTCAGATGTTTTAATTGCTTTTGCATAAATACCATCTTTTGTAAATTTATCTAATTTTTTAATGATTTTAGAATCAACACTACTTGATTCTTTTGTAACTAAACCAGCATCTGTTCCACTATTTTCATTAAAATAATTTGTGAAAGATTCTTCGCTTGTACAATCTTTAATAATTTTTAAAGCTTGTGATTCAGTATCAACCGTAAAATATTTAAGATATTTTACTTTATATTCTTTAACTAAACTTTTGAAATTATCTTCAACATATTTTTCTTGAAGAAGTTGAATTTTTGCATTAGGCTCTAAAATTTGTTTTACAAAATCGTTTTCACTTTCATAGCCAGCATCTTTAGCGTAAGTTTCTAGATCACTTGTACCAGCATATTGAAGGTATTGTTGTTTTAATTCTTCAACTTTAGAATTAATAGCATCTTCATCAGTGATTTCTTGATCAGCTACATAATTGATAGCACTGTTTAAAGTCATATTTAACCCATCATTATCTAAGAAATATTCATAAAGATCATCTTTAGTAATTGTTACATCACCTGTTTTAACAACTGCTGAATCACCATCTTTTACATGGGTTACATAGGAATCATCTTTTTTGTTAAAGCTTTTATAAAGACCATAACCACAACCACCAATAAGACAAATACATACGATAATAACTAATAATCTATATTGGTAAAGCTTATCTTTTAATGAATTCATTAGGCTTCACCTCTTTCTGTTTTTCTTTCTTCTAAGGCTTTATTAACAACTTCTTGAACGATTTTTTTAATATCTTTATCTTTATAATTGATTTTATAAGAATTATAGACAACATATTGTAAATAATCATCATAAGCTAATAAAGGAGAATCAATATCAGTTTTCTTTAATTCTTTCTTTAAAGTTTTTTTATCAGTACTTGTTACTTTTACAAAATAATATCCATTATCACCAGTAATAACATCAGAAACTTGTCCTTCACTTAATGCTTCAATAGCATTAAAGACATCTTTACCATAACTATTAGCAATACCAGAAGTATCTTTACTATCAACGATACCTAATGATCCTTTTTTACTTGAAGTAGAATCATTAGAGTAATCTTGAGCAATATCTCCAAATGATTTATCCGTATTACTGATTAATTCTTTAACTTCATTTAATTTAGAAGTTTCATCATCTGTAGGTGAGCTTGTATCAGATACAGAAATTTTAATTAAACTTACATATTTTGGAGCACATTGTTGATAGTAATCATTAAAGACATCATCAAAATGATCATCAATATAATCTAATAAGAAATTAGCATATTGAATTTGTTTGATCATTTTTTGACGATATTCAGATAAATTCTTATATCCTGCAGATGTTAAAGCTTGATTTAATGAATCTTTATAGTTATCACCATAATTAGATTTATATGCTGATTTAATTTGTTTAATAATTGTAGCAGCATCTTCTTTCATATCATCGTTGACAGGGAATTTTTGATCAACTAAGTTTTGTAATACAGCATTAAAGACTGTTGAATTATTACTTGAATTATCAATAATATCTTTATATAAATTATCAGCAAAGATATTTTTTGTTTTATTTCCTTTTTCTAAAGATGCAACAACGTATTTTGAATCAACTTTTTTTGCTGATGAAGTTGTACATCCAGTCAAAAGGCAGCTACTTACAAGTAATAAGGCAGCACATTTTTTTAATTTCATAATTTTCCTCCTTCTTGTAGACTTAAAAAGTATACTATTTTTTCCCACTTATTTCAATATTATGGGCAAAAACACACGGTCAAACATATTTATTACATAATTTATACTAAAAGGATATAAGGGAGGGGTTTATATGAAGTGTGAAAATTCTTTTACGCTTGTTTTAGTACTTTTTATTTTATTAGTGATTATTTGTAATATGTTATAAAAAATGCTTAGCAATTTGCTAAGCATTTTTAGGTTGAGGATTATGTTGACGATAAACACGATAACTGATTTTTGATAGTAACAAGAATAGGCATTGCGATGATCATTCCCCATGCACCAAACAAAGTTGAACCAGTTAAAATACCAAATAATACCCACATAATCGATAAATCGATTTTTGATGAATATATTTTTTGGTTGAATGACATAAGGAACAACATTTGATTGAATAAAAATCAGTACAATAAATAATAAGTTTTGTTGTCCCCATCGTAATTGAAGTGACAATTCCAAGTAAATTAGCAACAATTGGACCTACATAAGGGATTACCGAACTGATAGCTGAGAAAATACCAAGTAAGATCCAGTTTGGATGACCAATAACCAAATAGACAAAAGCTGTTGTAAGACCTTGAATAAGAGCACTTAAAGCAAAAGCTTCAATATATTCAATTAAAGAAATATTGATTTCCTTTAAATAAACAGGTAAGTTTTCATCAAATTTTCCTGCAAAATGATTAATTGCAATTCTTATACTATCAAATTTTATAGACATATAGATTGCAAGGATTGAATAAATCAAGCCGTTTCCAATTTTTACAATAACAGAATTTAAAACATCAAACGTTGTATTAATAACTGTCATATCTTGTAAAAGTTTCGCTGCTTCTGTTTGAATATAAGTTGTTATTTCAGAAATATTGAAGCCTAAATGACTTTGTACAAAGCGCGAAATAAAAATCAAACCGTCTTCAAAAGCAGGATAGAGGTCTGTTACGCTATTAATTACAAGTGGAATTGCTAGTGATAAAATAAGTATTAAACAAGCAATGATTCCTACATAAACAATAATTAAAGATAATCCACGATTTTTTACATATTTTTGTACCCATTCAATAAGCGGATTTAAAACATAAGCGATTGCAAATGCTACAAAGAATGGTTTTATAATCTTCCAAAAAATACTAAAAGCGCCACCCCATACTTCTTTTGTAATATCTAATAAAAGAACGATCAAAAATAAAATAAGTAAGTTTAACAGGGTTTGTGTAATTTTTTTAGATGATATGACTTGAAATAAAGATTTCAGAAATTTCACATTATCACTCCTTTTGTTTAAATAATATACCATATTTTGGATATAATATAAATTTGTTAATACAAAAGATTATCACATTGATTGTTTTTTTTTTGGACAATTTTAGTAAAATGTTGTGGGTAGAAAGGGGCCTTGATTTATGTCAACTTTAAAAAATAGAAAATTTACATGTTTGTATTGATAATAAAGAAATACTAAAAGGAATTGATTTAACAATCAATACAGGAGAAATACATGCATTAATGGGACCTAATGGTAATGGTAAATCTACATTATTATCAGCTATCATGGGTAATCCTAAATACCAAGTAACAGAGGGAAGTATTTACTTGGATGGACAAAATGTTTTAGAAATGTCAGTCGATGAAAGATCGAAAGCAGGAATCTTTTTAGGAATGCAGTATCCTCAAGAAATTCCGGGTGTTACAACTTCAGATTTTTTAAGAGCTGCATTAAATGCACATCAAGAAAAACCAGTATCTTTATTTAAATTTGTAAAAGCACTGGATAAAAATATTGCTGATTTGAAAATGGATGAGAATTTAGCACATCGTTATCTAAATGAAGGCTTCTCTGGTGGAGAAAAGAAACGTAATGAGATTCTACAAATGAAATTATTACAACCTAAGTTTGCTCTATTAGATGAAATTGATTCAGGTTTGGACGTTGATGCGTTAAAAATAGTATCACAAGCAATTAACGCTATGAAATCAGATGATTTTGGATGTATTATGGTTTCTCACTATGAACGGTTGTTTGAATTGGTGCCACCAAGTCACGTTCATGTATTAGTTAATGGTAAAATTATTTTAAGTGGTGGAATTGAAGTAGTAGAAAAAATTGATCAAGAAGGCTATGACTGGGTAAAAGAATTAGGAGTTGAAATCGCT
>ENA-OQET01001333-OQET01001333.1-human-gut-metagenome-genome-assembly--contig:-NODE-1333-length-11098-cov-5.502780_pt1 | contig 11098 bp, 8 predicted proteins | sample MGYA00242800_ERZ504645 | MGnify/ENA primary metagenome ERZ504645 (study PRJEB26092, sample SAMD00036308) | human gut metagenome | host: Homo sapiens | study: EMG produced TPA metagenomics assembly of... | reverse complement strand
CTTGAACGATTTATTTGCGTGTCTGGGATTGAGCCAAACACGCAATTAATTGACAAACTTTTCAAAGAACTCATTTTATTTACCGCCAAAGCCGCTTAGGCTTGGCGAATTTTTAACGAACTATTGTCAATTAATAACTAGGCATTATGTCACAAAACACAAATGAATCTCATTTGACCGGACTTACCGACCAGGAAGTCATTGCGAGCCGTGAAAAAAATGGAGTAAACCTATTAACTCCTCCCAAACGTCCTTCCATATGGAAACTTTATTTGGAGAAATTTCAGGATCCTGTTATCCGAGTATTATTAGTTGCAGCAGTTTTTTCACTTATCATTTCAATTATTGAGAATGAATATGCTGAAACAATTGGTATATTTTTTGCTATTTTTCTGGCAACTGGAATTGGATTCTATTTTGAATACGATGCCAATAAAAAATTTGATTTGCTGAATGCCGTGGGCGAAGAAACTCCCGTAACAGTAATTCGTAATGGAAAGATAAAGGAAATACCGCGTAAAGATATTGTTGTAGGAGATATCGTCATCCTAAATACCGGAGAAGAAGTTCCTGCCGATGGAATGCTGGTGGAAGCTGTTTCTTTGCAAGTCAACGAATCGACACTGACCGGAGAGTTAATGGTAAATAAAACAACCGATGAAGCCCACTTTGACGAAGAAGCAACATACCCCTCGAATTCTGTAATGCGTGGTACGACCATTACAGACGGACATGGTATCATGCGCGTAGAACGTGTTGGAGATGCTACAGAAATCGGTAAAGTAGCCCGTCAGTCTACAGAACAAAGTCAGGAACAAACACCACTGAATATTCAGCTTACCAAATTAGCAAACCTTATAGGTAAAGCAGGGTTTACAATCGCAGCACTGACCTTTATCATATTCACCAGCAAAGATTTATACCAGTATCTCACGGTAACAGAAGTCACTGACTGGCATCAATGGCTAGAAATAGCACGTATTGTCCTGAAATATTTCATGATGGCTGTCACTTTGATTGTTGTAGCTGTCCCAGAAGGATTGCCGATGAGTGTGACGCTCAGCCTTGCCCTCAACATGCGACGTATGCTGAAAACGAACAACTTAGTACGAAAAATGCATGCTTGTGAAACAATGGGTGCTATCACTGTTATCTGCACAGATAAGACAGGAACTCTTACACAAAATCTGATGCAAGTATACGAGGCACAGGTCGATGAAAGCCAGCCTGAACTGATAGCGGAAGGAATAGCTGCCAACTCTACTGCATTCCTTGAAGAAAAGGTGGAAGGAGAAAAACCTTCGGGCGTAGGAAACCCTACCGAAATAGCTCTCTTACTCTGGTTAAATGGTAAAGGACAGAACTACATGAAACTGCGTGAAGAGGCTAAAGTCATTAACCAATTGACCTTTTCTACGGAACGCAAATACATGGCTACATTAGTAGATTCGCCGATTCAGAAAAAAACGGATACTCTACATCAAAGGTGCCCCAGAGATTGTAATGGGCAAATGTAACCTGGATAAAGCTCAGATTGATAAGTATAACGAACAGTTGCTGGCTTACCAGAATAAAGCTATGCGTACACTTGGTATAGCTTATAAAGTTATTCCGGAAAACGCTTCTGACGACTGTGCAGAACTAGTCGGCGAAGGCGGTATGACTTTCTTGGGAATCTTTGCAATCAGCGACCCGATTCGCCCAGACGTACCCGATGCTGTAAAAAATGCCAGTCAGCTGGTATTGGAGTAAAGATTGTAACAGGAGATACTCCGGGAACAGCTACAGAAATTGCACGCCAAATTGGTCTTTGGCAACCTGAAGATACAGAGCGTAACCGTATTACCGGAGTTGAATTTGCTGCATTAAGCGATGAAGAAGCCCTTGAACGCGTACTCGATCTGAAAGTAATGAGTCGCGCACGTCCTATGGATAAGCAGCGTTTAGTACAGTTGTTACAACAAAAAGGAGCTGTCGTAGCAGTAACAGGAGATGGAACCAACGATGCTCCTGCATTAAATCACGCACAAGTAGGATTGTCAATGGGTACAGGAACATCTGTAGCAAAAGAAGCCAGTGACATCACATTGCTGGATGATTCATTCCACAGCATTGCAACTGCTGTAATGTGGGGACGTTCACTGTATAAAAATATCCAGCGCTTTATCGTATTCCAGCTTACAATCAATGTTGTTGCATTGTTAAGTGTATTGCTGGGTGCATTCTTCGGAACAGCCTTGCCACTTACCGTAACGCAAATGCTTTGGGTAAACCTGATTATGGATACATTCGCAGCTATGGCTCTTGCTTCCATCTCACCAAGTATGGATGTAATGAACGAAAAGCCTCGCCGTCGCACAGATTTCATCATCACCCCTGCTATGCGTAATAATATCTTTGGTGTAGGCTTAGGCTTCCTTGCTATTCTGATGGGATTACTGGTCTACTTCAAAAATCTCCCAGGTGGAATGGACACACATCATCTGACAGTCTTTTTCACCATATTTGTGATGTTGCAGTTCTGGAACCTGTTCAATGCAAGTGTATTCGGCACTAACCATTCAATCTTCAAGGATGCCAGCCATGCTTTAGGAATGCTAAGTGTCGCTATCATTATTCTTGTAGGCCAGATACTCATCGTCAGCTTTGGCGGCAAAGTATTCCGTACTGAGCCTCTTCCTTTAAACGAATGGCTGTATATCATCGGAGGTACATCATTTGTTTTATGGATAGGGGAAATATGGAGAGGAATCAAACGCCTGGGGAACAAATAAATCGATGTCACAAACATTGGTTATAAAATGAATAAGCAAATAAAAAATATCATCTTCGACTGGGGAGGCGTATTGATAGACCTGAATCTAGAAGGGTGTATCAGCGCCTTCGAACAGGCGGGAGCAGTCAATGTACGCAATCTGCTGACAGGGACTAATGAACTGGGCTTTTTCCGCGATTACGAATGTGGAAATATAAGTACCCCTGAATTTCGTGCAGCCATACGTAAGTACATCAGCCAACCGCTTACCGATGAGGAAACTGATCGGATGTGGAATATGGAACTGCTTACAATTCCTGAAGAGAAGCTCCATCTGCTTGCTGAATTAAGCAAAAGCTACCGGCTATTCTTATTAAGCAATACAAATGAACTTCATTGGAAATATGGTTCCAGACAAGCTTTCTGCCATAACGGAAAGGACTATAAAACATATTTTGAACGTATTTTCCTCTCATATCGTATGCATCTGTCGAAACCTGACCCCGCGATATTCCAAGTTGCCTTACAAGAAGCAGAGCTTCAGCCGGAAGAAACTCTGTTTATTGATGATGCGGAAGTCAATTGTCAGGCAGCTGCCTCAACAGGTATACAGGTAGCCCACTACACACCAGGAACTGATCTTGGCGATTTATTTAAATAAAATCCTACATGAAAATCATAACAGACGAGATTAAGCAGACACTTTTACCTTGCGTAGCAACTATAGGTTGTTTCGACGGACTACACCGCGGCCATCGTTTCCTCATCAAACAGGTTTGCAAAGAAGCCCGGCAAAGAAACTTCCACAGTGCTCTCATAACCTTTCCGATACATCCACGTCAGGTTATGCAAAGTAGTTACCGTCCTCAATGGCTTACTTGTCTGCCTCAAAAGACAGCTCTCATCCAGCAAACGGAAGCGGATTACTGCATCATGCTACCATTTACCAAAGAACTGTCACTGCTTTCTGCACGTGAGTTCATGCAATTACTCCGAGAACGTTTTAATGTCCGTGTTTTGGTTATTGGTTATGACCATCGCTTCGGGCACAACCGCTGCGAAGGTTTCGATGATTATTGCCAATATGGAAAGGAATTGGGTATAGAAGTAATTCGCGCACAAGCATTGATAGAAGATGGAGTGTCTATCAGTTCGTCTGTCATACGCAAGGTCTTAAAAGACGGTGATATACAACATGCAAATCATTATTTAGGCTATTACTATTACCTGGATGGAACTGTCGTGGACGGATATAAAGTAGGACGCAAGTTAGGCTTTCCTACAGCCAATCTTCTCCCCTCCTGCCCCGACAAACTAATTCCCAAAGAAGGAGTATATGCTGTATATGCGTATATTGACGAAGTACGTTATGCCGGCATGCTGAATATCGGTCATCGTCCAACAGTTGACAATGGATCCAACCTAAGTATTGAAGTTCATATACTTAATTTTTCAGGCGATATTTATAATCATCATATGCGGATAGAGTTTATCGAATTTATCCGTCAAGAACAAAAATTTGATAGTCTGGAAAAACTGATTGCCCAACTGAATACTGACCGTGAAACAGTATCCCGCTTGCTACTGCACAGTTAAGGAATAAGTAATTTGAGTTCTGTCCTTTTTTTAAGTTCAGAACTCAAACTTAAATTATTTTCCATTTTCTCGGTTTCGGTAATCCTTAGGTGAGTATCCATATTGTTTAAGGAACTCACGATAAAAATACGATTTATTAGAGAATCCACAGCGAAACATGATTTCACTCACAGTTAATTGAGTTGTCCGTAATAATTTAGCTGCATGTTCTAACCGAATACTTCGTATAAATTCTCCAGGAGTTTTATCTAGAATTTCCTTAAACTTACGATACAAAGAAGCCTTGCTCATTCCCAATCTTTCAGCCACCCAAACTGGATTCAATTCTTCTTCATCTATATGCTCTGCAACTAGACCTGAAACATCTTCCAAAAACTTCTCATCATCAGGATGTAATTCTCGTCCATCTTTTATTTACAGCAGAAAGACTTGAATTAAAATAATCCTTCAGAGCTTGCTGGCGAGATAGCAAATTCTCTACAGTAGAAATCACTTGTAAAGGGTGAAAAGGTTTAGTCAAGTAAACATCTGCTCCATAATTGCAAGCTTTCACTTGATCTTCAACAGTAGCTTTCCCCGACACGACAACTATAGGTATATAACTTGTATGAGGATCAGCCTTTAGAGTACGAATAAACGTCAATCCATCCATCGGCTCCATAATCATATCTGTTAAAATAATATCAGGATGATTCTGTCTTACTTTCATCAGGGCTTCCTTTCCGTTAGAAGCTTCCTCAAGTATATAGTCCTTTAATATATCGTACAACAAATGACGTAAGTATTCATCATCTTCAACAATTAGCACAGTTGGTGTCTGAGTATAAGACACTTCATTATCCTCCTCTTGATGAGGAGAATGAACCTCCACCGTCTTACAGGTCAAAATAGATGCCTTATCCGCCCCAAGAGGGGGAATAAATACCTCAAATTCCACATACTTACCTAAAACACTATTAACCTTTATTGTTCCTTCCAATATTTCTACTAACTGTTTGGTTAGATTTAACCCAATGCCATTACTTACAGAATTCTCTAGATATGGAGCATCAAAGATCTTATAACGATCAAATATAGCAGCCATCTGTTTATCAGTCAGACCTTTTCCCGAATTCCGAATAGTAAAATTTAAAGAAGAATCTTCCTTCTGTACTGCATAAATTTGTATAACTCCCAAGCGTGGAGTATACTTAAAGGCATTAGAAAGTAGGTTAAATAAAATTTTCTCCAAAGAATTACGATCAGAATACAAACTCAAAGAGCAACGATTTTCAACATGGATAGTTATCTTGTTTTCCCTTAGAATATCGACATAATTACTTATAACAGAATCTATCAATTCTTTAATATCAATCTGCTCTGGACAAATATCAAGGTTTCTAGCGCCAGCCTTACGAAAATCCATCAATTCCCGAATAAGCCGCTGCATTCTTTCCGCATTATCCTTAATAATGTTCAAATATTTCCTTGAGTCATCAGACAAGTCCTTTTTTTCTAATAAATATTGTACAGGTGTATAGATCAATGTTAGCGGCGTAAAGAACTCATGGGCTACATTAGTAAAGAAATTCAATTTCGATTCATATATTTTCTGCTCATGTGCTGTTTCTACACGAGCTATCAAAATTTGCTTACTCAAACGAATACGTCCCACTATAATCCGCTTGGTTATATAAATAGTTATAATACATATTACAGCATAAACAAGCAAAGCAGGAGTTTTAAGCCACCAAGGATAACCTACTTTGACAGTCAACTGATAAACATTGGTTCCCCATACCTTATCACCATTTGTAGTTTTCACTTCCAAATGATATACTCCTGGCTGAAGTTGACCAAAACTAAGATTCGGATTATTCCCCATATAAATCCAATTGGGAGAACGGTCACAAAAGCGATAGGCATATTCACAATTCCCATTTTTTATAAAATCTTTTGTTAGAAAGGTTAACGTAAAAGCCTTCTCTTCGTAATCCAATCGTAAAATACCATCCTTGATACGAGAATTTACATCCTGTGGCGTATTGAAAATCTTTATACTCTCCAAAACCAACAAAGGATTAAAGTCACGCAAATGAATATTATCCGGAGTAAAATAACTAAATCCATTTACTCCTCCAAAATACAACTGATTATTGCCGTCACTAAAATAAGCACCATCTGCAAACTCATCATTATGTAATCCGTCATTAAAAGTATAGTCTTCTATCTTATTTGTATTAACCTCTAAATGAATCAGCCCCTGAGTGGTACCTGCCCAAATATTTCCTTGTTTATCCTTCAAAATACCATGAACAGTTTTGTTTACCAATTGTTCAGCATATTGTGTAACAAATGGATTATTACCAACACTCAGTTTATTTAATCCATAACTTGTTCCAATCCATATTTCATTCCGATCTTGTGACAAACATAGTACATCATTATTTGTCAAATGAATATTGGAATAAAGTTCTTCCAAGGGTTGTATTTTATCTTCAATAATATCCACCCGATTGAGTCCACCACCTCGTGTACCGAACCAAACATAGCGTCCAGAGGTATCGGCCGCTATAGCATAAACAATATCATTATTCAACGGATTATTCGTATTAGATGATATATATTGTTTAAGCCCCAGTACTTTATATCCTCCATTTTCTTTCCGGATATTTATCCGTATCAATCCATATCCTGATGTTCCTACCCATAACAATGAATCATTATTTGTAAAGTATAAGCTATAAACAGAACGGAAATAAGGATATTTAGCCGGAATATCCAACATTTTCACTTCCTTCTTTCCTATTTGGAGAACCCCTATCCCTTTACCTTCCGTCCCAATAAAAATATCACCATATTGATTTTTCTTTAATGCATAAACAGACATGGAAGGTAAACCATTACTCTCGTCAAGGAAATTTAGCAGTAATTTTTTCTGTACATCAAACAATTTTATTCCACTTCCTTTAGTACCTACTATAATATTCCCTTTGCCATCTTCACAAAAACAGCGTACGGGATTTTCTGTCACAACCCTATGAAACAAAGACTGATAAGGTAACAACTGCATAATACCTTGTCCATCGGTTCCTATCCACCAAATATCTTGACTACCAAGATATAAAGTAACAACAGAAGTCTGTTCTGTAACTTCTTTTAGTGTAGAACAATTCATAGTAGACAAATCATAGATTTTACATCCTCCTTCGATAAATCCGACAACCAATGACTTGCCTGTAATAACAACATCCGAAATTTTTTTATTTGTATCGATATCAATAGAATAAAGCTGATGTAAACGGGAATCAAATACAACAATTTTACTTTTACTCGCTGTAATTAAATATTTATCAGAAAGAATTATTTTTTGTATTCGCTCTTTTTGGTGCAACTCCAACCAATCCAATTTTCCTGAAATAAGTTCATTTGAATTGCGTAAATATCTGGCATATCCTTCTGTAGATAGAAAGACTACATGTCCTTCCTTATCAATTAAAAAATCTATATAACTTTTATCAAGATCAACTTTCAATAAACAAAACTGATCCTTAGTATCATCATAAATAAATATGCCATACCCTTTCACCCAACAAAAAAGCTTTCCCTCTGGAGATTGAGCAAGAACATAAGAATTTTCTTGCCGAGGTATTTTATTACCTAAATAATAACGTGTAAACTTTTTAGATTCTCTATCAAATTTATTTACGCCATTATCCGTAGCAATCCACAAAAAATTTCTATGCTCTATTATTTGTCGAATAATATTATTACTTATAGACGTTGAATCATTTTTACTATATCTGAATGAAAGTATACTCCTGCCATTATATGCATTTAGTCCGTCCCAGGTCCCAACCCAAATAACATTTTCAGAATCTTCTAATATACAGTTTACAGAATTATTAGTTAAACCATTTATATTAGAAATAAATTCTTTCACATAAATTCCATATATATTTGCTGGCACCCCGATAACCAAACAAAATACAAAATATTTGATAAATATAACAACCTTTCTCATGAAGATAAATCAAACAACAATAACTTATAAAACAAAGATAAGGATTTCTTAGTTCCATTTTTCAATGATTTGTAGCAAAATAATAAAGAATATTCTGGACGAAATAAAAGTTTTAATCTCTTCATCGCCCAGAATGATTAGATTCAACTATACACTCTTAAATAAATATTACCTTCCTGCTGATAATACAGACTTAGCATAACCCGGATCTTGTACAGGCAAACGCATTCCAGCAACCTCTAATGCACGAAGAACAAACACATTCCAGGAAAACACACGAGTACTAGGCCACCAGCAGCCCGGTATTGTAACATCAAATGGCAAAAATTCGTGACTAAACGGTTCGTCTGGATGAAGATTGATTTCTACCGCTAAACGGTTTTTTTATTCTCATTTCAGCGTCTTTCCATCCATGTTTCAATCCAGCAACATAGCCACAAATCTCTTCACGTAACCAACTTCCTGCATTATAATAGACCCCATTATCCCAAAACATATTGGGAGAAAAGGGCTTATTTTCTTGAGTAAAATAAATATCTCCAACATGAGATATTATTGGAGAATATCCATTTCTATACGGTATTCTATTTAAGGTATTAATAACCATTTCCGAAGTCAATATTGGTCTATTGAATAGCCACCATGAAACAAATTCTGGAAGTAAAGAATTAAATGTTATTGAATAAGGATATTTTCTATTATCAACCAAATATCCTCGCTTATTATCGTAAAAATTTCTATATTCTTGATTTGTTTTTTCTATATAATCCTGAGTAACAGGCATTCCTAATTCCTTGGCAACCTGCATTGTTACGGCAAACATCCCTTGATTAACGGCTAAATCGGTCGTCTTATCAGGATAATCTACAACATCATTTTGTCCTAAGACAAATTCAGCAGCACAAATGCCATCACCATCGGGATCATATTCGTTCATACAAAATTCAAATGCCTTTTTTATTTTATCCATTGGTATAGGAGTTCCATAAAGCTTGTGATTAACCCAAGCATACCATAGAAACTCTAAAGTTGCTTCATTACCTTTTACTTCTCGACTACCCATAGAAGGAGTAATAATTGTTCCTATAGCTCCACGTTCATCTTGTGTAGAAGCCCAAGCATTAAAAATTTCTTCTGATGCCTCTTTATCATATACTCCCATAAGACTCCAGAAAGAATCACGGTTATACATATCAGGAGCATAATTAATACTTGGAACATTCAATGGAGCAAAGTTATAACGACTTGTTATCCACATCAGCATTTGATAACAAGCATATACACATTTTTCTTCAGTAGTTCCTACAAAATTCAGTCCTTCGGCTAAATATATCTGAGAAGCCAAACGTAAATCATGTAAAGTTGCCTGTGACGAATTTACAAAAATAAATACTTTTTTCACCGATTTTTTACCCTGCTCCAAACGATGATAAGCATAGTTATGAGCATCTGAACGTATAACTTCTAAATCCTTTATTAACAATGAAGAACTACTATCATTCAAGCCAGAGGCAGCTATCAGAAGATAAATTGGTTTATCTTCTGTATTAGCAATAAAAACGGTTTCTTCTTGCTCAACCCACTCAGACTGAAGAGATGGAATATCTGATTGGTAATGCAATCCTATTATATCTTTATTTTCAATTCCTTCTCCCTTAAAGAGTCTGATTGTAATAGGATTGTTCGAACGATGCTTAAAACGAATAGTATAAAATCCATCTGTCAAATAATAAGGTATACGAACTCCAGAAACCTCCTTACCTCTTTTTTCTATTTTATAAATATTACCATGTTTTTTTACATAGCCATTGTGATATGTTTTCCATGTTGTCACGTTTGGAATCGGATATAAACATGTGTCAACAGGATGATTAAAATCTGAAACTTCTCCAAAAGTATATTTTACAAAATTATTCTGTCTTAAACGTTCGTCTTTATTGGAAATACGAATAAGATTTGCATCACAAATCTCCCTTATTGCTCTAAAACCAATTTCTCCTTGTTTAGAAGGACGACGGCGAATATTACGAGTCCATAAATTTCGATTACCAGCATCTGTCAACAGCCCAATAGCTAAAGTATCATTCAATATATATCCTGCAGCTGGATAAGTTTCATGAACAGTTCCACCCATGTTCATATTATCATCAAAACTCCAATATGAACTCGGACTACATTCTGGAACGATAGAAGTTCCCAATGAATAAAATAACAGTGAAAGATTATTTTGCTGTAATTCAATCTGTTTACTAACTACATTCTTATTCACTATTTCATAGATAACATTCACAGATAAATCTGTTTCCAATCTTTTTAAATAAACCTGCCCTGAAAGTATAATCTTCCCATTTTCTTTTTTTACTTGAGTAGCTTTCCATCCTTGCAACATTTCTCTCACAGCATAATCTTCATTATCAAAATAGGCCTCTAACTCACCGCTTCGGCTTTGGTCAGAAATCAACTGTTTCCCCCAATAGATATTAACATAGTATCCATCTTGGTCATTCCCTAGCACACGAAGTCCTATTTCATTCGCAAACATCTGTACATTAAAGAGAATCAAACAAAAAATGAAGCCAATAATTCGTTTATTCATAGTATTAATATTTATTATATTGAATCAATAGTTCGTTAAAAATTCGCCAAGCCTAAGCGGCTTTGGCGGTAAATAAAATGAGTTCTTTGAAAAGTTTGTCAATTAATTGCGTGTTTGGCTCAATCCCAGACACGCAAATAAATCGTTC
>ENA-OQET01001332-OQET01001332.1-human-gut-metagenome-genome-assembly--contig:-NODE-1332-length-11099-cov-2.055049_pt1 | contig 11099 bp, 14 predicted proteins | sample MGYA00242800_ERZ504645 | MGnify/ENA primary metagenome ERZ504645 (study PRJEB26092, sample SAMD00036308) | human gut metagenome | host: Homo sapiens | study: EMG produced TPA metagenomics assembly of... | reverse complement strand
TACCGCATTTTTACAGTATAACTGCCAAATGGAGTGGGCAGAGTTGCGATGGCAACGCCGTTTTCGGCGGCGCTGAGTATGGTACTGCATACCGGGGCATTGTGGCCATTGCCATGTATCTCTCTGGCCTGTTGCTTATGGGCTGCATTGCATTGCAATATCGTTGGCCGACCGGTGGCGTATGTTTTGCAGTGGGCTGCTGCGTATGGCGGATGGCTGCCTGGGAGCAGGTGTCATACTGGCGCTGTGGCTGACCTTTGGCAGCGGATATCGCAGCTGGACTGCGGCAGGGGATATCGGTTATACATTGTTCTGTCAGTGGTTCGGCGCATTCGCTCCGGCGGTGGCAGGCTGTGCGGCAGCGGTATCAGCTGTGCCGGTGCTGTTGGTTCTATGGGTTTGCGCCCAGTTCCGCCGTGCGAAATCTGCCTGATGCCCTCTTGCATCCCGCATAAAACTGTGCTATAATACCCACATACGGCAAAGGCGCCGTCTGATAGCATTGCTATCGGACGGCGCCTTTTCATTTTGATACAGAGCCGATTGGAGTGTAAAGAATATGGAAAAGATTCCCCGCCATGTGGACATTGATTACAGCAAATACGCCCCCGATATCCCGGAGGACCAGCGGGAGGCCTACTACGGTCTGCCTAAGCATGTGCAGTTCTGCAAAGAGTGCGTGATGAGCAACCAGAAGCCGAACTCCTGCTATGAGTTTGAGCATACGATCAAATCCATCAAAAAGACGATGGTTATTCAGGAGGACGGGGTCTGCGATGCCTGCCACGCCTGCCACAACAAGGCCAACGGCCATATCGACTGGGGGCTGCGCGAAAAGGAGCTGCGCGAGCTGTGCGACCAGTACCGCAAAAACGATGGCAGCTATGACTGTCTTGTGCCCGGCTCGGGCGGCAAGGACAGCTTTTACGCCGCCCACTTGCTGAAATACAAGTACGGCATGCACCCGCTGACGGTGACATGGGCGCCGCACATCTACACCCCGTGGGGGTGGGACAATATGCAGGCATGGATTCATGCGGGCTTTGACAACTACCTGTGTACCCCCAACGGCATGACCCACCGCCTGCTGACCCGTCTGGCCACGGAAAACCTCTTCCATCCGTTCCAGCCGTTCATCCTCGGGCAAAAGCAGCTTGCCCCCAAGATGGCCGCGAAATTCGGCATTCCGCTGGTATTCTACGGCGAGAACGAAGCCGAGTTCGGCAACCCCATCGCCGACAACAACTCCGCGCTGCGCGATGAGCATTTCTTTGCCGTGAACGACTACGACCACATTTATCTGGGCGGCGTCAGCCTGCGCCAGCTGGAGGAGGACTACAAGGTAGACAAGGCCGACCTTGCCATCTATCTGCCGAGTGAGACCTCCAACCTTGAGAAAAACCACATTCAGGTGCGGTATCTGGGCTACTACGAAAAGTGGCATCCGCAGGGCGCCTACTACTACAGCGTTGAGCACGGCGGCTTCCGCCCCGCACCGGAGCGCACGCAGGGCACCTACTCCAAGTACAACTCCATTGATGACAAGATCGATGATTTCTTCTACTACACGACCTACATCAAGTACGGCATCGGCCGCACCACCTACGATGCCGCGCAGGAGATCCGCAACGAGGAGATCACGCTGGACGAGGGCAAGGCGCTCTGCAAGAAGTTTGACGGCGAGTACCCCGACCGCTTTGAAAAAGAGATCTTTAAGTATCTGTCGCTGGATCGCCAGCATTTCCCGTGGGCCAGCCAGCTGTTTGAGCAGCCCAAGATGGACCGCGATTACTTTATGGATCTGGCCGACCGGTTCCGCTCTCCCCACATCTGGAAGTGGGAGGACAACATGTGGAAGCTGCGCTACACCCCCTACGAGGGCGACAGCGAGGTGCTGTGGGGCGACCCGAGAGGCACGCACCACGAAATTTGAGACAAGGCTTCCCCCTTGGGGGAAGCTGTCCGCGAAGCGGACTGATGAGGGGGGCTTTCCGCGGCAGCTCGTTTGCGGGCAATCGCGGCATACGCGCCCCTCATCCGACCTCGCTTCGCTCGGTCGCCTTCTCCCCCGGGAGAAGGCTTTAACGAGGTTCATTTATGCAAAAAAAAATACGACTGATCGCCCGTCTTGATGTCAAAGACACCAACCTTGTCAAGGGCATCCAGCTGGAGGGGCTGCGCAAGCTGGGCGACCCGAACAGCTTTGCGAAAGCATACTATGAGCAGGGCATTGACGAGCTGCTCTACATAGACATTGTGGCAAGCCTGTACAACCGCAATAATCTAAGTGATATTGTGCGCAAAACAGTCGATGATGTGTATATTCCTGTCTGCGTGGGCGGCGGCCTGCGCAGCGTGGAGGATGTGCGCCACATCCTGTCGATGGGGGCGGACAAGGTTGCGATCAACACGGCGGCCATCAAGCGGCCTGCGCTCATCACCGAGGTGGCCGAGGCCTTCGGCAGCCAGTGCATGGTGCTGTCCATTCAGGCCAAGCGCAGCCGTACATGGCCCGGCAAGTGGGAGGCCTACTACGACAACGGCCGCGCCCACTCCGGCTACGATGTGGTCGAGTGGGCCAAGCGCGGTGTGGCGCTGGGCGCAGGCGAGATCCTGCTGACCAGCGTGGACTGCGAAGGGCTGCAGCAGGGCATGGATCTGGAGCTTATCAAGGCTGTGACCAGTGCTGTGAATGTGCCGGTCATCTGCGGCGGCGGTGTGGGCTGCGGCGATGACATTGTAGATGCTGCGCAGGCCGGTGCGGACGCCGTGGCCTGTGCTGCGGTGCTGCATTACCAAAAAGAGACCGTGCAGGAGCTGAAGGATGACATCCGCGCGGGCGGTGTGGGGGTGCGTAAGGTATGAAGGTGACGATCATTGATTACGGTCTGTCCAACCTGCTCAGCGTGCAGCATGCCTTTGCACGCTTCGGGGCGGAAACGCTGCTGACGAGTGACCCGGCGGAGGTGCTGCGCGCCGATGCGCTGGTGCTGCCGGGGGTCGGGGCGTTCCGGGACGGCATGGCCGGGCTGGAAAAGCTGGGCCTGATCGAGCCGATCCGGCAGAAGGCTGCTGCCGGTACGCCGCTGCTGGGTATCTGCCTTGGTATGCAGATGCTGTTTGACGAGTCGGAGGAATTCGGCCTGCACAAGGGGCTGGGGCTGATCCCCGGTCGCGTGGTCAAAATCCCCGGCACCGATGCGGACGGCTGCCCCCAGCGGGTGCCGCACATCAGCTGGGAGCCGCTCTATCCCGGCGGGGGCCGCGCCGACTTTGCCGGCACCGCGCTGGCGCAGCTGCGCGCAGGGGAGGAGTGCTATTTTATCCACAGCTATGAGGCAAAGCCCCTGCAGGGCACGGACTGTTTGGCCTACACGACCTACGGCGGGCGGCAGATCTGCGCCGCCGCCACCCACGGCAGCGTCCTCGGCTGCCAGTTCCACCCGGAAAAATCCGGGGCGGTCGGACTCAAAATTATTGAGGAGCTTTTTGAAGTCGGCCGAACGGTAGGGGCCGGGCATGCCCGGCCCGCGGCTTTCCCGTAAAAGCCCTTTTGCCGTACCGTGGAGGGCCGGACATGTCCGGCCCCTACAGAGCAATCATCTGCAACGCCCTGCGCGATTCTGCGCAGGGCGTTGCTTTTTCCCCTGCGATACGCTATAATGTATTTTGTATAAATGTGCAAAGGGGAATGAACCATGTCCGTTGATCTGCTTGTCGGCTCCACCGGGTTCGTGGGGGGCAATCTGGCGGCAAAGCATACATTTGCCGCGGCCTGCCACAGCAGCGATATTGCCGCGCAGTACGGCACCCGGCCGGAGCTTTGTGTCTACGCCGGGGTGCCCGCCGCCATGTTTCTGGCCAACGCTGACCCGGAGGCAGACCTTGCCGTGATGCGCGCCGCGCGGGAAAACCTGCGCAGGATCGCGCCGAAGGAGCTGGTGCTGATCTCCTCCATCGCCGTCTGGCTGGACAGCCGCGGCAAATATGAGGACGATACCCCCCTGCCTGACGGACTGCCCGCCTACGGCAAAACCGTCTGCAGCTGGAAAACTGGGTGCGCGAGGATTTCCCCGAGGCCCTCATCGTCCGCCTGCCGGCGCTCTACGGCGCGGGGCTGAAGAAAAACTTCCTCTTTGACCTGCACACCATCACCCCGGCCATGCTGCGTCCAGAGAAATATGACGAGCTGACGCCAAAAGTCAGACCTTGTCAAGGCGGCGTACACGCTGGCGGACAACGGTTTTTACAAACTGAACGGCACGGCCGACCGCGCCGCGCTCAAGGAGTTCTTTGCACACAACGACTTTAACGCGCTGGCGTTTACCGATTCCCGCAGCCGCTACCAGTTCTACGATCTGGGCCGGCTCTGGGCCGACATCGGCAGGGCCCGCGCCGCAGGTATAAAATTGCTGCACCTCTGCACGCCGCCGGTTTCGGCTGCCGAGGTCTACACCGCCGTCACCGGGCAAGCCGACTGGCGCAATGAGCTGGCCAAGCCGCCGTTTGACTACGACCTGCGCAGCCGTTATGCGCAGCTGCTGGGCGGCAGCAGGGCGTATCTCTGCACAAAACAAGAGGAACTGGGACGATATTACGCGCTTTCTGCGCGACTGGAGGGATTGACCCATGCCGAACTATCAGCTTTCCATCTCCAACATTGCATGGCATAAGGAGGATGACGAGGCAGTCTACACAGCCATGCAGCAGGCAGGCTTTACCGGTCTGGAGCTGGCCCCGACCCGCATTTTCTCCGAAACACCGTATGAGAACCTGACGAGCGCGCTCTTGTTCGGCGGTTATCTCAAAAACCGCTGGGGCTTCTCGGTGCCCAGTCTGCAAAGCATCTGGTACGGGCAGCAGGGCAATATCTTCAACGCCGCCGACACCGAACCGCTGCTTGACTACACGGCGCAGGCGTTCCAGTTTGCCCACAGCCTGAACTGCCCGTCGCTGGTGTTCGGCTGCCCCAAAAACCGTATGCGCCCGCTGGGCGGCAGCGATGCCACGGCCGAGGCCTTTTTTATGCAGGCCGGCAACCTTGCGGCGCGGTATGGGGTGCATCTGGCGCTGGAGGCCAACCCCCCGATGTATACAAACTACCTGAACAACACGGCAGACGCCTTTGCGCTGGTCAAGCGGCTTGACAACCCCGGCCTGTCCGTAAACCTCGACCTGTCCACCGTGCTGGCGCAGGGCGAAAAGCTGCAGAGCTTTATTGACGACATGCAGTATGTCAGTCATGTACATATCAGTGAGCCGGGTCTGGCCCCCATCGAGCGCCGCCCCGAGCATAAGGAGCTGGCACTGCTGCTGGGTGCGGTGGGCTACAGCGGCTTTGTCTCGATCGAGATGGCCCGCACCGACCTTGACACGGTTCGCCGCACGATGGACTATATCGCGGAGGTGTTCGCATGATCGAATATGAGCGCAGGAATCTGAACGGTGTGCCGGATTTTACCGCCGCCGAGTTTGAGGGCCGCCGCAGCGATTACTGCCTGCTGATCCCCGTCATCAACGAGGGCGCCCGCATCCTGACCGAGCTGGGCCGCGCCCAGACGGCGGGCATCGACCGCGTGTGCGACATCGTTATCTGCGACGGCGGCTCGACCGACGGCAGCATGAAGCACGACACGCTGCAGCTTTACCATGTGAACACGCTGCTGACCAAGACCGGCCCCGGCAGGCAGGGCGCACAGCTGCGCATGGGCATCTATTTTGCGCTGGACCGCGGCTATAAAGGTATCCTGACCATCGACGGCAACAACAAGGACTCGATCGAGGATGTGCCGGAATTTATCGCCAAGCTGCAGGCAGGCTACGACCTTGTGCAGGGCAGCCGCTTTATCCGCGGCGGTCATGCGATCAACACGCCGCCGGTGCGCTATGCCGCCGTGCGGCTGGTCCATGCGCCGCTTGTCAGCCTTGGTGCGCACCAGTGGTTTACCGACACGACCAACGCCTACCGCGCCTACAGCCGCGAGTATCTGACCCACCCCGATGTCCGCCCGCTGCGCGATGTCTTTGGTGGGTATGAGCTGCTGGCGTATCTGAGCATCCGCGCCACCCAGCTGGGGCTGAAAGCCTGCGAGGTCCCCGTGACCCGCGCCTACCCGGCCACCGGCAAGACCCCCACCAAGATCACCGGCTTCAAGGGCAACAGCGACCTGATGAAAATCCTCCTAAACGCCCTTGCAGGGAAGTATAATCCGTAAAAGGAAAAGGAACACGCTCTATGACCTACGACAAAATCATCCTCGGCGCGGGACTGTATGGCTTGTATGCGGCGCAGAAATGCGGTGCGGCGGGCCAGCGGGTGCTGGTGCTGGAGCGCGACCCCGCCCCCTTTATGCGGGCAACCTACATCAATCAGGCCCGCGTTCACATGGGGTATCACTATCCGCGCAGCTATTCCACGGCCATCAAGTCCGCCCATTATTTTGAGCGGTTCTGCCGCGATTACGGCTTCTGCCTGCATACGGAATTTGATCAGGTGTACGCCACAAGCGCCCATTTTCATGGACGAACGCGGCGGAGTTCCGCCGCTTCTGCGCAGCGGCAGAGATACGCTGTGACGATGTACCGCCGGAAAAATACTTTAACCCCGGCCTGTGCGATGGCGCCTTCCTGACGACCGAGTACACCTACGATGCGCAGGTGCTTAAGCGCTGGTTTCTGGAGCAGCTGGAGGCGCTGCCCAATGTCGAGATCCTCTACAGCCGCAAACCGGACCGCATCGAGCAGGCCGGCAGCGTGTGGCGGGTCACGGCAGGGGAGTACACGGCCGAGGCACCCTACCTGCTCAACGCGACCTACGCGGGCGTCAACGACATCCATGCCATGCTGGGGCTGCCGCCCTTCGGCATTAAGTACGAAAAATGCGAGATCATTTTGTGCACTGTTGACGAAAAACTTCGGAACACCGGCATCACGGTCATGGACGGACCGTTTTTCAGCCTGATGCCCTTCGGCCAGACCGGTCTGCACAGCCTGACCAGTGTGACCTTTACGCCGCATGAGACAAGCTATGACAGCGTGGCAGCCTTCCCCTGCCAGAAGGAGAGCGGCGGCCGCTGCACCCCCGGCAGCCTGTACAACTGCAACGAGTGCCCGGCCAAGCCGGCCAGCGCCTGGCCCTACATGAGCCAGCTTGCCCGCAAATATCTGAAGGAAGAATACGGCTTTGCCTACCACAGCAGCCTTTTCAGCATGAAGCCCATCCTCAAGGCCAGCGAGATCGACGACTCGCGCCCGACGGTGGTCCGCGTGATGAACGAGGCCCCCAAAGCTGGTCAGTGTGCTGTCCGGCAAGATCAATACCGTATATGATTTGGACGAGGTGCTGGAAGTATGAATACAAAAGAAAAGAACTTTGTCTCGGCGGTCGTCTATCTGCATAATGACGGCGACCGCGCGGTCGCGTTCTGCCGCGCGGTCGCGTCGAGCTGGACGCCCACTTTGCCCAGTATGAGCTGGTGGTCGTGGACGATGCCTGTACCGATGACACCGTGGCCCGCCTGCGGGAATGGGGCCGCGAGCAGACCGCCCCGCTGACGATCCTGCACATGAGCCTTTTTCACGGGCTTGAGGACGCCATGAATGCGGGTCTGGACGCCGCCATCGGTGATTATGTGTATGAATTTGACTCCACCGAGCTTTGCTACCCGGCGTCACTGATCTTTGAGGCGTACCGCACGGCGCTGACCGGCAGCGACATCGTTTCCGTCTGCCCGCGCACCGTGCGCGGCGGCAGCAGCCTGTTCTATAAGCTGTTCAACGCCAACTCCCAAAGCGCCTATCAGCTGCGCACCGATGCGTTCCGCCTCGTCACCCGGCGGGCCATCAACCGGGTCCATGCCTCCAGTGCGCACCTGCCCTACCGCAAGGCGGCCTACGCGGCCAGCGGCCTGAAGATGACTGATCTTGAATTTGACGGCCAGCTGACCGTCAAGGGCAGCGGCCGCTTCAATCTGGCCGTGGACAGTCTGGCGCTGTATACCGATTTCGGCTTCAAGGCCAGCATGACGATCACCCTCTGTATGCTGGCGCTGGCGCTGGCCGAGCTGGTCTACACCCTCATCATCTTTGCCACAGGCCACCCGGTTGCCGGCTGGACCACAACGATGTTTGTCATCACCGTGGGCTTTGCAGGGCTGTTTGCCGTGCTGACCATCGTGGTCAAGTACCTCTGCCTGCTGCTGAATCTCAACTTCCGCCAGCAGAAGTATCTGGTGGAGAGCATTGAAAAGCTGCAGAAATAACGCAGGAGGAATTTTGCGATGAAATGTAACCGTCCGCGGCTGTACCGCCGCACATTCTGGGTGCTTTGCGCCCTGCTGGTCTGCCTGCGCCTGACGCTGACGGGCTTTCAGCAGGCGTACATCTGGGTGGGCGGCGCACCGCTGGACGATGAGCTGATGTTCCGCGCCGCCAACAGCATTACGGCCGGGCAATGGCTGGGGGCATATGATTATCTGACCCTCTCCAAGGCAATGCTCTTCCCGGTGTGGCTGGCGCTGCTGCATGCGCTGCACCTGCCGTATCTGATCAGCGGCGCGGCGCTCTGGTGCGGCGCGGCGCTGACGGCGGCGTTCGCGTTTTCGCCGCTGTGGCACAAAAAAAGACCCCGAGCAGGGCCGCGTGCTGACGCTGGCGCTCTTTGCGGTGCTGGCGTTCCTGCCGTCCAGCTGGGCGTCCTACACGCTGCGGGTCTACCGGGACAATATCTTTCCGGCGCTCTGCCTGTACATTTTTTGCGGGTATGGCGGGCATGGCCCTGCGCGCCGTGCAGGGAAAAGCCCGCGCCGCTCTGGCCGTGGCTGGCTGCGGCGGGCGCGGGCCTTGCCTGCGGTTACCTTGACCGCGAGGATGCGGGGCTGTTTCTGCTGCCCTTTGCCGCGGCTGCCACGGGTATCGTGGCGGTCGTGCTGGCGGGCAAGCGCCGCTGGAGGGCGCTGGCCGCGCAGCTGATCCCGTATCTGATGCTTGGCGCCGGGGGTGCTGACCTTCTGCACCCTCAACTACACGCACTACGGCGCTTTTTGCGCTGTCGGAATTTCTCCGAGGGGTTCGTTCGCCGCCGCCATGGGCGCGATGATGCGGGTCGATACGGACAGCGACAAGCCGTATTTATCGGTGCCCGCCGATGCGCGCGCAAAAATCTACGCAGCCGTGCCGGAGCTGGAGCCGCTGGCCTACTGGCTGGAGGAGGACGACCAGCTGCAAAACGACTTCCGCGACCCGGGTCTGGACGATTACCGCGCGGGCAGCTTTTACTGGGCCATCCGCCGCGCCGCGCAGTTTGAGGGCGTTTATGCCGATGCCCAGACAGCGGCTGACTATTGGCAGACCGTGGCAGACAAAATCAACGCCGCCTGTGACGCGGGCACCCTGCCCAGCCGCACCGGCAAGCGCACCGCGACCAGCCAGCCCATCAAGGCGGAATATGTTCCCGCCACCCTTTCCGAGACATGGAACGGCCTCTGCCATGTGGCAGGGCTGCGCGGCTGTGCGCCCTATGAGGCACTGCGCTCGATCGGCACGGAGGAGGACTTTGCCGTCTGGTCCGGCTACCTGCACTGCGGCTTCAACAGCGCCGCCGAGGCCGGCAAGGATACGCCCTATTACAGCCTCTGGCAAAAGGCAGTCTTTGCCGTTATGCAGGGGTGGGCGTGGGTGTACAGCATCCTGCTCACGGTGGGGGTGGTGTGCGCACTGTTCTTCCACCTGACGGAGCTTTTGCCGTGGATACGCAAAAAATGCACAGCGCAACGGTCGTGCCGTGGCTGCTGCTGTTTGGCGTTTTCGGCATGGCGCTGCTGCGCTGTGCCATGATCGCCTTTGTCGAGGTGTCCAGCTTCGGCATTGGCACCAGCACGATGTACCTTGCCACGGTACACCCGCTGCTGGCTCTGTACGCATTTGTCGGGCTGTTTTTGTACGGCAGACCGCTGAAAAGAAAGGAAACTGCATGACGGATCTACTGGTCATCGGCGGCGGTGCTGCGGGCCTGATGGCGGCGGGCGCTGCCTGTGCCCGCGGCCTTACCGTGACCGTGTTGGAACACAACCCCAAGGGGCCGGGGCAGAAGCTGCTCATCACCGGCAAGGGGCGCTGCAACCTCACAAGCGACAGCGATGTGCGGGAGCTTTTTGCCCTATGTGCGGCGCAACGGGCGGTTCCTCTATTCCAGCCTTTACGCATTCCCGCCGTCTGCGGCGATGGAACTGTTTGAAACTCTCGGTGTACCGCTTAAAACCGAGCGCGGGCGGCGGGTCTTTCCGCAGTCGGATCGCGCCGCCGACGTGCTGGCGGCACTGCGCGACTATGCCCGGGATGCTCAGCTTGTGCGCGGCAGCGCCCAAAAAGCTGCTTTTGGAGGACGGCGTCTGCAAGGGTGCCGTCACCGACCGGGGGGAGACATACCGTGCGGCGCATACGCTGATCGCCACCGGCGGCATCAGCTACCCGGTCACGGGCAGCGATGGCAGCGGCTACAAGCTGGCGCGGCAGGCGGGGCACACCATTGTGCCGCCCAGCCCAGCCTGTGCAGCCTTGTCAGCCCGGACCCGGCCTGCCGCCGCATGATGGGGCTGGCGCTGCGCAATGTGACGCTCACGCTGCTCTGTGATGGCAAACCACTGTTTACCGAGCAGGGCGAGGCGCTGTTCACCCACTTTGGCCTGTCGGGGCCGCTGGTGCTGTCGGCCAGCACCTACATTGAGGATATAACGAAGCATCGCTATATCTGCGAGTTTGACCTCAAGCCGGCTCTTGACGAAAAGACACTCTATGACCGACTGACCCGCGACTTTGCCGAGCAGGGCAGCCACAGCGCGCAGGGCGCACTGGCAAAGCTTTTGCCCAACTCAATGCGCCCCGTGGCCGTGGAAAAGTGGGGCGTTGACCCCGCCACCAAGGCCGCCCAGATCACGCGCGAGCAGAAGATGGCGCTTGTTGCGCTGTGCAAGCACTGGCAGGTGCCGGTGAACGCGCTGGGGGACAAGGAACACGCGGTCATCACGGCAGGCGGCGTGGATGTGCGCGAGATCGATCCCAAGACGATGGCAAGCAAGCTCTGCGAGGGGCTGTACTTTGCC